>Ga0115567_10005242_pt1 | contig 12578 bp, 10 predicted proteins | sample COGITO_mtgs_1204_2_FD_88679 | JGI IMG/M metagenome (GOLD analysis project Ga0115567, IMG submission 88679) | Pelagic marine microbial communities from North Sea - COGITO_mtgs_120412 | ecosystem: Environmental > Aquatic > Marine > Epipelagic | place: Germany:Helgoland, sampling site Kabeltonne...
TATACTGTGACTTGCCATGCAAATCCAAAAATCACCGCCATCAATGCTGCACTGACGAGCGCTGAAATCCGAAAGATTGTTTCTTGCTGCCCCTGTGAGAACCGGACCACCAGCGCGTCGATCCCAACATGCACGCCGGATCGAATCCCGTGCGGAATTGCAAGAAACATAGCCCAAACGAAGGCAAGGCGTGCAACCTCTTCGGCCCAATCGATTGCGCTAGAGAACGCGTATCTGAAAATGACCTGACCAACGACGAGCGTGGTCATTACCGCCATCGCTAGGATCACGAGATATTTGGTGGAACGATCAATCCGGTCCACTGCTGCGCGCATCCGCTGAAACGTGCGCCCCCTAACAGGGGGCGCGCCATTTGTCAGATGAGACGTCATTGGTCCTCTGCTTCTTTGAGAATTGCGTCTACCAGCTCAGCCCCAATACGCTCCTTCAGGTCCCCGATTACAGCCTGAGTGCGAGCGCGAAGTTCCGCACGGGTGTCGTCGGGGATGTGTGTGAAGGTCATGCCGGCATCTATCAAGGCCTGCCGCGATTCGTCATCCTCTTGCGCGGCCTGCCCACGTTGCCACGCAATTGCCTTTGCTGCGGAATCGCGCAAGGCTGCCTGCTGATCGTCAGACAGCGCATCAAATTTCCGCTTGTTGGCGATAAGCACAATGTAATCGAAAAAATGGCTGCTGTCGGAAAGATAGGTTTGCACCTCGTTGAAATTGCGCGACGCGATAATGGCATTCGGGTTCTCTTGCCCGTCCAATACACCTTGTTGCAACGCAGCGTAGACTTCGGAAATTCCCATAGACACGGGGTTCGCACCTATGGCGCGGAAGGTATTCAGGTGGGTTTCGTTAGGTTGAAGGCGTATTTTCAGGCCCTCAAAGTCTTCCACACTTTCGATGGGTCTCGTGTTGTTTGTCACGTTGCGCGACCCAAGTTCCATCCAGCCAAGCGACACAAAGCCATTCTCGGCAAGCTTTTCATTCAGCAAGTCCCCGGCCGGTCCGTCAATCACGCGAAACGCAGTTTCCCGGTCAGGATAGACGAATGGCAGCGATATGGCCTCAAGTTCGGGAACAGTGCGCGACAGGTAGGCAGAGCCGATCCACGTACCGAACACGGCACCGGAGCGCACTTGGTCTACGTTCTCCTTCGCACCGCCCAGTTGCATCGCGGGAAAGTTTGCTATGGTTAACTCTCCGTTCGTGCTTTTGCTAACGAGTTCAGAAAATTTCTCCATCGCAATTGAACTGGAATGCTCAACTGGAAAATTACCGCCAAGCCGCAAAGTTTCGGCGCTCACAGTATGTGTAGAAGATGCTGCGATGAGGGCGCTTAAACTGACGGCCCTGAGAATATTAATCATAATCAATCTCCCTTTTATAAGCATGCCTGCAGGGCGCAGACATTTCTTAAGATCCGCCCTGGTGACGGGCTCCTGTCATTGCAGTACCGTTGTGGCTCACGATCCTTAAGTCAATAAATATTTTATATTTAATTATATATGTTATAAGTACTTGATAATAAAAAAATTTAATATTTTTTGTTAGGCTCTCTTTTTGCTTGAGCGAGCCGAGAGCATTGCTTTGTCGCAATTTGCATTTGCTCAAGCGATTCATGGACCGAAAGTGCCTCAATAGGCGCGCAATCTCATCGACAGGGACATTTTCGTGGGCGATGGACTTTGTGCATGATCAACTGGCGACCGGGCGCAGGATCCGCATCCTGCCAGTCGTCGACACCTTTTCGCGGTACGTGCCGGTGCTTGACGCAAGGTTCAGTTACAAGGGAGGAGACGTGGTCACAACGCTGGACAAGATGTGCCGTGAGATCGGATACCGAAAGACCATAAGGGGCGATAATGGCAGCGAATTTGTCTCCCGCGACATGGACCTTTGGGCCTGTCAGCGGAACGTCACCTTGGACTTCTCTCGCCCCGGCAAACCAACGGACAACGCCGACATCGAAGCGTTCAATGGCAGGTTCCGCGCCGAGTGCCTGAGCGCACATTGGTTCATGGGGCTTGAAGATACGGCCGAAAAGCTGGAGGCTTGGCGTAAAGACTACAACAAAGAACGACCACACAGCGCGTTTGGGAATAAAGTACCTGCATCGCTGATGAAATTACCTGACGCATCCAGCCCGTCTGTGTGTCTGTGTGATCAAAGTGCGGAAAATCTGGCCCTAACCGGGGACACTTCGGGTGAGTAGCAAAAGTGCGTTCTCCATCGAATTCGCAAATGTCGATCCGCCCGATATACCCGAGAGAATATTGGGGAGCGCCACGTTTCCGAGACACCTGCATTCTTCAGTTTCGCCTGTCTTGTTTCATAGTCAACTGGCGGCAGCTTATGACCTTGCTGGGATCCAGATCGTGTTTTTCGAGGAATTATTGCCACCCTTTGTTTGTGAACTGGAGGCCTCAATCAGAGTGAAGCATGACCTTTTGCAATTGATATACGAATTTCAGCCAACTGTTTGCGTTTCCCACCTATTTTGATATGCAATCCTAGCCGCGACAGTCGCAGGGACGCTCAGTAGGACCGATAGGCGATACCAAACCCTTGCCTCTTTTTTCCTCTTTATTTTTTGGCCCGCTTTGACCGAAATCCTCATTCTTTCGATTAGAAAACAAAACAACTGGATCGTTTTTTTTCGTTGAAGATCACATTCCGAGTATTTTCCAGTCCAGTAGCTGCCCGATCACGCTTCAGCTTAGCCAGTCCACCGCGCGCGGCTTCCGCGCGTATCATAATGCACAAACCTGTCAGGATAGAGCCCGAGCCCGCCTTGCAACATCCGTCCCGCACCAATCAGCCGTTCGATAATGGCATGGACCTGTGATGGGGTATGATCTGCGATCTTTATATCGGCCGCGCGACCGTACAGGTGCTGACTGCGTGCCGCACCACCGACGGACGTATTATGCGCCGGGCTTCGATATCCAGAGACAACGGTAATCGGCACATCGCCAACTTCAGTCCGCAAAACCTCCAGCTGCTGCATGACAATCTGAAGGTTGGCAACAGCGTCTTGCGGCGTCGGAACCCCGTCCTTGGACGCAAATTCTGAGAGCGCAAAATGCGCCGTGCCTGTGCTACCTGCTGGACCGGCCACTTGCATCGAATATGCGTTCACAAGGCGATCGGGGGCTTCGTCGCCTTCAGTTTCCTGCGCTGCATCTGCAATCGGATCGCTTGTCAGGCTCAATGTCTTTGGGGTCGAATTGTCCCAGCGTTGACGGACCCCTCGGGTATCATAATGGACAAAGCTGTTGTACAGGCCAAGCCCGCCTTGCATCATCCGTCCCGCACCAATCAACCGCTCTATGGCGGCGTGAACTTGTGCTGGTGTGTAGTTGGCCACACGGATGTCAGACGCGCGACCACACATGTGTTGACTGCGTGTCGCACCACCGACAGACGTATTATGCGCCGGGCTGCGATAGCCTGACACAACGGTTATGGAGCCTCCGCCAAGCTCGGCGCGTAAAACCTCCAGTTGCTCCATCACCACTTGAATGTTGCCGATCAAGCCATTCGGCGTTGCGGCCCCGTCGCGGGATGCAAATTCGGACAGCGCGAAATTCGCTGTACCGGCAGTGGTTGCCGAATTGACGGGACAGTGCGCCGAGATCGCCAATTGCATGCTGGCTGCGACGCCATCCCCATCGGGCCGCTCATCGCCTTCGGTTTCAAGCGAGGCCAGAGCAATGGGATCGCCGTCTTGTTCCAGACTGCGGTGACGGAAGGATACAGACTGCGTTGTCGAGTAATCTCCACTAGAAAACATGCGCCCTTCTGCTGCGCGCCGCCGTGTCAGACCGGGCAGTACCGTAGCACCGGCCTTGTTCCAACGCGCCATTTCAGAGGGTACCGCGTTATAGTCCCCCCCGTTCAGGCGGCGCAACAATGTAGAGCCGCGAAAACCTGTCCCTGACTGGTTGCCACTGGCCGGACGCCCAATACCGATGTTATAGGTAAAACTGACCAGCGCATCAAATTGGTTCGGTTCCAGTCGGGCCGTTACATGCTCATTTACTGCCGCCTCAAACTCGGCCAGTTTGCCACGCATCAGCGCGGTGGCCTGCGCTTGTGTCACTCCACCGACAAACTCCGCCTCCGATTGTCGACCATCGCAATTGCCGCGATGCACAAGGTGCCCGTAGCCAATGGTGCAGTGGCCTGCCGGATCATCATAGAGATCGCCGCGGAAGCCTTCGAACGACTTAATAAAATCAACAGCTTGGCTGGATATTTGATGGGTCATGATCCGCTCAGGAACCTGCATCGCCCGCGGCAATTGCAAGCGTGAGTGACTGCGGGACATAGGAACGAACGTATAGGACCGGGTGCGGGATGACTGACTATAGGCAAGTGCATCCGACGTCATGGTCAAACTACCGTCACCGCTGACAACCGGCGCGCTGTCCAGAATGAACTGCCGGTTTTCTATGTCTGCGATCGATTCAACCAGACCATCAAAACCGGGGATCAGGTTGGTGCCCGGAATAGCTGTCCGCAGGCCTGTGGTAATGAACCCCTCAATGGCATTGATCGTGCTGTCATACGCATTCAACACCGCGTCATCAAAGGATTGTCCGGCCTTCCAGTTACGAAAGAAATAATAGGTCGTGGGTTCGGGAATATAGTTGTTGCGCACAGCCCCGGCAGAGGTTTTCGCCCCGATATCCAGCCACGCCTGATTAAGCGTCGATCCCACGCAATTCATCATATAAACTGACCGTAACCGGATCGGTTTGCCACCATTGTGGACTGTTCGGATCTGCCGGATCTTGTCGCCGGTAATGTAGTCTGATCCCTCCAGCGCGATGTAGTCATCCGTGCCATGGGTCAACACCATCAGGTCAATGATCTTGTTGGCCTCGGTCAACTCAATCAGTTTGGTCTTTAGCGAATTATACAGCGCCGACCCGTTGCGCAGAACATGTACGCTGCCATAAGGATCTGGCGCGGCAGCGGAGTACCGGTTGATCACCAGTTCGGCGCTTTCAAGCAGGTTGTCAGTGACATCGCGAATTTTCTCATCGATGTAGTTCACCAGAGAATCCCGGCCCGGGATGCGCGATCCCCCCGGAACGGCTGACAGCAAATGATCTACCAGTGTGCCAACCCCAAGATCGACACCGCCGTTTTCCAGCAAAACCACCAAGGCGCGTTCATCCGTCGCCATCGGGACCGAAAGACCAAAGCGGTTGCGCATTGAAATCGACGGTGCATTTCCACCTTTGCTTGCCGCCTTAACCAATGTGCTTGCACGGCTTCGGGCGGTCATCGGTGTCAGCCCATCCAGATAGGCCTTTTTGTCCAGAAATCTGTTGCTCATGGGTCAACCTCCCAGTTGGGCGGCGCAGGATGCGCCGGTCTCAAATTCTGTGTCCAAGCTCGAAATGAAGGCCAGCAGGGGCACGGGTATCTTCGACGTTGCAGACAAAACCATGCTGGTTCGCGATCTCTACAAAGGTGCCAACAGCGCCCTTGTTGTGAAGGGGTACAGGCGTATCGCCCGGCTCATTCCATTTGGTATTGATATCAAACGCGATACCCCACAGATGTGCATCAGAGCTGGGGCCGTGCGGCGGCGCGCTGGCATATGTAGCGTCAAAACTCAGTATATCGCCGATCAAACCGGCGGTTTCCCAGGTCGTGAACAGATCGACGATCGACCGCGCGCCAAGCCGGTGGAACGTAAACGCCCCCGCGCCCTGGACATCCGACATTTGCCGGATGGTGACTGGAACAAGGTTGGCGGCGGCCCAATCGTCGGGAGAAACCCTAGGGTCGCCATACTGTGCCACCCGCTCTTCTTCGGTATAGCGCCGCAATGTCTGCACAAGTGGTGCGACAGGTGCCGGTGCCGGGATTACCTCAGGAGCGGGTTGCGCTTGCATGGCTGCGGATTGACGTACGGGCGGCGCACCACGACGGCCTTGCTTGTCAAAGCTATCAAACCTGCGGCTCAGGCTCACCGGTGCCAGTTCATATGCATTGGCAAACCGCATGTTTTCTCGGATCTTGTTGAAGATTTCATGTTCTGACGGTGCTTCGTTAGCCAACGCGGCGGCCTGTTGCGGCGTCGGCACCGGAGCGGAGGGCGGGTTGTTCGGAGCCGTTGTCGCCGATGGCGGTTGCTTAGAGGGGCTGGTCTGGCGCGTTAAATTCTCACCAAGGATCGCCCCCAGATCTGCCTTGAAGTCATCATCGTCTATCAGCTTGTCCATCTGGCGCGCTGTAAAGGATTTGGATCGCTTCTTGGGATCCGAGGAAAACGCGGCTATCTCGCCGGGGGCTGTGTCTGGTGCCGCCGGCGCGGCGTCAGGTGCACTCACAAATGTCGGTATCGGCGTGTGGTCGGACGGTGACGCACGTCTGGCCGGGGTTGCTGCATTCTCTGGCGCACAATGCGATGCCGCGCCGTTACTGCGCAAGCCGGCCTGAGCGGGCCGCGCATTTGCGTCCTCTAGCGGGGCAATTGGGGCGGGCTCTGCGAACACCGATTGCTGATACGCTGCCGCATCAAACCAAGGGTTTGCGGCTGACACGTCGTATTCCGCTTCTCCTGCTTCCCCCCCGGAAGGGCTGACGGAAGCAATCGGTGCCCCGTCATCAAAACTGCGCACGATCACATTGGCGTGGCTGAGCGCCCGCGCGACCCGGGGGCTGGTCTTGGCAAAACTCAAACTGGCCTGAAACAGGCTGGGATGATCGGCCAATGGGGTGCGTCGGGTGCGTCTAGGCATTGGACTGCTCAGGGTTGTCGATCCGGAAACGTGCGATGCAGTAGGGATCAAGGGTCAAAATGACGTCGGACATTGGCAGGTTCAGCACGTCGGGCGTAACGAGGATATCAATCTCGCTCTGGTTGTAGCTCAAGACGCGGCCAAGGCGCTGGTTCACCACTGCGACCGGTTCGTGGGTTTCGGTGACACAAAGATTGTCCCCCAATACCCGTAAGATTGGTCCGTCCGGCGTGGCTTCGACGGACGCACTCCGGACTTTTGGCGGGGTTTTTCCGCGCCGGGCCTGCTGGATCATATTGGATAGCTTGGTATAGTCGACCGCGCCGCCAGAGGCGCTTTGCAAATCGATATTTCGCTCTTCAAGCTTTTCAATGTCGTTGATCGACCGAAGCCCCATTTTCTTCAATTCCCGCTGCGTTTCCGGATCAATCTGGGAGTCTTTGATCGACACATCGTCGCGCCCCGGTGGTGCCTTTGAAGTGGCCCGAATTTGCTGATCAGTAATCGAGGCAAGCTGCAGCGTAATCATTGAGGACCCCTCCTGTCCCGGTTCAGCGGTACGAAACCGCACGTCGCCGCCTTCGAATGTAGGAAAGATCTGCAGGTCAAGCGACAGGTCCTTGACCGCATACGACAGCGGCCGGTTCACTGACTTGATGGCCAGTGTTTCACGGGCCTGATCCAGTTCGACCACAAGGGAGTCGATGAAAGATTCAAGTCGCCAATTGTCATTAGTCTGTCCCACCCTAGCGTTTCCTTGTTGCAACAATCGTCATCCGGAGTGTGTGAAACACCGGCAAAATTGTAGTTTGGGTCCGATAGATCGGCGGCGCGCTACCCAACGTGATCTCTTCGTTTTCGTTCTGCCGCAGGTCCAGCTCGATCGGGGTTTCAATATGAAATTTTTCGACACTGAAACGCTGGATGTTGTTTTCGTCCTCAATCACCCCAAGCACATCAGAAAATGCAGTAATATTACCCGCGAAACTGGCATAAGCCTCATCGATCTGGCTGCGGTCCCACGTCATTCTCTCGCCTCCTCGCCCGGCGCATCGGCGATCGTGACAGGTGACAGGGCCACGGTGATGACGGCTTCGACGTCATAGCCCAAGAAATGCTGCGCCAACGCTTGACGGTCCAGCGGGCTTTGCACGTCGCCGTCGGTTTCCGTAATCGCGGAATGCGTTTCGTTCGTCATCGTTTTGACCTCATCGGCAGAAAGTGAATCCGGTCCGGTACCAAAAAGGCGTGGGTCGTCCGACGCATTTCGGTGACTTGTCCAAAGGCATCCTGCGCGCCCGGCTCAAGAAAATGCACATCGCGCAGCATCAGACTGGGAAACGCCCAGACCGCACCCAATTGCCCATCTTTACCGCGCAATCTCAAACGAGTGGTCGCCTCGCGATCCAGATCGGCGCGCAGATCGGCCTGCTTTAACGCGGCAAGGGCGGCTGCGGGCAAAGGCGTGTCATTGTCGCTCAGAACCCTGTTTAACATTTCCACACTCAGCTCCATACCGGCGCGCATTTTACCGGTAGTTTCGCGCGTGGATCCTTTCACGACAGGCTCTGATGCGATCCGGGTTTCCATCCGGCCATTGCTGACCTCTTGCCCGACGACGCGCAGATAATAACGGCAGGTCACGTCAATCTCCCAACGGGTCTGGTCGCTGCCACTGGTCGTTGTTCCTTCCCAGATCTTATTCCAGAACGGCCTGTCGTCCCCGGGATGCGCAAGGTGGATCACCTTGTCACGGCTGCGTCCGAATCCGGCAAATACCGGGCCTTCCGCAAGGCAGATCGCATGATGCCCCCGTACACCGAATGTTTTACCGTTCGACGTCGGCCAACGCAGTGTCGCCCCGAGCTGCAAATCCGCCTGTGCCGGCAGTTTGGCCAGATCAACCTCGTCCAGATGCAGCGGAACGGCCTGTCCGGCATAGACGTCCCGCAGGCGAAACGACTTCGTCAAAAGCTGCTTTCCAGTTGCAGGATCAGTGATGCTCAGATCGACAACCGCACGCGGCAACGGGGCCTCGGACGCTTTGCCCTTCGGCTGCAACGTCACGCGCAGATCAATCCCGTCACCATCCTTTGCATAAACCGATTTCAGCTTGCCGCCGATGTCGATCATCCGTCCGGCTTCAAACTGAAGCGTCACTAATGTGGCTTCTTGCGGACGTGATCCGACGCTTTGCGTGCCAGCCAGAAGGGGAAGCAATGCCGCAGCACCCCCGCCCTGCCCCAGCTTTTCAATCAGCTGCTCCAGCAACATCGACCGGTTCGTCTCGGACAAAATATCCCGCATCAGGGCCTGTTGGTTGGCATCGCGCTGCAGATCATTCGCGGCTTCGGCCCGGATAATGGTGGACAGAAAATCGAGTGGCTTGTCGGCGAGTACACCCAAGAGCTGCGGTGCCTGTTGCATCAAGGGGCCAGCAACCGCCCCGAGCAATGACGCCAAGAGAGGCCCCGAAATGATCCCGGCGTCCATTGGACGCGCATAGGGCACACGACGCGTCGGTTGGCCGGCATAGCGCCCCAACGATCGCGCGTGACCCAGCGGATGGCTGTCGCCACGGCGCCGCAAAGTAGCGGTTTCTGAAACCGCATCCGGTGCTGCGGCTCTGTTATGGACTGCAAGCGCTGTGATCAGTTCACGCATCAGCGTGACCAATACCTGATTGTCGACCGCGTTTGCAGCTGGTGGTGCCGCCGCGGGTGCAGCAGGGCGCGCAGCACCATTTACAACGCCACCCACGCTGTTCAAAAGTTGCGGCAAGCTGGCGACGAGGTCCGGCGCGATTTCTGACAACAGGCCGGGCAGCGAGTTCAACAGCTGTGGTGCCGCCGCCGTAATCGCCTGAAGGATACCATCCAGAAATTGTGCGCGACTGATCGCAGCTTCCTGAAAGGACAGCGAAACATGCCGCACCGGTGCGTTATGCCGCGCCAAATCAATGGAATCAGGCACAACCGAAAGCGTGCTGGGGGGCAGGCCATTAGCATAGTCTGACATATCGCTGCGCCCGGTCCCTAACATGGGTGCCACCTTGAAAATCCGCGACCTTGCGGGGTTATTGCCTTCACGATCGGTGAAACTGACAAGCTGCAGGTCCGGGTGATCCCTGTCAAAAAGCGCAAGTGGTACAGTGAAGCGAAACTGTTTGGACAAAGGGTTAATTCCGCGCGGCGCCGCAATAATTTCTGGCCGGTTCGATATCTCAACCATCTCGTCCGCACCCCAGCGAGATCCGCGCGCGCCTTCTTCCCGACGCCCGACCAGAACCGTGTAGTATTGGTTGGACCCAATGTTGGCCTCGGCCTCCACAGCATCGCCAGTGACCGCGCCAAGTGTGAGGGTTGCGAGTGCCATATCCCCATGTCCCTACCCGCCCGGTAGTGCAACAGCACCCTGCTGCTGCTGGGGCTGCAGCGCCTGCGTGCCGCCGTCTGCATACATCGTGGCGAAATTGTCCAGCTTGAAAAAGTCGGTGGCGAATTCGATTTTCACCTTACCCATCAACTTGGCCGTCAATTCGTCCTGTGCGGTCTGACCAGAGGTATTGACCTGAATGTTGGTGTTGTTCACTGACATACTGCCCTTGGGTCCCCCAAGGATTCCACCAAGTGGGCCGCTGTAGGACATATTGGCTTGGACCGTGTTGATGTTCTGGTCACGGTGGGTTTTCCGGCTGTCGCGTTTGGCGGTGATCTTGTATTCGACTGCGGCCTCGACTTCGCCTTTCCTCACGAACATCCGGGTCACACCGAGCAGCAAAATCTCTCGCAGCGCCGCACGATGTTCCTTTGCCATCGCGATCTTGGCGTCCATGATCTTTGCCTTCACCTCATTGTCGTCCATATTGACCGGCTCACCTTCCGGCGTGGTCAGCGACAGCTTGGATGCGCCATCCGGGCTTTCCTCCATCGCAAGGTTGAACTGACTGTTGGGCGATTCCACCAAATAGGCGTATGCTTCTTCGTCATCGGTTTTCTTTAGGAAGTCGGCTGTAGATTTTGTGGCCTCTCGCATCAGTCGGATAAAATCATCCGTTTGCCGCTTCTGGACTGACAGGTTGGCGTCAAAAACTGCCTTGAGCAAATCACTGACGAATTGAGGAAAGTCAACAGAATCAACAAGATCCTCGAATCCGTCGATGCTGTTGTCAAAGCCTGGATCATAATCGTCAAATCCCTCAACCATCGCCGTGGCAAGCCCCTGCTGGCGCGCCATGTTGCGATAGTTGTCATCAACGACCGTGTGATAAACCTCTTTTTGGTCGTCGATCGACATCGCCCGAAACATTGCACTCTGGGCAAGTTGGGATCGGGCTGCCTCGCGGGCCTGGGACTGGATTTCTGGGACGCGGGTAAGTTGCGACATCGGGGGCTCCTGTTCAAGAAATTGTCCGTCAAAGCTGACCGGTCAGCTTCAGAAATTCCATTCGTCGGCAGGAGCGGCACCATTCGTCGCGCCATTCGCCCTACCGTTTCCACTGCCGTTGCCGCCACCGAACATGTTGCCCGGCATCCCTGGCAATCCCGACGGCATTCCGGGAAATCCGCCGTTGGCTCCGGGCCCTGTTCCTGCAGCATCAAAACCAAAGAAGCCGGGGAACTGTAGTCCGGCCATGGACCCACCGGCTTCGGCCAGTTGATCCTCAGCGACAATGAAGGCCTCGACATTGGCGATGAACTCTTCAAACGCAGCCTGATCTTCGACAAACGCCGGTGTCGCGCGCGCAATCGTCGACAGGATCTTGTGCCCGAACATCCCCTTGTTACGCAGCGGCGTGAAGTCCTGCATCCCGCGGACCTGTTCGACCACTTTCCAGAAAGAAGGAGAACCGCGTCGGCCCAGCTGTTGCTTGACGTCATCGCTGTCCAGAATACGCTGGATGACGAAATCAAGTTCGCCGTAGATCGTGGGGGCCGCGATTTTTGGCAGGCCGGTACAATAGGCAGACAGATTGTACTGCAGGTCCTCGATGGCCTGATAGACCTTGGATGCCGAGATAGAACTGTAGTTGTCGCCGTTTTCCTCGACCTTCCCGATGTATTTTACGACTTCCATCATCAGCACAGCCCAATAGCGCTGGTAATCCGGGTTGACGTGGCTGTCATCCATGACCTGCGCATCACCGAGCCCGAAAAGTTGCCGATACATCATCTGGCGTTCCGTAGGCGACACCCGCTTGCTCAGCTTCCCGGTTTTCAGATCGCGGAATTCGTCGTCCAGCACATAGGTGCGCAGATCATCCGCCAATTCCCGCGACCTAACTTCAAGCAGCATAGGTTTCCCATCGCTGGACGATTGCATCGCGATCCTGTCGACCGATGCAAAAACTCCCAGCATATCACCCCAAACCATGCTCAGATACATTTGTGCAGCAGCCTCGATACTGGCGCGCTCGTATTCCGGTGCCGTGATCCGGTCTTCATAATAGCTGACAGAATAGTCCTCGACGCCCACCTCAGATCCATAGGCGGCAGGACGCAACGCCACGTCTTCCTTTTGCAGTTTTGACAGTGCAATGGAGACGAAATAGGACACGTTCTGCATGTTGATCTGTTCATCATCGGCGTTGATGCGCCGGATGTAATCCACCAGTGCAGGCTGGTACTTGGCCGGAATATCAATGCCCAGGACCCGTTCAGCTTCCAGCACCAGAGCCAGTTCAACGTCGCCATAGACGAATTACGCCGAAAGCGATTTCAGGATCGCAGAGAATGGATCGCGCCGCAGGAGCACGTGATCTTCATGCAGCCGTTCGACCATGGATGTCATCGTCGCGTCGCTGATA
>Ga0115567_10005243_pt1 | contig 12577 bp, 15 predicted proteins | sample COGITO_mtgs_1204_2_FD_88679 | JGI IMG/M metagenome (GOLD analysis project Ga0115567, IMG submission 88679) | Pelagic marine microbial communities from North Sea - COGITO_mtgs_120412 | ecosystem: Environmental > Aquatic > Marine > Epipelagic | place: Germany:Helgoland, sampling site Kabeltonne...
CCCCTTCGTACTAATCGGACACGCCGCGTCCCTCACCCCGTACTAATCGGACACGCCGCGTCCCTCGCCCCGTACTAATCGGACGCGCCGCGGCAAATGCGGCGCGTCCGCTCGGACGCGAGACGAACGCCGCCTGCCACGCGGGGGGCGGCCTCGCCTCGCGCTCTGCCCCCAGGGCGCGCTCCAGCCGCCGCACCTCCTCCCGGGCAGCATCGAGCACGGCGTCCTGCGCCGCCGCGGAGGCGGCCGCGGCCTTGGCGGCGGCCGCGGCGCGCATCTCTTCACGGGCCAGCTGCGCTCGAAGCTCGAGGTTTTCGTGCGCCGCCTGCGCTCGCCCGAGACGCCCGGTGAGAGGGCCTGCTGCCGACCAGCCGCCTGTTCGCTCGGTCAACCTGTCTCGGGTGAGGGCGGGCTGAGCGCACCTTGGTCACCTCTTCCTCGCGCTCGAACCCGCGGATGCGCTCAGCAGAGAGTTCCTCCTGCAGCACGGGACGCCCAGTCATTGCATTGTCAGGGAGATGCTCGCTCGTCGGCATGCGGTGCAGAACGTTGCGCACTGATTGGCCACGTCGGTGAAGAGATGCGTTGGCGCTGCGGCGCACGCGGCGGTCGGCTTCACACACCCTCGAGCCGCCACAGACAGTTCAGGACGCCTTGAGTGGTGGATGGAGGGGAACGTGGGCATCGGTGCAGACCTGCAGCTTTGCCTTTTCTGCGGCGAGCGCGCGAACCTGACGCTCCCGAGCGGCAAGGGCGTCGGATTGTGCTCGGTGCATTGCGCTTCCCATGTCCTGCCCAAGCGACCGTGCAACGGGCATAGGAGGCCTCCCAAAGCTTCCTGGCGGGGAAGCACTGCTCACTCGTGCTGTGCCATCTGGTAGCACCGTCGACGGCACGACCGTCGCGTGGGGCAGCTGTCCGGCGAACAGATTGCGGAGCGAGCCTTGCTGCAGTTGTGCACTCCGCGTAGACGCAACACTTGAGATGGATTGAATCGAGGACACAGAACTTTGCCGTGTCAGGCTTCCTGGCTCTTGCGGAAATATCTGCGGGTAGCCATACGAGCTGCGCGGAGACGGCGACACGTTCTCGGAGCTGTGGCTCATGAGGCTTGAACTCAGAACCAGTGGCGGTCTCCTCGCCACGGACTGCGGAGACACATCAGCAGTACTGCTTGACGCATTCGTCTGACCATTCGTCGATTGCCACGGTTGCATGAGGCTGGAACCCGTCGCCGCGCGCACCTGCTGGGTCGGAAGCCTTGTAGATGCCACCGAGGTCACCGAGCGCATGGACGAAGAGGAGTGAAGGCGGGAGAGTGCTGGCATCGTACTCCCATCCGTATTTTTCTGAAGAAAGTCGCCTGGGTGCAGCATCGCGTACCCTTCCTTGATTGGTTGCGACGGGTATGGCTTACGGCCCCACTGGTCGCACAGAGAAGGCAAAGCTCCCTTTGAATGGGTCTTAAACCGGTCTGTCAAAAAGGGTCTGTACAAGGTTATTCTCAATACACTCTCTCTCTTTTTAAAACGGACCCGCGTCAGGTCTGTTTGCACGATCAAAGAGTGTAAGTAGGACGTCGACCCATCCCGGCGCCACGGCAAATGCTACTCCGGGGCTGACCTCGACCCCTGTGGTCACCACCTGCAGATATGCACGAAGCGGGCATCGTTCATGGCGGCTCACCAGATCTGGCACGCATTCTGGACGCAACTCACTGCTGTACCACTACGGCGACGTGGGATCAGCAGGTCGCGTACTCCAAGAAAGTGGCCAAGCACCACGTATGGCTCCACGCCAATCCTCTACGACTCGTACGACGCGCCGTCGCGAAGTCTCTGAGGTCGCCCCTGACACCCGAACATATCGCCGCGGCGCTGGCAGAGTTGCACGGCTTAGGATGGAAGCTCAGCTGTACAGTCTCCGGGCTTCTGCTATGCGGCTTACTGGGAAGCACTGGGCTGCGCCCTATGCCTCCTCACTGCACTGCTGACGGGATCTCGGGCACGGGCCCGGCGCGGGGTCGGGGCTCTCGCCCTGGCTCCGGCCGCCCGCGTCACGTTAGTGGTGTAGGCCTGTTGGGACTTGTCACGTGTGCGGCTTTCTAGCGCTGTCTCGCGGCCCCCGTTACTCTAGTGTTCTTCACTTTGCGATATGTGACTGTCGTCAGTAAACGGATATTTTACCACCGATCGCAAGAGCGCCAGCGGCACTTCGAGCTCAGTTTGAGTGGGATTTGGTGTCTTGACACGCGTGATTCAACACCAGACGCATGCTCAGTACTTCAAATAAAGCCGTGTCGACCTACGCTTCGCAAGTGCTGCAACATGCACGCTTCCAACACTGTTGTGCTCGAAGATAACTGCACAAAAGCGCACGTGGGAGTCCCTCATGGGGATTTGTTCACAAGAAAGTTTGCGCGTTCGCTAAGTCGACTTGGAGTCTCTACGGGGCTTCTTATTTCCGCTACTCCCAGCGCCATCCTGCAGATGCCAGATATCGCCTGAGTTAGACTCTTACTCGGACAACTTGGGGTGGGGGCGAGGGGGATGTCGTCGGGCCCACCTCGGAGTAACCGCTAGTTTCTGCAAGAGAACTCACTCGTTGGTCCGGCATCTCATCGTCAGACTTGCTCTCGTCACTTGCGTCCTCACAACTTGAATCGCCTGCCTCGTCACTGCCGTGAGCACTTTCACAATCGCTGTTACTCGCATCGCTGTCGCTGTCGTCTTCGTTCCAACTGCTGGACCTCAATCCCGGTAGAGAACCGGCACTCTCTGAATCCTCATCCATCTCATCTCCCGAGAACTCAGATTGGAAGTCGATGGCCTCGAAGTTGCGTTCCCGGATGTTGCGTTCGACTTGTGCCTTGGCACATTTCAGATCATTTTCCTGCTCGATTGTTGGCGCCCAAATCTTGACGTCTGAGTCGATTCCGGACCTGCAGCCAGAAAACATCTGTGTTGAGAGCCCGTTTATGATTCTTGACTGCTTTTCTCGAACTAGAACTATTCGATCGACGATGCTTCCACTGTTTGAGGTTTTCCATATCTGTAAGCAGTCCTGGCTATGGCTGGGTAGGATGGGGAAAACGTGGCCAGCGCCGCGAGAAATGGATGCGGCTCGACACAGTTCACAACTGCACTGTCGGCCTTATGCATCGCCACAACGTCCTGCTGACCGATGCAGTGAATTATCAAGGTTAGAAAGAAATTCTCTCAGTTGACAGAGCATGACAGCACGCAAAAGGAAGCGTCTGCATGATTGTCTGCAGACAACCAAATTCTGCACAGTATGGAGAGAAAGGTGTTGAGGACCGTGCTGGCGCGGTCCCACACAAAGAAGTGTCCACAGTCGCTGCCCGAGACCACGTACTCGCTGTTGGGCCCCCAGTAGTTGACACCTTTCACAGTGGCCTCATTTCTGCACGCGCCGACACCACCGCGTCAGGAAGCAAACCGTGCGAGAGTGGTGCGTTACGCATGGGGCGCGTGATGCACCTGTGCCCCCGGAATTTGCGAATGAATCCTCGTTTTTTTTCAGGCGATGCAGAGCCACCCTCGCCTGCTGAGCCTTCGCATGGCTCAATCAAACAGGAGCTGCCATTGTCGCCTGAGTCTCTCCCCTCCCTCCCGGCCGACGACGCCCCACCACCCTCTTTGTCGCAGTCGTGTGCCTCGCTGGCCGCACTGCCATCGTCTTTGGTGCCATCGTGAAGATGAGGGGGTGGCAGCGAAAACAATAGATTGCTGCCGGCACTTGCACCCGCGCCCGTGCCAACGTTTGATCCCGTACACGCTGCGCGGGCACCATCCGCGGCGAATTCGTATATATCCTGCAGATCAGCCGTCGGAGAGCTCAGCAGCTATCGACGTCTGCAAAAGTAGGGCGAATATGGACAAGGTGCGCAGTGCGTTGAATTCAGGTTGAACCACTTCAGATTACCTCATCATTGTAAGATGCCAAAATCTCAGCACCGCTCGCCCTGCCGCTCGCCAGCGGTGTTAAACCCTAAACACCGCCAGCAGAGTATGTATGCACGGGGAAATTTGAAACAAGGCTAGTCAAATGGCGGGGTGACACGAATATGCCGTGCACGTGATCGAAACAGGCATATAGCTTCCCCGCCGCCTTCCTGCCGAGCACAGCAAATCATGTGATGAGTTGGGGCATCGCTTGGGCGGGCCGTGGAACGCCAAGTGGTGCAGGCTGTGCAGTGCTGGCCGGATGCGCGCAATCTATCCATCCCTGATGCCCGGGGTCGAGCCTGTGTCCTGGAGATGCGCTGGACATAGGAGGGCATAGGGTTCAGGAAGGCGAACAGAAGAATCTCCCGCGTTCGTGTTGTACGCAATCATCCTGCGGTCATAAACCTTCGCTCGCGTGGCAGAAAGGATTCAACTCCCTCTGATCTCTTTCTGTACACTTCTTCCCCACGTGAAGAAATTGCACTAATCAAGTACCGTACTAAGACGGCAAAAACAAGAGATGGCGCCTGGGTTAGTGTGATGGAGCCTGACGCGGCAGAACTGATCGCCTCCACCGACACAAAAGAAATGTGCCGACGCGGGCGAGCGCGAGATGCTGTTGAGAGGAACCACCTGCCGTAGGGTGCAGTGCCCGCGATTGTGAATGTCAAAAATACGCTAGGCAGTCAAGGTAAAGCTGACACCTCTCCAGGATTCTCGGGGTGTGTGATTTTGGCGAGAGAGAGAGACGGGGCGCAGTCGAGATTCAGATTCTCGTACATACGAGTTCTCCGTTTGCGGCCAAAATAGTTGCAGGAGCAGGGAACCCACCCTTCCCGTCCGTGCTTGTGTCACGCGGAGAAGCTCTGTATGCGCTGCCTGTCGGGTGTCGATTTCCAGCACGCTGAAGTAGCACCCCCGGGGGTCAAGCACCAGCCCGAACGCCCGCACCTGCCCGAACGCTCGAGCGCTCGAGCGCCCGAGTCCGCCCCACTAACACCGCAACGCACGCGCGTGCAATCATGTACGCGTGTCTTCGCCTGCTCCAGGCCCTGATAAGTGCAGAATTACCGTCCGTCCTCGCCTGTCGAAAGCACTACGTTCGGATCGCGCGCATCAACCTGGGCGCAGCAGACGACGCGTTACGGCAGGCATTCGCATTTCGCTGCCGAGAGCAAGAAAAAGCAGAAACATTGCCCCTGCAGCTTTCCAACCGCGTGGGCAGCGTACCGCAAGCTTGTGCGCACGCCCGCGGTGCCGTGCTAGAAGTTGTGTCTCCGTGCGCCCACCGTCCAGCAAGTCGCCGCGACGAACCTGTTTAGAGTGCTGTGAAACTTTGTCCGGGAGTCCGTGCGGGAACGCGCCAAAAAGAACGAGAAAGCGCCCCGTGCGCATGATCGAGCAAGAATACGTGCCTGTCCATCCGCTGCACACGATATGATCGTGCGACCACCCGATTGGGGTAAGGTCTTGGCCTGCGGTGCCAGCCGTAAGCATGAGGCGCTGGCGATTCAACGAATTCGACCGTTCAAAATTCGCGAAATATCTGGGCACACGTAGCCATCTAGAACCTGGAATACGTTGTTCGAGTGGCCACTGTCGTAACGCAGCTTGACCGTGCCGCTCTCCCAGCACCCTAGCACGATTTGCTGATCGTCTGACCCTGAAATCAGCTGATCGCCACCCTCAGTGAAGCTGATCGTGTTGACACAGCCATCATGCCACTCATGGACACCATGGAGCTGTAGCCTCCGCGTAAAAGACTCGTCGGCGCGCATCAATCTCGTGAATCGAAGCGGCGAGAACGGTGCGGTGGTAACTGGTGCAGTTGCAGTAGCAGCGCCAGTGACCGAACGACGCATCCTCCCTGAGCCTGTTCCTACCTCGCGACTCCGCAGGGAGAGAAACATTGCCGCGCTTGCGCGAGGGGCGGGAAGCTGCCCATACCCTCGCGATGATCCCTCCATTATGGCTCGAACGGTACCTCTCTTTCAACCCCCCTCGCCAGGGTACCACTTTTTGAGGAAGAGAGCACTGACAGGAAGTGACTTTGAAATGTAAACTTTAGTCTAATCAGGGCACGTGCGCTCGCAAACAAGCGAGGGCTCGCTGGCGGGGCACTATGCGTCTCGAGAAGTGCTGGTTCTGTTCCAGCACGTGCTATCCAGGGCATGGAGTCATGTTCGTACGCAATGATGGGCAGGTCTTCTCCCATCCGGCGCGCCGCACGCCCTGTGGTCGCCCACTTTCCGCTGCGGTAGCGCTGCGGGACGCAGCTTGTTTGCATGCGGTAGCGCGCTCTCCACCGTAGAATGTGGACGATGGTGTGTTTCTAATGACTTCAAGTCGCTGCTTTTGGCTGAGTTATCCCGTTTCCGGCGCCTTCTCAGCCTCCTGCCGCCCACCCGCTGACGTCTGCGCATATGTCCACCCTCAGACCTTCCGCTTCTGCCGCTCGAAGTGCCACAAGAACTTCAAAATGAAGAAGAACCCGAGGAAGACCCGCTGGACGAAGGCCTTCCGCAAGACCGCAGGCAAAGAACTGGTTCTGGATTCTACTTTCGAGTTCGAAAAGAAGAGAAATCGCCCTGTCAAGTACGACCGCGAGAAGATGGCTGTGACCCTCCGCGCCATGAAAAAGGTACCTGCCGCACACGAGCATCTCGATCGACTATGCACGTTAGATGAGAGACTTGCCAACAAGCGGATGAGGCAATCAAGTAGCATCGAGTTTTTCTTGCGGAGTGGCGTGGCAACGTGGTTTCTTGGCCTGTGCGCGTGCAGCCGGTGGGAAGCCGCAATGTGCGCCTCGCGGACGAAACGACACCTCTGTGAAATCTCCAATCTTGCGAAAGAATCACCATGCCGCGAACGCAGCTCATCTGAACCCGCCGCGCACGTGCAGGTTGCGGAGATCCGCGAGCGGCGCGAGCGCGCCTTCATCAAGAAGCGCATCACGTCCAAGAAGCACCTCGAGAAGGCGCAAAACCTCAAGGAGCTCAAGCAGAACATCGACATCATCGCGCCTGCGGCCGTACGGCTCAAGCAGAAGGTCAAGGCCTCCGACGTCGAGAAGATGGTCGAGTGAGGCAGGCGGTGCCCGCGCGCTTCGGCCGTGGCAGCCGGCGCGGTAAGCGGGCCTCCTGCAGAGGGCGGATGTCAACAAGGCCGGGAAGCCCCGCGGGCAGGCGGGCGCGGGCGAAGAGTCGTCGTCGTGGACCTTCGCTGCCCGCCTACTTTGTGCGCGGCTGATCGAGGCGATGTGTGAGAAAGAGCGAATTAGGAGGCTTAGGGGAGTAGCGCCCCGTAAGGCCGCAGACGGTTTGGATGTGTATTGGGGGCAGGCGTGGGCGCGATAGAATCTGTGTGAGATAAATGTGAAGCGGCGTTTTACTCGGTTTCGTGTTGTGACGCGACTCTGCCGTCACACCGCCGCGAAAATGACCCATTCATTCTTCACAGGGTTGTGTGTGCTCCGCAACCTAGCGCCATGCGGCGCGCTCAATTCAAAGCTTTCCGCCCGGTAAAGTCCGGAACGACTGTTCAACTGCAGCGATGGTTGCTGCTGAACCCTGAATCATAAGAACAAGGGCATTAGGTTGATCAACGCATCGGCACAGTGCAGGCAGCCGGGGCAAGCTTAGTTTGAAACCCAACACTCACGGACGTTCCGCCACCCGACATGTACCCAAATTGGAGCTGAAGGTTTCAGCTCCATGTTCTCGCAAGACAAAATTTAGGAAGGCACCTTGTCCCAATCTTGCTCGAGCGCACTTCCCCACACTGCGAACACCTGCGAAGCGTCTCATTCCATTATTCTACCCGAGCATCCTTGACTCAGAGCGCAGAAGAGATTGCGGAGAGAAAGGCCCCTCTGATGATCCCAATGCGCGCAAGGGCTGTGAAAGCGCTGGGCACTTCCTGCCCGCCGTCCACTATCTCGGCGCGGACCCTGGTAATCCGCCGCAGCTGGCTGATACCTTGGGTCTCCTGCAGCTTATCAGGCCGCTGCAATGGAGTGCACGCACGAAATCAGCTTGCGCGCTACCGCGCACTTTCCCTTCGCGAACCATCGCAGGGGATTGGCGAGCGGGGCGGTGAGCTGGAGATGGGCGCCACGGCGGTTGCAAGTGTTCGTGGATGGCGTGCGCGTCAGACCTCGACGGCAAGCTCAGTCACCATTTTGAAGGTGAGGGTGCGCCCATCGTCGCTTGTCATCACGGAAGCCTCGTCCACCTTTGACGGGAGCCCGTTCACCTGCGGCAGAACAACTTGCTAAGGCAGAGTGCCGGCTCGTTCAAAAGTGTTGGAACCTTTTTGCCCAAGGAACCTTGTAGCAGCGCACCGATCCGCTCAGATTGCGTCTGCCCGAGGATCCCGCTACACCCGACACTCAGAAGAGACACGCGCGATATCCGGGCGGGGAGAGGCGCCTGCTTCGCATCCCCATCACGAAGGAATGCAAGTAGCTCCGCCACCTGTCATCAGTAGTCATAAGCAATCGTCAGAGTCCCACGCCAGTGTCTCGGGGGTTGGCCTCGCGGAGCGTGAGCGGGGGGACCTTCTGCTTTGAACCAATTGCAGGCCATGAGCTGAGGTCTCCGGTCGGTACAATACCAAGGTCTGCAAGGAGTTTCTGCGTCCAGCCACCCCGCTCAGCAACGTGGCAGGAAGGGGTCATTTGTGCACGCACAAGAACGCGGATGGACCCGCTGCCGGCTGCTTGGCGTGTCCATTTGGGCTGATGTTTGACTCATACCTCAACTAGAAGTCGCTGCACAGAAATGACCTCTGCAGTCTTAAGATTCCCAGTGATGAAAAGCGTACCGAGCTTCGAGCCACGCTTGGACCTGCGACACCATGTGTAGACCGAGGGCATAAGCGTGGTCACACCCGACCCCTCGGGCAGCATAAAAGCCAGATGGAAATCTGGAACGGATGGCGCGCGCGCGGGTGCAATGTGTACAGAGCCAGCAGTCCCACTTGAAAAATCCACTCGGAACACCGATCGAGTAACCCGCGTCGAGGTCTGCCTCGAGATGGCAGCAGCAGTTCAGTTTTTGCGCGAAGCAGCGCGGCAGATGGCAGCAGCCCAGCTCGCAAGATGACGAGAGGACCCACCGGTGAATTCGCTGAGCGCAATTACCGGCCTTGTGTCAAGACTAGGCGCCGCAGTTGCGGCATACGCCTGTTTCGGGAGGGCTCCAGCAGCCTGCAGCCAGCCGCCAGGCTCGCACACAGCCCGAGAAAGGAGAACAAAAGAAAGCGCTGACGCGGCTGGCGCGAAAATCGCCTCGCGTCGGGTCATGCTCCGTTTGATATCCTCTTGCGAATGCATATGGATCTGCTGGCGCGATTTCTCGGTTAGATGTATGAAGGCCAGGCTGCACCGCCCCGCTGCCTGCCTTTGCCTCTTCCAGCCGATGCCGGATGCTATTTGACCTTGTCAGGAGAAATTCGCTGCCGACGAGGCTGAGAGAGTGAAAGTTGCGGTGACCATGCGGCCACGGCGCCCACGATCGCACAGAGGGTGGCAGCGGTGAGCGCCCTGCGGAGCCCCATCGTGTTGAGATGAAGCGCGCTTTACACGCGAGATTTTCCATGTGAGACAATGTTGTGGGAACTCCGATATTACTTTTAAAATAGTAGTATAAAGTGACGCCACAGCTGACAGGTGCTGAGGGGCGACACCGCGCATCGCTCGCTGGTCTAGCCGGCTGTTTTATCCCTGACAGCTGTGGGTAGAAACCAGCTTGTTGCAACTGCGGTTGACGCTCAGCCTCGCGATCACAGGGAGATGCCAGTCACGGTTGGGCTCGAGGAGTTTAAAGACCTTGCATCAGCTTTAGAGGCACCTGGTACCTTCAGGGAATTCGTTGTCACGGTGAGCTGGCGACCCAACCCTCCCTATCGTCGCCACCACTGCCTCGCTACCGTTACCTTCCACCAATCTCACTGCGGTACTGCACACAGGGAAATGTGAGGGGCGGAGTTGTCATCACGCAATCACACGGACCCATTCGTATTACTGGCGAGCCGGGAGCCTCTGTCAGCAGCGACGGGGTTCCGGCGATCGTAGTAAAAGCTTCCAATGTCAAGATCACGGGGATCACCTTCAAGTGTGAAAATGCCGATGCGTGTGTGCACGTTGCATGCGATAGCAAGAAGGCGCTGGTGGACTTGCAAAACTGTTCTTTTGCAGCGCCAGCAGGAACAGGCATCAAAGCAGAGGGTGGCATGGTGCGTGTAGAGTGCTGTGAGATACAGGACTGTGGCGAGTACGGATTCTCGGCCACGGCGGGAGCCGACGTGTCGTGTTCAAGAGTTTCAATTGTGCGCAGCGCCAAGACAGGTAGCACGAAATCATTCGGGAAGAGCTGGTGATTTGGTGCATGCAGTATGATCCCTGTTGGTGGAGCCACTCGACTTGGCATTTTTTGCGTGGCATAGGGAAGGTCTGATCCATGGGTTCTACTCCTACGTGCTACTCACAGCCTCTTTGTCCCTAGGTGTGCTTGCACGTGGTCAGGGTTCCATCGTAAACCTCTGCGCGGGGACCATCGTGTCTCAGAATGGAGCCAACGGCGTCGGCTGTGATGAAGGGGCGGAGGTTATCATCCTGAATTGTGAGGTTGCTGATCCATTCCTGCTGGGGACCATCCGTTCCGATCACGCGCTCGCTGTTCCTCCACATTCAACAGGAGTATACAGACACGGTAAACTGACGCGGCTGAATGGTTCCAGGTGTCTGACAACAAGGGGGTGGGAATCAACGTTATGCAGTCCTGTAATGCTCAAGTGACTTCGACTCGCATTTGCAAAAGGTATTCCCTGCCACACAGGCAGTGCTGGTTGAGCGTGTCATTGAACCTCGAGCTGTACACAGTGGTATGCACGGTATCGTCGTCAATGGCGGGACGTTAGAGGTGGAGAAAACGAATGTGGAGTCGTCTGGTTCCCTGGGGATGCTCGTTGCGGGCACAGCAGCCGCACCCGGTGCAGCACAGCTCAAGTTGAGTACCATTTCGAGCAGTGGCGCGCATGGTGTATTCGTACAGCTCGGCGGTAGGCTGAAATGTCACGGCAAGAGCAAAGTGTTCAAATCAGGGCAGTCGGGCGTGGTAGCCATGGGGGGCGAGTGCGAGCTCGATGACGTTGTCATCACGCAGAATGGATTCGACGGCGTGCACGTAGGAGAGAACGCGCAGGGAATGGGTGGGTCAGCTAAGGTGTCGAATTGTCTCGTTGAGGATAATCGACGCTTTGGAATATCTTGCATGGGTGCCAAGTCGTCACTTGGTGCATCGGATTGCCAGGTTGTGACCCTGCGGCGGCTGCATGGTCGCAGTGTGGTGCGCCGCATTGCATGTCAAGCCAGCTCTTGAAACGTGTGGCATTCTCTATCGATCAGTGCGAGCTCAAGATATCTCTGTTACTTCGTGCAGGTGCTGGGCAACGGTGACTCTAGCAAAAATACGGAGGGAGGGCACGGTGTTGTCGTGCTGCTCGGTGCCGAAGCTGCTGTAGCGAAGTGCACGATTTCGCGGAATCTCAAGTCTGGTCTACTAGTCCATGGCTCATCCCCGCAGGTTGAAACAAAAATGAGAGAAAAAAAGGGGTGCTTTGCTGTGAGGCCATTAGAAATCGAGCGTCACAGGCTGACCTCTGAGGAAAGTGCAGGGGACAGGGTCGACTTTGTCACTCGTTCACGGAACTGTGGAGAACAACTCTGGATTTGGTGCCTCTGTTGCCGAAGGGGGGTGCGAACACGTCTCACAAAGAGCATGGCAAGAAACGTGCTTGATTCGCACAGGGGGCACCTTATTGTGTTCATCTCGTGAACACTTCGTGTTCTTGCGAATCATCACCAAGCATCCTGTTGACCTGACTTTGCGCACAGTATTTTGCGCATCAAAGGAACGACGATTTGCAACAACGAGCTGGGGGTCGTCGAGGGCGAATATACCCGCGAGGTTCCACAATCTGTCGGATTGCAAATAGAAATCGCAGAGAGACGGAGCAAGCCACGAATGTATTTCTGGGCACGTATCTTTCCTGGAAGAGCTGACTCCCCATTTGAACAGGCAAGCACGTCACTTTTGGCTGTGGGCGGAGTTGCTGTGGCCGTCGCTCTTGTGCTACCCCGCCACAGCTCCCAAGTCCGAGCGAAGCATGCTGCCCTGCCTTTAGTCGCTTGATGTGCACACACGAAGCATGCGCTCACTGGTGCTGCTGTGTGTTGCCAAGGTGTTTGCCATGGTCGCACGTCACAAGTTGCGTTGATGGGGGTCTGGCGCTGATATTCGCGCTGATGTTCGCGATAGCTAGGGGAGAAGGGAGTAGGGCGGGTGAGAGGGCACGCCCGCGCCGTGACGGCCGGAGCGTTCCGCTGCGAGGTCGGGCGATTTTTGTAGGAGGGACTCATCCGACTCCAGAGCAGCAGGCTCGCTCGCGTGCACTGCACCCGCCCAACCAACCCTCGTACTAAGTGGACACGCCGCGTCCCTCACCCCGTACCAATCGGAAACGCCGCGTCCCTCACCCCGTACTATGGCGGATGCATCAGCGCTGCGGCTGTGCCCGGGCGCCGCTCAGCGCCTCCCCCGCGG
>Ga0115567_10005246_pt1 | contig 12574 bp, 9 predicted proteins | sample COGITO_mtgs_1204_2_FD_88679 | JGI IMG/M metagenome (GOLD analysis project Ga0115567, IMG submission 88679) | Pelagic marine microbial communities from North Sea - COGITO_mtgs_120412 | ecosystem: Environmental > Aquatic > Marine > Epipelagic | place: Germany:Helgoland, sampling site Kabeltonne...
AAATGGAGCTCGCCTTGCCATACGAGAACTATTAGGATGAAGACCGACGATGTAGAAAGCTTTCCCTAAAATGCTAAAACTAAATTCACTGTTCTGAGGATCTGAACTTACGGTTGGATCCCATTCGATTTTGTCTTGTTTATGGATTTCATTTAATTGTTGCCAAAGTTGCTTTTCAAAAGTAAGCTCGTCGTCAATATTTTCTTCTGGAAAAGCGGCTATAAAAGTGGCAAAGGAATTTGTTGAAAAATCATAATTTTCAAGGTAATGTTCCAGATCCTTTAAAATATCTTTTGCTGCTGATGGTGATCCAAGATTTTTATATTCCTTTATATCATAATCTTCCATTTTGAAGACCGTTTGTGCCATTATACAAGGATGCTTTTTCTTTAGTATAAAGTTCTTTAAAGCTTCTTCTACTGAATCTTTTTTTATCACATTTTCTGATGTTTCCATACCTAACAACATTTATTTAAAGCAAAATTAAAATGTTCGGTCGTAATATGGAATTTAGAAATTATAAAAAAATCTTAACGATTAGTTCGAAAAAATATTAAAATAATCAATTAGTGAGATTTTTGTTAATTAATGTTAAGTTTGATTTTATTAGGTAGTTAAGATGGCTAATCTATAAACTATGCGTCCCTTTTATCTTCATTTTCATCATCTTCTATCATTTTATGATCTTTGCCCAACCCTACGATTGCTATAATATTCGTAACGGTAGCATATAACAAAAGAATTACTGTTACCATCAAGCCGCTAAGCAGCGAGGAGAAAAAGAGAGTTATCCAATAAATATACGCAAACCAAGATGTAGGTAGGTTTTCTGATTCTGTTATTGGTATATTGAACAACTGAAAAAGCATCAAAGCGCCTATAAATAAGACGGTGTCAAATTTAGCGATGTTAAGAACTTGTTTATAATGAGACTCTTTTATTTCAGAATCCGATCCAGAACTAATTCCCAATAAGGTTAATAACAAGGCCAAAATCGTCGCCGATGCAAGAATTATGGTATTACATAACATATTGATACCCGATAATGAAGATGTTATCAATGATTTGGCCTCATACCCAGAAATATCGCCCAATAGAAATGCGCCTAAACCAGTAAAAATAGCTGCTGCACATCCTCCATAAATTGATCTTTTATGTTTTGAAATAAAGTTGCTCATCTGTTCTTTATTAGATTTGAAATGTTTGACGCAAGCGATTTATAGTGCAAAAATTATGAAGAATAAAATTCTTTTTATAATTTTATTTCAACTTAACGCCCAATAATAATTTATCCATAAGTTGCTTATCTTCGCTGGTGTGCAATACAGAAACATCTCCTGTAGATTCTAGTACTACGGCTCTAACCTCATCAAAATGGATAACATTGGCTTCACGGAGTTTTGCAATAAGGTTCTCTTCGCTCAAATTTGTCTTGTGCAGATTTTTATGTAGTATTTTTCCGTTTTGCATAATCAACATAGGTTTGTTCGTTGTCAATTTTTCAAAAAACGAAAATTTTCTCACCGCTAATGTAAAAACGGATTGAAAAAGTACAATACTTCCCAAAGCGATACCTCCTTTAAGAATAGACTGATCTGGATTTAAGATTATAGTCGCTATTATAGAACCTATGGCAATTGTTGAAGCAAAATCAAAACTTGACATTTTTGCAAAAGTCCGAAGGCCAGAAATTCGGGTTACGATTATTACTATCGTAAAAATTGCTAGAACAGAAACAAAAACTTTTAAAATAATCGGTAGAGAAGTATAAAGCCAGTTTTCCATAAATTTTTGAGTTGGTTCGTAGGGATTTTATGCGTTTTAGTAATTAAAGATGTATTTGTTCTAGGTACGATATTTCGGTTAACAAAAAGGTCGCCAGAAGACGACCTATAAATTAGTTGTTAATCGAAAACTGAATTTCGACCTAAAGTTTAGGCAGAAATAAACTATTTTTTTGCCTTTTTGTTAAGTCTGTCCTCAGCCATATCGTTCAGTTTATCATCTGCACCATATTCTTCGTCCAAAGTCTCCTGAAGCATTTTTGAAATCTCATCATGACCCAATTCTTTCGCATATCTCACAGCAGTTCCATATCCAGATATTTCATAATGCTCAACACGTTGTGCTTCTGCGATCATACCAGCATCTTTCACGTCTTTTTCTGCATCTTCCTCTAAGAATCCTTCAGCTTCCTTAATCAAACCAGCCATAGCCTTACATTTCTCTCCTTTTGGATCAATGTCAAGTTTCTCGCAAATTTTTTCTAAGCGCTTTTTATGATTTTTGGTTTCTTCCAAATGATCTTCAAATGCTTTCTTTAATTTAGCATCGTGTGCGTTTTTAACCATTTTAGGCAAAGCATCCACTAATTGTGATTCTGCACTATATAAATCTTTCAATTGGTGTTCAAATAAATCTTCTAGGTTTTTCATTTTTTTTTGATTTTAGTTTTAATGTTCTAACTAAGGTATATTGAAAATCTAAAGCAAAAAAATATTTAAATTTAGATTAACTAGAATTGTTAATGGAAGCCTAAAGTATTGTTCTTTGAGATGTTCGGTTTTTTAAATAGTAAACTTGGGTAGTATAATTCCTTCAAAAATTATAAGCGCTAAAATAATAAGAATCCAAACAAAATTCTATTTTGTCTAATTGTTACTTGATTATTGAATGAAAAATTTTAATTTCGTTTGGACTATTTTATATCCCTATCCCACTACTATTTGGAGTGCTGATTTTATATTTTTGACATAAAATAAATGTTATGACCACCATCAAAGTAAATTCCCTTCCCGTATTGGAGGTTATTAAAGACCTAGCCACCGCTTTTGATACAAATTATACTTCTAATATCTGCGAGTATGAAGTTAGGATTCCCTCTAAATTGGGGATAGGAAATATCAAAGCCTATGAATTGGATAATGGATTGGGTATTTTACATTACAACTGCGCTTTTCACGACGATATGGAGATCAAATTTATCGTTAACGAAGTACATCCCTTAAAATTCATATACGTTACCACTGGCAATTTACAGCACAGATTTGAAAACGAGGATAAAATACATTCAATTGAAGAATATCAAAGTGCCATTTTAGCAAATTGCAATAATTACGGTCATATCTTGAATTTTAAGGCAAATACTTTGGTTGCACAAATTAGCGTAGAGATTAATCGGGCAGCGTTTAATCTAAGTAGTGCCTATAAATCAGAAGATGTTGATACAACACTTTATAATCTATTCACTGATAAAGAAGCTACGGAAATATTTTACCGTCAAGGAGATTATAGCTTAAATATTGCAGATATCTTCAACACCCTAAAATCCAATGACGATAATTTTAGCGAAGATAGATTGGTACAAAATATATTTATGCAAAGTATAGCATATCGAATCTTATTTTTTCAGCTGAAACAATATTTAGACGAGTCTAAGAATACAAAATCTCAAAATGTTCTTAGAAGAAAAGAGTTCGAACAGGTTAAAAAAGCCGTAATCTATATAAACGAAAATCTGGAATCCTATTCTGGTATAGAGGAATTGACAAGACACACAGGTTTGAACCCCATCAAGCTACAAAAGGGATTTAAGTATCTATATCATTTTACAGTAAATCAATACGTGCAAGAGCGACGCTTGGAAATGGCCCGCAATCTTTTACTGAAAAGTGATAAGTCCATCAATGAAATCGTTACTATTATCGGGTTAAAAAGTTCCAGTTATTTCAGCCGAATCTTTAAAGATAAATACGGAGTACAGCCTTCATTATTCAACAAAAATATTTAGATCAGTTTCATTAATAGACTTGCCCGAATACAGTTTTATAGTTTTAGTATATCAATTCCTTTTGGACCGTTCATACTGCAAAAATCGAAATCTTGAACATAGTTATTTCAATTAGTAAACTTCAAATTGCCGTTCTATTCCAATGATTTATTTAACGTAGCTTTAATGCGAATGTTCTGCATCACCTTTTTTCATTTCAGCCATTAGATAATAGGCATTGTTTTGAGCAAACTTTGTGTTTGCATCTGGTACTTTCATAAACTGCACAGCCACCCAACCTGCATCTTTTTCACCCACAAGTATTTCAATGGGTCTAAAACTCCAATCGTCACCTTCGGGTACGGCTTCAAAAACATAAGATTTTCCGCCATCGATTGCTATTGCTCCTTCTGGCATTGCAGATGTTTTGGCATTCGCTACCTCGATACGACCTTGTATATACATTCCCGGAATTAGATCACCATCCTTATTTTCGATTTCAGCATGCACGTGAACAGCTTTCGGAGTTTGCTCAAAGGTTTTACCAACTGAATAGATTTCGGCAGTTAGTTCCTTATCTGGTCTAGATTGTAGGGCGAAACGCACGCTTTGGCCTTTCTTTATCTTGTCCACATCTTTTTCGAAAACCATTAGATCTAAATGTACGTGGTGCGTATCTACAATTTCCATTAAATCTGTTTGGGGTTCTACAAATTGGCCTATTCTAACCTCAACTTTTTGTACAAATCCTGCTATGGGACTGCGCAGGGCGACACGTTGATAGATTGTACCATTGCGCACACCACTTACATTGATGTTGTATTGTCTTAATTGTGCCTCTAAACCATTAACCATTGCGGTAGATGAGGTATAATCTGCTTTGGCTTTTTGAAAATTCATTCCAGACGCAACACCTGCTTCATATAGTTTTTTCTGTCTCTGGTATTCCTTATTAAGAAATTGACTATTGCTATATGCATTTAGATAATCGCTTTGAATCTGAATGATACTAGGATGTGACAAATATGCTACTACTTGATTTTTTTTGATTTGATCACCCTCGATCACTTCAATCCCAACCACATTTGCGCCTGTCATTGTTGTAATAGTCGCTTCATTTTGCGGTGGTACTTCTAATTGCCCGTTCGCTTCAACAAAACCACTCATATTGCGTTGGGTTAACGTGTCGATCTGCATCTGTAACGCTTCAAATTGGTTTGCGGTTAGCATTGCCTCCGTAAAACCTGCTTCTGTTGTTACCTCAAGATTTGTAATATTCTGTGTTTCTGAAAGTTCTTTTTCAGAATTAGACTCTCCACAAGAAATAATGCTGAAAGCTATGAGTGTTAAACCTATGTAGTTGTATGTGTTTGATATTTTCATTTTATAGTGTATAATATTGTAGTTTGAATAATGCGGTTAGGTATTCATCGAGCGCGTCTAACGCATCTAATTCTGTTTGAATGGCATCGCGTATAATTTGGGTAAAGGCAGCATAATCTAAAGCACCTTCTTTGTAGGCGATCATTGCACCTTTGCGTTGGTCTATTGCTAGCGGGAGTGCATCATTTTTATAGAACATCCATGTTTGCTGCCAATTTTCGAAGCTGTGTTTAGCCTGAATATATTCCGACTTTAACTGGAACTTTTTAAAAGTAGCGTCATTTTCCACAATCTGTCTGTCTAAATTAGCCGACTTTGCAAGACTTCGGTCTGATCCTGATAGTAGCGGAATGGAAATCCCAGCTTGATAACTATAAAAACCACCTTCACCATTAACACGTTGCAACCCGCCTTGAATATTAAAATTGGGCAAAAGGTTAGCTCGGGCTACATCATAGTTCGCAGCCGCTTCATCGACACGTTTTTTTGAAAGTAAAGCTTCTGGATGTTGTTGTCCATTAAAATCAATTGCCAAGTTTGAAAGTTGAATGACATCTATTTCATTTGGAACGGTATAAAATGTTTCTGAATTTTCACTCCCTTCAGGCCGAATAAGCCATACATTCAATTTCTCTAAAGCAATAAAATAATTACTCTTTGTCTGCCGAAGTGTATTATTGATTTGAAGTGCTTGGTTTTTTGCGGAAGCATATTCTAATCGCGAAATAGCTTCAACTTTATAATTTAGCTCAACAGACTTTGAAAACTGATTATAAATGCTATCCAATTCTTGAAAGAGCACATATTTTCTTTTCGCCTGAAACGCTTGGGACCAAGCGTTTTTAACTTCCAGTTCCAATTGAAGTTCAGAAAGCTTATAAGCACTTTCAGCTAATTGGACACGTTGTTTTTGCAGTCGTTTTTTAGCTCCAACACTTAACAGATCTATTTTTTGCTGTCCTACCCCAATGAGTGTATAAACACCTCTTTCACTAGAAATCTCTTCGCCTCCTGTAAAAATTTGTGTAATTCCAAAATCATACGACGTCCCAAATAGTGCCTTTTGGCGTTCAATTTCCAATAAACTAGACGTAAGCGATGGATAATTAACTTTTGCAATCTTAATGGCTTCAGCTAAAGAAATAGGTGTTATACTATTTAAAACTTGCAATTGTTGCCCTTTCACTTTTAAGATCTCGCTATTATTCTGATTGGCAAGCGTTAAATCGTTTTGCGCAAATATTCCAGAAGGCAACGTAAAAAAGAAGCAAACAAATGCTGTTGCAGTTACTAGCTTAGGATTGATCTTCATTTTTCTCTCAGATCTCTTTTCAACCCATTGATAAAAAATAGGTAAGATAAAAAGTGTGAGCAAAGTTGATGTAAGCAAACCACCAATTACCACGGTTGCCAAAGGCCTTTGCACTTCTGCGCCTGCGGAAGATGAAATTGCCATAGGTAGAAAACCTAAAATATCCGTCAATGCTGTTAACATAATGGGTCTAATTCTTCGTTTTGTTCCTTGTATAATTCGATCCTTTAGGTTTGTAACACCTTCTTCTTTTAGTTCATTCAAACCACTTATCATTACCAGTCCATTTAACACAGCAACCCCAAACAACACGATAAACCCAACGCCAGCAGAAATACTAAAAGGCATATCTCGTAACCAAAGTGCAAAAACACCACCTACGGTTGCCATTGGGATTGCAACATAAATCATTAGAGTTTGTGGAAAAGATTTAAGCGCAAAATAGATCAATATGAAAATTAGTATCAATGCAATTGGCACTACTGTTTGTAATCTATTGCTTGCACGCTCTAGATTTTCAAAAGCACCGCCATATCGTATGTAATATCCTGGAGGCAGTTCAAAATTATCATCTAATTTTGTCTGGATTTCCTCTACCACAGATTTAACGTCCCTGCCACGAATGTTGATACCTACATACGTTCTACGATTTGTGTTATCCCTGCTAATTTGCATAGGTCCTGGCTCATAGCCCACGTTCGCTAATTCCCGTAGCGGTATTTGCGCACCATTGGGAAGATTGATGTAGAGATCCTGAATATCATTTATACTTGTTCGGTTTTCTTCTAGAAGTCTTACTACAAGGTCAAATCGTTTCTCCCCTTCAAAAATAACACCTGCTTTAGCACCTGCAAAAGCTGCCTGCACCACTTCATTTAATTGATTGATGGACAAACCATACTGCGCCAATTTGTTTCGATTGTAATCTATGGTTATTTGCGGAAGACCGTCAATCGCTTCCACCTTCATATCTGCAACACCAGGAACAGTTGAAATGATTTTACCCATTTCTTCGGCCTTGCTTGCCAGAATATCCAAATCTTCCCCAAATAATTTAATGGCAACATCTTCCCTAACCCCCGTAAGCAATTCATTAAAACGCATTTCTATAGGTTGGGTAAATTCATAATTCACTCCAGGCAAAATGCTAATTTCTTTTTTTATCATTTCTATAAGCTCACTCTTTGAGCTTGTTGTGGTCCATTCATCTGCAGGTTTTAGAATTACAAAAATATCTGCAATATCCATAGGCATCGGGTCTGTTGGCACGTCTGCGACACCTATTCGGCTTAAAATACTTTTTACCTCAGGAAATTTTGCTTTTACAATTTGCTCGATCTTAGTAGTTGTTTCAATCGTTTCAGTGAGCGAACTACCTGGTTTTAAAATAGCGTGGAAAGCTATATCTCCTTCATCCAATTTCGGTATAAATTCACCGCCCATACGGGTAAATGCAAAAATTGCAATGAGGAAAAGTGCAATTGCAATCCCAACAATGATTTTTCCTTTTGAGAGCGATTTTATTAATAGTGGCTCGTATTTATTCTCTAACCATAAAATAAACCGATCGCCATAGCTTCTCTTGTGTTTAGCTACCGGAGGTTTTAAAAATAGCGCAGAAATCATTGGCACATATGTCAAGCATAATATCATCGCACCTATCATTGCAAAAATAAATGTAAGCGCCATAGGTCGAAACATTTTTCCTTCTACGCCTTCTAATGCCAAAATAGGAAGAAACACAATCAGGATTATTAGCTGACCAAAAAAAGCTGCGTTCATCATCTTTTTTGATGATTTTGCTGCGATTTCATTTCTTGTTTCGGCAGTTACTGCTTTTTTCTTTCTTACATAAGAGTACATTAAAAATACGGTCGATTCTACGATAATAACTGCTCCATCCACGATAATCCCGAAATCTATAGCGCCTAAACTCATAAGGTTTGCCCACACATCAAAAACATTCATAAGGATAAAGGCAAATAATAAGGATAGCGGTATTGTTGATGCTACGATCAAACCACCGCGCCAATTCCCTAAGAGTAAAACCAAAATAAATATCACTATAAGGCCACCTTCTAAAAGATTTCCCTTGACCGTGCCTGTAGTTTCAGAAATAAGTTCACTTCTATCAAGGAATGGTTCTATGGTTACACCTTCGGGAAGTGATTTTTGAATCTGTTCGATACGTTCTGTCACCTTCTCAATAACTGCGTTGGAGTTTGCGCCTTTCAACATCAAAATCATACCGCCCACGGCTTCACCTTTTCCGTCTTTTGTTAAAGCGCCATAACGTACACCACTTCCAATATTTACAGTACCCACATCTTTGATTTTAATAGGAATACCATTTACGGTTTTCACTACCATATTTTCGATATCGGAAACCGTGCGGGCGAGACCTTCTCCACGTATAAAGTTGGCTTGATGGTTTCGTTCAATATACGCGCCACCAGTATTCTGGTTATTCATTTCAAGTGCCGTAAATACTTCAGAAATCGTGATCCCAATAGCACTCAGCTCGACTGGATCCACCGCAACTTCATATTGTTTAATATTTCCACCAAAGGCATTTACTTCAACAACTCCTGGCACCATTGCCATTTGCCTGCGCACGATCCAATCTTGCATTGTTCGCAAATCAGTCTAAGTGTATGTATCCTTAAATTTATTGTCTACTTCTAGGGTGTATTGGTAGATTTCACCCAAACCTGTAGAAATAGGACCCATAGCAGGTTTTCCAAACCCACTTGGAATCTGTTCCATAACTTCGGGCAGTTTTTCAGCGACTAATTGTCTTGGTAGATATGTGCCCATATCATCATCAAAAACAATGGTAACAACCGAAAGGCCAAAACGTGAAACAGATCGAATTTCCTTTACACTGGGAAGATTGCTCATCGCGACCTCAACAGGATATGTTACAAATTGTTCTATATCTTCAGTACCCAGATTAGGAGATTGGGTGATTACCTGAACCTGATTATTTGTAATATCCGGCACAGCATCAACGGGCACTTGGGTCATACTCCATAGTCCGGCACCAATAAGTGCCAGCGTAAGCAGACCAATAATAAATTTATTATTGATTGAAAAATCAATGATTTTGTTAATCATAGATTAAGGTATTAATTCAGTTAAAAAAAAGAGAATGTTGAATTCGGTTTTCCATATTGTTTTAGAAAAACATCAAATCAAAATTGATATTTCCGTAGAAGAAAATACCAAAATAGGATATAACTATCCATTAAGACTGAATTAAGCTCTTGGAGGTTGTAAAAGTAAATTTTGAAAATCTTTACCTCGACTATCAAAATGAAGTGTAGAAAGTTGAGCGACAATAGGTTGAAGTGGCTTAAACGCGCTAAGAAAAGAGTCTATCGTATTCACGTGGCAGCAATTACATTGGCAGAAAGGAGAGCACATATCACGTGTAGCGTGATCGTGACCTGCATCTGCAGCCTGCGAAATCTCTGTATGACCATCGTCGCTATTTGGCACCGCATCACTGCAAGGTGCAAAATTAAGCCCTAAAAAATAAATAGTTAATATGATACTGAAAAATTTCACGGTGCAAATATAGTAGAATTTTGATGCAAAGCCACAACATAAAAATTTAAGCTAATGAATTCTATCTAATATAATCCCGCTCTTCAAAAGCATCACGATTTTTTAAAAAGATAGCTTTGCCAATATTTGGATTAATCTACTCTAAATAAATAAAGATTGAAATTCCGCTTTGAAGATATATTAATAAAAAAAATGTCTTAACCACTAGAGTTAAGACATTTATAATTTGTAGCGGGAACTGGACTCGAACCAGTGACCTTCGGGTTATGAGTATTTTTCCATAGGGCATCAAAATAACGTAAATACACTGTAATTCAATGATTTATAGCTTATTAAATATTGCTTGATATCAATTAATATCAAGCAAAAGCAAGAAATGTTGTACCTATGTTGTACCTGTTTTCATTATCTTTATATTTCAAATTAAATATAATGGCAACAGTCAAAGCAGTCCTTCGTAAAAAAAAGAATCCAAGTGGACATTTTCCTATAGCTATAAGAATCACCAAAGACAGAAAAAGTTCTTATTTAGGAACAGGCCAACATATTGAAGAAAAATTTTGGGATGAGAAGAACAGATGTGTAAGAAAGTCGCATCCAAATTCGAACGTCATCAACAATTTTATACTTAAAAAAACATCCGAAGCAAATCAAAAAGTTATAGACGCTGAAAATCACGAGGACTATCAAACTCTAAGCTCAATAAAGAAAAAAATAAAACAAACCAAAAAGGTTGATTTTTTTACGGTTGCAAAAATACATCTTGATAATCTAAAGAATAGAGAAAGACATCATCAGTACGACACAGAGTTGGGTCGTTTGAAAAAATTTAAAAGTTTTCTGAAAAAAAGTGAGCTATCATTTAACGAACTCAACGTTCCGCTTCTTAAAAAATTTGAAACCTACTTACTTCATGATAAAAAACGTTCGCCAAGAACTGCTGTAAATTACTTGATTTTAATAAGAACCATTTATAATATTGCGATTTCTGAATCTCTCGTTGATAGAGGAAGATATCCTTTTGGAAAAGGTAAAGTTCAAATTAGAATTCCCGAAACACAAAAAATCGGTTTCAATAGGGAGGAAATTCAAAAATTAGAGTGTGCAAAAGACTTAACAGAGGCTCAACAAAAAGCAGTTGATGTTTGGCTTATTAGTTTTTATTTTGCAGGCATTAGAGTGGGTGATGTATTAAAGCTGAAGTGGTCTGATTTTAATGATGGTAGATTAATGTACCGAATGAATAAAAACAGCAAGCTAGTCACGCTCAAAATACCTCAAAAAGCGAATTCTATATTTAAAATATACAGACAAAAACCTATCTTGGACAACGATTTGATTTTTGATTATTTGAAAGGAACAGATTTAAAAGATTCTGAAAAAGTTTCTACAAGAACGCAGACCATTACCCGAAACCTGAACCGGCATTTAAAAAAAGTGGCTACCAAACTGGGGATAAACAAGAAAATGAGCATGCACATTGCGCGACATAGCTTTGGGAATATCTCTGGAGATAGCATTCCAATTCAAATGCTTCAAAAGCTTTATCGCCACTCTTCTGTAACTACCACAATACGCTATCAAGCCAACTTCATTCATAAAGACGCAGATGAAGCACTAGACAATGTGCTGAATTTTTAATGCAAGTTGCTCCATTCTGGTTCATAATAACATCAAATACGACTAGTAAACTTCAATGTTAATCTTTACTGTATAACCATTTTTCGTTTGATTTTATGATAAAAATTTTATCCTTACTTTGAAATCACTAATTGTCTGTACAACATGGTCACATTAACTGAAATCACAACCAAAATAGAAAATCTAAACAGCACTCATTTCCAAGAAATGTGTGATGAAATTATTGTTAGGCAATATCCAAAACACAAATCATTTAGTAGGTCAGGTATGGCTAAATCCGTTGACGAAACAAAGGCTGGAACTCCAGACTCCTATATTCTTTTAGAAAATGATAAATTCATTTTTAATGAGCATACCAAAGACAAAAAACGTAAATTCTCTAAACTTAAAAATGATTTTGAGAGTTGCGTAAATAAAAACAAAGCTGACGCAACGGTAGATTCAATACAAGAAATTAATTTTTGTATAAGCTTTACCATTTCTAAGGATGAAAACCTTAAGCTCAGTAAACTTTGCAGAGACAAAGATATTGCTATGGGATTATGGGATATTGATAGATTGGCAAGAAATATTTTATATGAAAATCCAGATTTAGCTAACCAATATCTTTCAATTCCTTTAGATAAATCTCAATGGATACTTCTGAAATCCTTTGTTAAAAACTATAATAAAGCTGGAAAATCAATAGCAGCCCCTTTAGACAATCCTTTCCATTTTAGAGATGCCGAAATAGCCGAAGTTAAGATAAGCATTACTAACAATCATCTAACAATTTTATCTGGATCACCTGGCGTAGGAAAATCTAAATTGGCTGTAGAGTTGCTAAATAAACTTCAACAAGAGGACGATAAGCTAATCATATGGGTTAATTCTTTTGATAGTGCTACAATTATTGATGA
>Ga0115567_10005250_pt1 | contig 12572 bp, 11 predicted proteins | sample COGITO_mtgs_1204_2_FD_88679 | JGI IMG/M metagenome (GOLD analysis project Ga0115567, IMG submission 88679) | Pelagic marine microbial communities from North Sea - COGITO_mtgs_120412 | ecosystem: Environmental > Aquatic > Marine > Epipelagic | place: Germany:Helgoland, sampling site Kabeltonne...
ACCCAGCGGCGTGCGCGCGGCGGCAATTGGGGTAATCTGCAGTATCGCGGACAACAACAGGTGCATCACCAACAGGGCCGCGCTCCCCGCCAACACAAACAGCACCATGCGGGCACCGCCGGTAGCGCGAACCAGAGCAGCAGCCACTGGAAAAGCCAGCAGGAACGCCACCAGAATCAATACCAGGTAGCTGGAAGACATGCCCAGCAGGTCATGCCAGGTGGCCTGCAGCTGAGTTTCCAGGTCGACAGCGACACCCATCTGCCGCAAGCTTCCCATCACTGACCATGTCGCCAGAGTCGTGGCCACGATATAGGTAACCAATACTGCGGGGAAAAAAGCTTTCAATACGCGCAGCATGTTTTCACTCCTTTATGCGGCTGCGTCTATAATGACGTGTTACTCACTCCGGGGAAACCCTATGCCAGCATCAACTCCCAGGCTCTGCTCCAACAACCTCGCGTTGTTGGCGGCCGCGTTACTGTCCCCGGGCCTGGTCAGCACCACAGTGCAGTCGGCGGACTATCGCCATGAAATAATTACGCAGGACCTGCACCACCCCTGGTCTGTAGCACAACTTCCCGACCACAGTTTTCTGGTCAGCGAACGGGATGGCCAACTGCTGCACATTCCGGCAGAAGGCGGCGCGGGCCGGACAGTGAAGGGGGTGCCAGAAACCTATGTGGCGGGACAGGGCGGATTTTTTGATGTCCTGCTGCATCCCGATTTCGCGCGCAACAGACTCGTCTACCTGTCCTTCGCCCACGGCACCCCGGATTCCAATGGTACCGCCGTGGTGCGCGGTCGCCTGGGGGATACCGGCCTGGAAGACGTGACACGGATTTTGTTGGTACAGGACAGCAAAGATACCCCGCAGCACTATGCCGCCCGCATGTTATTTTTGTCCGACGGTACATTGCTGGTGGCAACTGGGGACGGCTTCAACTACCGCGAACAGGCCCAGAATCTCAACAGCGAGCTGGGCAAAGTACTGCGCATCAACGACGACGGCAGTGTCCCGGCTGACAACCCCTTCACCGCGTCTGCGCGGCCGCGCATCTTTACCTACGGACACCGCAACACTCAGGGTCTCGCACTGGATGCAGACAGCGGCACTATCTATCTGCATGAACACGGGCCCAAAGGCGGCGATGAACTCAATGTGCTGCGCGCCGGCAACAATTATGGCTGGCCCGCCATCACCTACGGCGTCGATTATAACGGCGCCTACGTATCCCCTTTTACCGAGTTGCCTGGTATGGAACAGCCGCTGCACTATTGGCTGCCGAGCATAGCCCCTTCCGGTATGGCGTGGTACGGAGGCGATCGCTTCCCTGAGTGGCGCGGCGATCTGTTTGTCGGCGCGCTGGTCGATCAGGAAGTACGGCGCCTCGATATGGAACAGGGTGCAATCCTGCAGGAGGAACCCCTGTTTTCGGAACTCAATGCCCGGATTCGCGATGTTTACAGCGCCGACGATGGCTATCTCTACCTGCTCACCGACAGCGAACAGGGCGCACTGGTGCGAATAATGCCGGCGGAGGACTGATCGGCCCGTCCGCCGATACCCCTAAGTGGAAGTTTTGGGAGTCGTTTTGCGCCGCGCCACGGTGTTTTTCTTCGGCGTTGCCTTTTTTCTGCTGGCCACCTTGGTGGCCGGTGTCCTTTTAGCCGCGGCTTTCTTTACTGGAGCCTTGCGCTTGGCCGGAGCCTGTTCGGCTTTTGTGCCGGTTTTCGCGGGGGCCTTTCTGTTCGCCGCAACGGGTTTTTTTACTGAGGTTTTGTTCGCGGCCGAGGCTGTTTTTTTGGCCTTGGTTTTGTTTCTGGCTTTGCTGTGGCGCTCGGCAGCTTTCTCTACCATCGTCGCAGCGCGTTCAGCGGCCTGTGCCTTGCGCGCTTCCAGTGCAGCATCGGTCTGCATGGGCATCAATTTCTCAGCCGACTCATAAGCGGCTTTGGCGACACCTCCCACGGCATCTGCCAGCTCCTGAACCTGCTTCAGCAGTTCTTCAACTTTTTTCTGATTAGCGGTGGTCACTTTGCCGCGCAGGGAGCTCCGCGCTTTTTTCAGCCGTGCATTGGCCGTTGTTTGTTTTTTTCGCGCTGCAGCAAGATCGTTTTTCGCCTGCGCATGAGCCCTGGCTGTTTCGGTCAGTAGCTTTTTTCTCAGTTGTGCCACTGTTTTGTTTGCCTGTTCAGCCAATTTTGTGGCCTGTGCGAGTTCCTTTTCCAACATGAGTTCCACACTCCATGAATCAATGGGTACCGCGACGGCAGTGTAGCGCTAATTGTTCGGGCTTGTAATGTACTGGCGCCGATGGACCAGCGGCTCAAGCGCCAGATGGTTTCCGGCAAATGTCCGGACAACCCGGCTGCGGTAAGGCGTGCCGGTAATTTTTCTGGCACACGAGCGAGCGCCAGCGTTTACCCCTGGCGCTCGAAGGGAACGAGCTACTGTTTCAGGTTCAGCATGAACTTCGCCGCCGCCATCAGGCTTTCACTATCGAGGTGAGATTGCGGCGGCATTTCCGGATAGTCCTCGCGCTTCTTCTCCGGATTGGCGGCAAAGGCGGCGATACCCTCCGGATTATCCATATACAGAGCCTGGATGATCCGTGTGGGCGGCCCAATCATGCGGGAATTATAGGCGTGACACCCGGCACAGATACCGTAGTACACCAGCTTGCCGGTTTCCATGTACTCCTTGTCACGGGCCGGTACCGGCTCCGGCAGAGTGTAGCTAGCAACATTCATGGTCGTGTCAAATTCACACTCCTTGTATTTTCCCAAACCCACGGTCCGGAATCGCTCCGGGTTCAGAATACAACCGTCATCCATGCCGACCGTGTCGACGATATCCGGGCCCTGGGTTTTCATCATGGTGGCCAGCAGGGCGCGCACAATTGGCGCCGGGTTATCGCCATTGCTGTGCATGATGTTATTGAGAATTTTCGGGCGGTTCGGATTCGGCTCGGAGTCCGGATCCGTGGCTGCACTGGAAGCCATGGCGAAGTCCGTGAAGGTAATGCCCACCGAATCGTTGCCGGAAATGATATTGCCTTCAATCACAACATCGTCGCACGCCATGACCAGAACACCCGTGCCCGAGGGAATATTGGAAACCAGTGACCCTGGAATCGCGAAGTTTTCGTGATTATTGTTAACGATAAAGTTATTGCGAATCAGCACATCGCCGCAGGTTTTGATCGGCAGGCCCGGAGTAATAAAGGCCAAAATGCCACCGGTGTTGTTGTAGACGTAGTTGTTCTCAACCAGCGCCTTGCGACTGTTTTCAATCTCGATGCCGGCAACGCTCTCGAACACTTCATTGTGTACCACGTCGACATTGTCCGACATACCGACGTAGATCGCGGCGTCCTCAATTCCCGAGAGGATGTTGTGGGACACAATGCCGTTCTTGCCCAGTTGCGGGAAGATGCCGTATACGCCGGTGTCGACCACGATGTTGTTGCGAATAATGAAGTTGTTGCCGGCCTGCCCCATCACGCCATTGCCTTTGTAGTGGGTGATGTAGAAGTTTTCAATGGTCACACCATTGCCGGAGTAGAGGATCGCGTCGTTGCGGATGCCCTCCCCCTCCATGACCGGATACTCGCCCTCTTCAATCACACCGGACAGGGTGATATTGTCCTTGTCGATGTAGACGGTTTCTTTGTAGGTACCGGGCATCACTTTGATCACCGTTCCCGGCGCGGCCGCGGCGATGGCTTCCTGAATCGACTCACCGTCTTTTACCACCACCAGTTCCCCGGTCGTCGGTGTAACCAGTGAGCGCACCGCACTGTGATCCACCGCCGCCGACGCAACCTCGTCCGCCCCGGAAGAACTGAAAGCCGCCCTGGGTTGCGAGTCGACCCTGATAACGGTTGGCTCCGCCTGCTGTGATTGCCCCAGATAAAACCCGCCGCCCGCCAGGGCTAATGCGGCGAAGGTCACTACCAGTCTATTCATTATTCTGCTCTCCACTAGCCAGCTCGCCCCCGCGAGCTGTATTTCGGTGTACAGGTGCCAGCCCGGAGGGTAACTGCAGGGGCTCCCGCGGTTTGAATCGTTGATCGGTAAGGGTCTCCATAAAGTCCACCAACCGGTCCAGTTCGTCATCCGTGAGCTGCGGCTCCCAGATGTGCCAGTGTATTTTCAGCTCTTCACCGTCGGGCACCGCGTGACCGCGCCCCCCGGTATAGAATTCAGCCGCTTGACGCAGCGTGGCAAAACGCCCCGAGTGCATGTAGGGCGCAGTCAGGGCAATATTGCGCAGCGAGGGCACCTTGAACCCGCCGCGCAGGCTCGGCTCACCCATCGCTGTGCTCGCTCCGGGGTCGAAGGGTATTCCCTCCGGTTCCGGTGTGCCGATCACGGCCACCTGCTGGTTGGTAAACAGCGGCGGCGTGTGGCACTCGGCACAGCGGGCCACGAACGAGCGGAATACATTGAGGCCTTCCTTCTCCGCTGCGGTCAGGGCATCGGCATAACCGTGGGCGTACTGGTCGTAGCGGCTGTTCAGCGAAATCAGCGACGACTCAAAGGCCGCGATGGCGAGATAGACCTGATCCAGGGTAATGCCCTGCCCAGGATTGTATTGCCCCGGAAAGGCCTCAGAGAATAGCGTCCGGTAAGTTTCGAGGGCGTTCAGACTGGCCAGCATCTGTACCGGGTTGTTGGCCATTTCCGTTGCATCGTACAGGGGGCCCTGCATCTGCTGTTCCAGCGTGCTGGCGCGGGCGTCCCAGAAGAAGCTCTTTTGGAACGCCATATTCCACAGGGAAGGCGCAGAGCGCGACAGCGATTCACCACCGTGGCCGAGACTGCGTCCCCGGCCATCGGCGAAGCCCTCATCCGGCCGGTGGCAGCTGGCGCAGGACAGTGTGCCGTCACCAGACAGCACGGGGTCGAAAAACAGGTAGCGCCCCAGATCGATCTGCTGCGGCCTGAAACCATCCCGGTACTGGGGCAAGCCGGTCTTGAGCCCGCCGACTCCGGCGTCCTGCAACGAGGCATACTGCTGATACAGACTGCGCAGCTCACACTGGCCGGCGTCCAGCTCAAAACCCGGCGGGCAATCCGGATTCAGCTGAAAGTGCTGTGCTGCATGCGCCGGCTGGCCCAGCAGAAGCGCCAGCCACAGAACCTGGCAAGAGCGGTAGATCGATCTCACTGGCGCTGCTCTGACAGCGAGTGAATAAACGCGGTGACATCGGCAATGGCCTGCTCTGAAGGCAACACTGAAGCCATTGCTCGCATCTGACGACCGGTTTTATCCTGCGCGTGGGCGCCGCGACTGCCGGCGCGAAAAGCGCGCAGTTGGGACACCAGATACCAGTCGTCAGAGCCGGCCAGTGCAGGAGAGTTTAACGCGACGTTGCCACTCGCCCTCGCCCCGTGGCAGGCGCCGCAAAACTGGTTGTAATAATCCGCGCCCAACTCACTGTCGCCCTCCACACTTGCTTTTGGTGTCTGGCTGTCGAGGCCGCTTATATAAGCCGCCACATCCAGCAGAGCCTGCTCATCGGGCAGAGTAGCCGCCATCGGTGCCATTTGTTTTGCGGCGGTCGTTGCGTTTTCGCCACCGCGAATTCCGGCCCGGAATTTTTCCAGCTGGGCCACGATGTACACTTGGCGCAGGTGGTTCAGTCGCGGCGCCGACAAAGCTTGCTGACCTCCCGCTGCAGCGCCATGACAGCCTGTACAGGTGCTATAGAGCGACTTCCCTCGCTCGATATCTACTTCGGCCAGCACCGGGCCAGCCAGCGTCAACCACCACCCCAATTGCACACCCAGACACCAGCGAAACAATCGCATCGGAGACTCCTTCTATACTCTATTGGTACAATCGTACCAATAAATCTGGCCATATTAACACGCTGCCTGAATCCTGGCTGAAATACTGCGGTATTGTCAGGCTGGGGAATGCCGCCAGGCAGGCGACAAACGCCAGGCCCTGCGCTAGACTCGATTTACCCGGGAGAACACCCGGGCTTTGACGTATTGATTGGACGGGGAAGCCAAATGGAATACAACCCAGATGTACACAGCATCAAGTGTCCCAAGTGTGGGCACGGCATGGAAGAAATAGGCTACGGCGGCGTAATGATCGATCGTTGTACCAGTTGCCTCGGCCTGTGGTTCGACACCGGCGAAGCTGAGCAGCTGAAAGACAAATGGATGGGCGATGCGCTGGATTCCGGCAAATCCGAAGAAGGCAAGAAATGGGATACGGTTGAAGATATCGCCTGCCCCCGCTGCGGCAAAGATATGGAGAAAGCTTCCGATCTGAAGCAAACCCACATCTGGTACGAAGTGTGCAATGAGCACGGCATGTTCATGGACGCCGGTGAATTCACCGATTTCAAGCACGAGACTCTGGCCGACCGCTTCCGCAGCCTGATCAAAGGCAGCCGTTAGTCACTGCCGATCGACATACCGGGAGGCCTCGAGCCTCCCGGATTCTTTGCGCCTCCCCGGACCTGACAACCACCCATTTTCTGCCCCCCCTTTGCCAGTAGCTTTGCCCCAACTGCATTCAGCCCCTGTTCAGCCCCGGCCAACACACTGCGTACGCCTCGAAGCCTATGGCCCGTTCGCCAGGCTTCGCGGCAACCGCACTGACTCAGAATATTATCCGGGACCCCCCACACCATGATCAGCACCCGCACCCGAATCATGTACGGCACTGGCGGGGCCGTGTACGCCGCAAAAGAAGCGGCGTACACCATGTTCGTGCTGTTGTTCTACACTCAGGTGCTCGGCTTATCGGGCACTGTCACCGGACTAATTATCGCCCTCAGCCTCGTCTGGGACGGCATTTCCGATCCGATGGTAGGCTCACTGTCAGACCGGCTCCGCAGCCGCTGGGGTCGTCGTCACCCCTTTATGGTGTTCAGTATTATCCCGCTGGGACTCGGTTTTATCGGCCTGTTCGGTCCGCCGCAGGTGGTGGTCGACAGCACCGGCCTGCTGCCTGCCTGGTTACTGTTCTGGTCGCTCTGGGTGCGGACATTTGTCACTACGTTCTCGATTCCCCACCTGGCGCTGTCGGCGGAGATCACCAGTAATTATCACCATCGAAGCCAGATTCTGGGCGCACGCATGGCCTTTATTTTCCTGTTTTCGGTGCTGCTACCGGCGGCAGCGCTAATGTTCATCTTCCCGACCACGGACGGTATCGACGGCCGGTTTGTGTCCGGTAACTACCCACTCTACGGCGCCCTGTCCTGCGCCGTTGTCTGGCTCACCGCCACGATCACCTGTACCGGCACCCGGCAACACATTCACTCCTCGCGAGACGCGTCCGTGTCACAGGGCGATACCGGCAGCCTCAAAACACTGCTGCGCGACCTCTCGCGCACCCTGCAAAACAGCACTTTCCGATTGGTCCTTGCCTATGAGTTTGCCGCCATGGCCTCCTACGGCGCGGTTGCCAGCCTCAATATGCTGGTATGGACCTATTACTGGCAGTTTTCCGCGCGGGAAATATCTCTGATTCTGTCGGCCCCCAGCCTGCTCGCTATCATCCTGGTATTGGTCACATTAAAGCCCTTGAGCCGCCGTTTTCCCAAACATCGCCTGATGCAGTTTTCCCTGGTCGGTATGATTCTGGACTGCCTGTGGCTGTATCCACCCCAGATGGCCGGGCTGTTACCCGCCGACAACAGGCCGCTGATGTTCGCCCTTAATTTCGTGTTCATGATGATTTTTATGTACTGCTTTCTGCTGCGCGGAATCAACACCCAGTCGGTGGTGGCCGACCTGACCGACGAGCACGAACTGGAACACGGCCTGCGCCAGGAGGCCGGTTTTTTTTCCATGATCAATTTTGTTATTAAATCGGCCACGGTGGTCGGGCCACTGTACGGCGGCATCGCGCTGGATGTGATCGGTCTGAGTGCCGATATGCGCCCGGGTGCCGTGCCCGACTCAACGCTGAGCGGTCTGGTCTTTGCTTTGGGCCTGGGTGTGATACCACCCTTGCTGGTGGCGCTGGCTCTGGCTTGCAAAATCTCCATGAGTGAAGAGAAGGTGTCCGCAATCCAGGCAGCGATCAACCAGCGCCATCTGAGCCAGAGCTGAGCCCGGGCCGTCTCCGGTGGCCACAACGGCCTTTCACTACCCCCGGGCAACCTTGCCTGGACCGGGATGCTGCGCCACAATGCCCCGCCTATATTCTCCGGGAACCCAGCATGAACCACCGCACGGACGATCTTCGTATCAGCCAGGCACAGCCGCTGATCACCCCCTGGATCCTGCAGGAAGAACTGCCTCTGGCAAACGCTCAGGCGGATGCCATTGCCGCCGCGCGCCGCACTATCGAAGCCATTCTGGCGGGCGAGGATGACCGGCTTCTCGCTATCGCTGGCCCCTGTTCAGTTCACGATCCCGCCGCGCTGCTGGACTACGCCAGAGAACTGAAAGCCCTGTGCGAACCCTTGAGTGACGCCGTGTTTCCAGTGCTGCGGGTCTACTTTGAGAAACCGCGCACCGTAATCGGCTGGAAAGGCCTGATCAATGATCCGGACCTGGACGACAGTTTTCGCATCAACAAGGGTCTCCACCTGGCCCGCAAGGTGCTGCTGGATGTGGCGGCACTGGGACTGCCGGCTGCCAGTGAGTTTCTGGACAACACCTTTGGTCAGTATTACGCCGACCTGGTGAGCTTCGGGGCCATTGGCGCGCGCACCGTGGAAAGCCAGATTCACCGCGAACTGGCCTCCGGATTGTCGATGCCTGTGGGTTTCAAGAATGGCACCAATGGCCAGGTCGATGTCGCTATAGACGCCATCCGCAGCGCCGGCCACAGCCACTGGTTCCCCTCCCTGACCAAGGAGGGCACTCCCGCTGTATTGAAATCCACCGGCAACCCGCACTGTTACCTGATATTGCGGGGCGGGAAGGACAGCGGCCCCAATTATCACCCGGAGGCGGTGCAGGCGTCGGCTGAAGCACTGGCCCATCAGGGGCTGCCCGCGTCACTGATTGTGGATTGCAGTCACGGCAACAGCGAAAAGGATCCGGCCAGACAGGCGCAGATCATCGCCAGCCTGTGCCAGCAGATGGAGCAGGGCCAAACTGCCATACGAGGCGTGATGCTGGAGAGCCACCTGGTCGGCGGCAATCAACCAATGGCGGCGCGGGAGCAGTTGACTTACGGGCAGAGCATTACGGATGCCTGCTTATCGCTGGCAGAAACGGCGCCACTGCTGGGCATGCTCGCTGCCAGCGTACGACTTGGCCGCTAGCGGGGGAGACTACTGCACCACAACCCGCTAACAGCCCGTGAGCGAGCGCGGATGTTTTACCAGACGTAACCGATTCGGAAACGGTAGGTCTGATCCATTTTTTCGACGTCCGCCGGTACACCGCTGTCGTACTCAAACAGAACTTCCGCCGCTGCTTCAATATTGAACATCAGCGGGAAGGCCAAACCAAAAGTGGTGTTCATGATCAGGTCGTCGGTATCACTCAGGTTCACGATACCGTTGTGATCCATATACAGGCGCGAGTCGCCGCCCAGGTAATCGCTGCTGGCATTGACCGTCCAGTTGGCACCAGGGTATTCCTTGTCTTCGGCCATGATGAAGTTTTCATTGACGTAGACCAGACCGCCTTCGGCAGATAATGTCAACACCGGCTGGTCGTAAAACTGGCGACCTATGTAGGGACCGATGTAGTACCGCAGATCCAGGTCTGAAAATCTGTCCTGCTCCGCCGCTGCATTGATACCCCAGTACCAAGGTCCCTCGATGAAGTAATCGTACTTGGCCAGCGCATTCCAGTTTTCAGCATTTTTAACATTATTGGCTTCGTCGACCTCACCGTTGATCTTGACGGTGTAACGATCCTGCAGGCTGCGCCACACAGCCTCCAGTTTGTAATCGAATTCTTCGGTGTCGGTGTTGCCGTTTTCGATGGTCAGTGCGGCACTGGCCAGGCCTGTCCACTTGTAACCATCACCCAACTCCCAGGGTTCGGGGTTGACTACCATCAGCTGCGCCAGCGGATACGCTGTCGTGCCGCTCATGCTGGCCGGCAGCACCAGTTCGTTGTCCTGCACGATAAGCGGGTGATCCTGCACCACGGTGCCATCCTCCAACTGCAAGACGAAGGGTTCATTGGTGCGCATATTGGCAATCTGGCCCTGCTCGATACTCAGGCTACCGGCAAACTCGGTGTCCACGGTGATCACCCCATCACGGCTGCCGGTGACCGTACCGATAATGCGCGAACCGTTCTTGAGCACGATCTCGTCGCTGGGCTCAGCAGCACTGTCACCGGCATTTGCCAGAGCCACATTGAGCGCCAACAGGGAAACCGCGAACCACTGCCCGGCCCGGAGTGCTTTAACTACCATAATCCTATCCTTTCATTTCCTGCATCAATCCGGCCCTTCTGGAGAGAATGACCGCTCAATTTTTAAGCGGCGCCACCATAACGGATGTTGTCCTCGATCAAAAGTCTCAATCGCCCCAACTATTCCCCGCTTGAATCTTTACCCCAGGCATTCAGGCGAGCACCTCCACCTGATCACCCCTTTTGAGCTCTGCACAATCGGTGTAGAGCAGGTTCTGCCCAAACAGGACCTGCCCGTTTACGCGGCGAAACTGCGCCAGCGCCCGGCTGATCGTGCGATCCCGTTGCGCCGTAGCCTGGTCGATAGAAGGAATCACACAGCGACTGCAGGGTTTGGCCACTTCCATTTCCACCGCGCCTATGCGAACCCGGTTCCAGCCATCTTCGGCAAAGGGTTCACATCCAGTCACTACGAGATTGGGGCGAAAACGGTTCATCGGCACAGGCCTGGGCAGGCGCTCATTCAGCGCTGACAGAGAGCCTTGTGAAATCAGCAACAGCGGAAAACCATCGGCAAATCCCACGGTTTCATTGTGCTGTGCGTACTGCCTGTCGACCCGACGACGGGTACAAGACGGCATAAACACCAACCGGCAGGGACATGCCAGGACGGACGAGAGCCAAGCCGCAACGGCATCGCCGGCGTCCTTTGCAGGCACCGTATCACCCCATACCACGACTTCCGCCGAGGGCGCGTTGTCCCCGGGTTGTGACACCGGGCAGCGATCGTCTCCCAGCGCCAACCGCAGGCCACCTCCCGGCTGGAGTTCAACTTCGATCAAAGCCATTCGGGGCAGTTGACGCTGGCTGAGAAAACGTCCTGCGTTATCGACCAGCATCCAGCGGCGATCACCGCTTGGACCAAAGCGATCCAGAAATACCGATTCAAGTTCCAGACCAGCACAGGATTTGACCGGATAGATATGAATCCCACTGAGGGTGTATTCAGGCATCGTCGTTTTCCAGCCGCGCCACCACAGCACCCGCTCCACCGCTGCATAATTCGGTGCCCGTTTTCAACCGGCCAAATGGTGGCCGCAGGCGGGTTCGGATCAGGACAACCAACCCGCCTACTACCTGCCGTAACATTGCGGCGTGACACTCCATAGTGTGGGAATCTCCAGAGGGAAAGCTCCATGATACCCATGCTGTGCAGTACAGCCCACCGCACAACGCTGCTAAACTCTGTCGCCACTGCCCTAACGGAGAATTGCCATGACTGCCCAGGATACAACGCCCGAATCTTCCCAAGCGTCCACCAGAGATTTCGACCTGTTTGTTATTGGCGCCGGCTCAGGCGGAGTGCGTGCAGCGCGCATGGCGGCGGGCATGGGCGCCCGGGTGGCGGTAGCGGAAGATCGCTACATGGGCGGCACTTGCGTAAACGTGGGTTGCGTGCCGAAAAAGCTCTACGTTTATGCCTCGGAGTACAGCAAATCGTTCGAGGATGCTCGCGGTTTTGGCTGGGACAGCCAGAAACCGGAGTTTGACTGGGCTACCTTGCGCGACAACAAAAAAACCGAAATCAGCCGCCTCAACGCCGTCTATGAACGCATGCTACAAGGAGCCGAAGTGACCGTCATGGACGACCGGGCCCGGATCGTTGACGCTCACACCGTGGCAGTGGGCAAAAAGCATTTCAGTGCTGACAAGATTCTGATCGCTACCGGAGGCTGGCCTTACGTACCCGAGTTTCCCGGCAGTGAACACGCCATCACTTCCAACGAAATTTTCGACCTGAAAACCTTTCCCAAGCGCCTGGTGATTGTGGGTGGCGGTTACATCGCGGTGGAGTTCGCCGGCATCTTCAATGGCCTGGGAGCCAAGGTCACGCAGTTGTACCGTGGCCCGCTGTTCCTGCGCGGTTTTGACCCCGACATTCGCGCTCATGCGGCCCAGGAAATTGCCGCCACGGGCGTCGATCTGCGCTTCCAAACCAATGTGGAGTCCATCACACGCGACCGCCAGGGCCTGAACCTTACCCTCACCGACGGCAGCACACTGCAGGCCGACTGCGTCCTCTACGCCACTGGTCGCAAAGCCCACCTGCAGGATCTGGGACTGGAGAATGTAGAGGTTGACCTGAGTGATAGCGGACACATCGCGGTGGACGAGCACTACTGCAGTAGCGAGCCGAGCATCTACGCGCTGGGTGACGTTACCGGCGGCATGGAACTGACGCCGATGGCTCTCGCCGAGGGGATGTC
>Ga0115567_10005253_pt1 | contig 12567 bp, 6 predicted proteins | sample COGITO_mtgs_1204_2_FD_88679 | JGI IMG/M metagenome (GOLD analysis project Ga0115567, IMG submission 88679) | Pelagic marine microbial communities from North Sea - COGITO_mtgs_120412 | ecosystem: Environmental > Aquatic > Marine > Epipelagic | place: Germany:Helgoland, sampling site Kabeltonne...
CACGGGGGTGACCGGCATCAGCAACGCACCGCTGATGTATCCCGCTTGCCACTCCATCCAGTCGGACTGTGGGGCGTTCAGGATATTGTCCCGCTTGGAGACTGCCTTGTTTGCATGCGGCCGCCGATCAAGAAGGTCGCCAGTAGCGAACTTCTCCGCCCAGAGCGGACCATGAAACTTCACATGCCCGAATTCGTGGGTAAGCGTCGTGCGGTAACGATTCTCTCGCCTGCCATCGCCCGAGATGTGCTCCGAGATCGAAACTTTTGGCCGCTTTTCGGGGAAGAACTCGGTAACTCCCTCGACGTCGTCACCGTAGGCTCTGAGGTCGGCATAACAGTCGAGTTCAGCGTCATGGTTCTCGATGAGGACGGTGAGATCGTCGGTCAACACCGGATACTCGACCTTATCGTGCCGTTTCAGCAGGAGTTCACGGATTAGGCGCTCGCAGTCGCCATCGAGCTCCTTCTCTGTGAAAAAGGGGCGCTTGGCAAAGCGTCCAGTGTTGTCTGGGATCATCTTCACCATGCGTGCCTCTCTACTCTTTTAGCGTACGTCTGAAACTCATGAATGCGGCAACGACCCTGTCTGGGTCGGAGGTATCGGTCCGCAGGTCATCTGGCAGTCGACCCGCGAGCGCGAAGAGATAGTCTTCAGGTATGTTCAGGATCCCTGAGAACTGGCGGATTAAATGCCCTGAGCTTGGACTGCGCCGGTCGTGCTCGATGTCGTTGAGGTATTGCGGTGATATCGCCCCTGTATCCTCTTCCTTCATCACTCGTGCGGCGAGTTCCTTCTGGCTTAGTCCCAGAGCCTTCCGGGCCTTCGAGATCGCTTGGCCGAAGGTCACGCTTTCGGCAGACATGAACGGTCCATCGCTTCTTCTCCCTGTCAATCCGCTTGTTCGCGGATTTGCGAACTGTTACGCATAAACCTGCAATGAATCAACAAAGAAGCAGGATCTGACGTCCGAGAAAGAAAGCAAGTTGATGACCAAGATCCTTCACACAGCAGACATTCATCTGGACTCACCGTTGCGATCGCTGGCGTTGCGTGACCCGGATTTAAGAGATCAGGTCCACACTGCCACAAGATCAGCGTTCACCAGCATCATCGACACCGCCATTGCCGAGAGCGTCAACGCGCTTCTGATAGCAGGCGACCTTTTTGACGGTGCCGAACGCAGCGCACGAACAGCAGCATACCTGACTGGACAATTGGACCGCCTTCGTAATGGCGGAATCCGTGTGTTCTACATCAAAGGCAACCATGACGCAGAGAACCCACTGACGGGGGAACTCAACCTGCCCGAAAATGTTCATATTTTCGATGGACGTGGCGGCAAGGTCCAGTTGTCAGAAGATGTCTGGATCCATGGCGTGAGCTTCGCCAATCGTCACGCCCCCGAGAGCCTCCTGCCCAAATTTCCGGCTCCTGTTAGTGGGGCCATCAATATCGCGATGCTTCACACTTCGTTGGCCGGAGCTGGGGGACATGACCCCTACGCCCCCTGTACGGTGAGCGACCTAGTAGCGGCCGGGTTTGACTATTGGGCCCTCGGACATGTGCATCGCAGACAAGTCCACGCGGAATCGCCATGGATCGTAATGCCGGGAACGCCACAAGGTCGCGATATCGGCGAGCCCGGGCCGAAATCTGCCACGCTTCTGACCATCGGCGAGACAATAGAAGTCGCGGAAGTGCCAACCTCTTTGGTGGAGTTCCTTCACGTTCCAATCGATGCCACCAAAACCGAGAACGACGACGGCTTGCGCGATCTGCTTCGTCAAGTATTGCGCGAAACAGCGAACAGTCTCACCTCAGGTAGCGGCGTTATCCGCCTTTCTTTGACAGGCAGCACACCGCGCCGCTGGCAAATTCTGCGCGATCAAGACGTCTGGGTGGAAGCGGCATCCCAATTTGCCCGCGAGACAGGTAGCCTATGGCTGGACAAACTGGTGTTCGACCTATCGGACGTTACCGAAACAGGCAGCAGTGCGACTGACGAATTGGCAGCAATAATGGCGACTATTCGTCAAGAACCTGGGTTTGTCGAAACATCGCGGGCCGAGCTAGAAGCTATCCTTGCCGAACTGGCCACACAGCGGCGTGGTGAGCTTTTGCCAGATGAGCACGCCGTGGATGTGCTCGCGCGCCGTCTTTCCGAGGCTGGTGCACAGCGCATCCTGGCGCGCATGAAGGGGGCAAGCTCCTGATGCGGGTCCAAAAACTTTCCTTCGACTTTTTCGGGCGATTCACCGACAAATCCTTCGATTTTGGAAAAGCAGACGGTCCTTCAGATTTTCACATCATTTACGGGCCCAACGAGGCTGGCAAAACTACAACCATGGAAGGCTATCTGCGCCTGCTTTACGGCTTTCCGCTGCGAGAGCCGTATGGGTTTCAGCATCAACGGGCCAACCTGCAGATCTCTGGCCTTATCGAAATCGATGGAGACGCCCGCAGCTTCACGCGCCTTCCATCGCGAAGTGGCAACCTGCGCGGCGACGCCGGGGCGCCGCTACCCGAAACCGCCATGGCATCTCACTTGGGTGGGCTGTCTTTGGAGGATTATCGCAGCCTGCTCTGCCTCGACGACGAGACGATCGAAAAAGGCGGCGAGGACATCGCGAGTGCGCGTGGCGATATCGGTCGGTTACTATTTTCTGCAGCGGCCGGTGTGGCGGACCTCAATGCCGTTCTGGCGCAGGCGCAAGACGAGGCCAACGGCCTTTACAAGAATGGCGGAAGCAAGAACCGATTTGCTGAGCTCAAGCGTCAGCTGGCCGATGTAGAGCGCCAGATCAAGGATCTAGACGTGAACGCCAATATGTGGCGGAAGTTGAAAGAGGCCCTACAGACTGCAGGAAATGAAGAAACCGAAGCCAAGAAGGCCCGCGATGCGCTCCGTCTTGAACTTACACAAATATCAGGGATGCGCCGCACCCTCCCCAAGCTCGGTGAAATCGACCGACTGCTGCCCGAAATCGAAGGGTTTGCCGACTACCCAGATAAATTGGACGTCAACAGCGAGGATCTAGTCGCGCTGAAGACCCAGCAAACAACTGCCCAAGCGGAACTTCAAAGGCTGACGGACGAGATCGCAAATGCGCAACAGGCGCTCAGCGAAATTGCTCTAAATGCAGATCGCCTTTCGCTGGCAGAGCGTTTGGCGGAGCTGGATGAGCTACGTAGTCGAATGCAAACGGCCACGCTCGACCTTCCACGGCGTCGCGCCACATATGACGAGGCACACGCCGATATGATTAGGGTTGCCCGCGAACTCGGCACGGCGGACGGCACTAAAGCCCCAAACCTCGTCAAGACTCCCGCCGAGATTGCCAGCCTCGAAATGCTGCGGGACGAGATGAAAAGTGCCATCATCTCAAAGGAGGCGGAAGAGCGCGAGGTCAAGCGACTTCTGGGGCGGGTCACCGCTGCCCAAGCAGAACACCAGGCTTTGCTGGACGATGCCCCTACACAAACCGGCTTGATTGAACTGTTCACCAGGTTCGATGTGGACAGCCTCGTCCCAGCGGCGGCTACGGCAAGACAAGCAATCGCCTCTTCCAAGGAGCGTTTGCAGGATGCGCTAGCCGCGCTCTCGATTGGAGAGCGGGTATTCGACGACCTGCCAGATTGCCCAGTTGACCAAACGGAAGCCGATGATCTCGCTGAACAGCATGCCGTGCTGGTAGACAAAATTACGCGCGCCGACGAAACCATTTCTCGCCATGCAGAGGATGTTGCTGTCAAAACCGCGCAAATCGCGAAACTCGAAACCAGCATCGGCGTTACAAATGATGAAGATGCGCACCAGGCGCGCGATCGACGGGACGCATTATGGCGCGAGCACCGTGCGACACTGAACGTAATAACCGCCGATGCGTTCGAACCCACGATGAAGCAGGTCGACGACATTGATAGCGCAAGGCTTGCGCACACCAAAGAGCTTGGCGAGTTGCGACAACTAGAGCAAGCCTTCGTCGAGGCGGAAACGCGCCTCGAAACCACCCGAAAAAACCTTGAAGTCTTCAGGTCGCAGATGGAAGCGATCGAAAACCGAATGGAAGAACTGGCAACGAAAATTAACCTGCCAAGCCTCTCTCCTGCCCGTTTCAAAGATTGGGTTGAGCGCCTAGGTTTGGCCGCAGGTGCCAAGCGGAGCCAAGAAAAGCTTGCGCAGCAACATCGAGATATCCTTCATCAGGCACAGCAACTACACGTGGCTCTTTTGCCTCTGCTGCCGCTGGAATCCCCGGGTTTTGACGCCGCACTGGCAGCCGCACGAAGGCTTGCCGAAAAAGAGCGGGACCACAAAGACAAAGCGCATGCAGCGCACGAGAATATGGTGGCGTTGGAAAGAGAGCTCGAAGGTCGTCGTCAGGATCTTGATGCACTCGTGGCAGCTGCCGATACTGCAACCGAAACTTGGACCACGAAGGTGCAAGAACTTTTTGAGGGTGCCGTCCCGTCCGACGTGCTGGAAAGCGCCATCGGACAATTGCGCGATATCCGAGAGCATGACGGGAAGCTCCAACAGGCTGCCCGTCAGGTTTCGTCCATGGAAAGCGATCAACGCCAGTTCCTGGACGCGATAACAGCCTTGAATACCGAGTTTGACGTCGACGAGAGTGAGCCGCTCAAGGCGTTTAGAGTGCTCGAAGACATCGCCAGCCAAGCGCAAACTGATAAAACCCAACACGATGATCTCGGCAAAAAGATCGAAGAAAATAGGGAGAAGCGCAAAGCGATTGAGGCGCAACTTGAAGATATCGAGTTGCAGGTCGCCGAGCTTGGTGCGCTTTTTCCAGCAACCGCAGACACACGCACGCTCGATGCCCTGCGCATCACAGTGGCTAAGGCCGCTGACATCATTCAAACGCGGGCGAAGATAGCAAACCTTGAAAAGCAAATCTTCGCGGATTCATCGGCCCTCTCGATAGCTCAGGCCCGCGATATGCTGAGCGACGAAACTGCAGCGACCCTGGAAGGAAAAGGTGCGTCCCTAGAAGCAGATCTTGAGCCGGCAGAGACCCGGCTATCAAATACGACGGTTGCGCGCGCTAATGCCGAGCGTGATCTCGGAGCCGTAAGCGGGAGCGCAGAGATCGCTGAGCTGGTTGAGCAGCGGACGACCCTTCAGATTGAGATGGAAGACGCACTGCTGAATTACGTGGAACGGGACTTCGGCTTGCGCCTCGCGGAGGAGGCGATCCGTCGTTACCGGGACAAGCATCGTAGCGGCATGATGGATGCTACTGAGCGTGCATTTTCGGAACTGACCAACGGCGCATATGTGAAGCTTCTGACGCAACCGGACGGTTCATCAGAGATCCTGCTGGCTGTCGATGCGAACGGCACGCCCAAGCAAATCAGCGATATGTCAAAGGGTACAAGGTTCCAGCTTTATCTGGCCCTGCGCGCCGCCGCCTACGAGCAGATGGTGTCCCAAGGTGTACAACTTCCGTTCTTCTGCGACGATGTCTTCGAAACCTTTGATGAAGATCGCACGCGCGCAGCGTGCCGTCTGATGGAAAGGATCGGGCGAAGCGGCCAGGCCATTTACCTGACCCATCACCGCCATGTAGTCGAAATTGCCAAGGAGGTGTGTGATGCACAACCGATCATTCACGAGATTTAATTTCCAATTCCCCCAATTGTTCGGCTCTAGTTTCAACGCTCTGGAATGGATCACCGCTCTGGGCATCATGCGTTTTATAGCGAGATAAGTGGGCAGAAATATGAGTATGACAAATAGAGAGGCTGTCCTCGCCGATATCGCCAAAAATTCTCTGGACTGCATAGAAATGGTTTCAAGCGAAGCGGAGGGCGCTCGCAGCTCCCACCGCAGAAGCAGTGCCAGCGCATTTGCAAGTATCAATACGCTTAACAGCCCTCAGCAAGTCAACAGCCTTGGAAAGGTTGCAGATACAGAAATGGAGGCGCTTGCTGCCCTGATTGAGCAGCCAGTTATCGCCCGCATCCAATTCACCAACGAAAATGATGAAGAAGACACGATCTTCATCACCCGCAGCACTCCTCGTTCGGTACCTGGGTTCAAAATTGCGAGCTACAGGGCTCCGCTTGGTCGCATTGCGTCTCTAGCAGCCGGCGATGAGGGCACATTCCGCTTCGGCAGCACAGAGCGCGACCTGCTTGTTGACAGCTCAGCACGGCTGAAGCCGCAACGCGAGCATGGACAGTGGGACTCCAAAGACTCTGAGATCGACATCAGGGGCCTCGGAAGGTTCACAGTCGGATCCCTGCGTGAACTGCTTGAGCCTCGCGTCCATGTAGAAGAAGGCGAACTCGAATCGCTATGGGACGATGAAACAGACGCCAACGTCTTGGAGGGCGTACGCCGCGCGATCCTCACGAAAATGGGCTTACGGGATCAGCCAATCCTTGATCGGCATCAAGATGAAATCTTCCGGATGCCGATCAATAGCCGCTGTTTCCTGTCTGGCCCTCCGGGAACAGGCAAGACCACAACCCTCATCCGGCGCCTCGGCCAAAAGACTGACCGGCAGGCCCTTGAAGAATCCGAGGAGGAGATCCGGCTTGTCCGACAAGTGGAAGAAGAAACAGGCAGGCAGCACGAGAGCAGTTGGATCCTCTTCTCTCCGACTGAACTGCTGAGGCAATATGTGAAGGAAGCCTTCAACAAAGAGGGTTTGGCCGCGAGTGACGGACACATCCGAACTTGGGAGGAATTTCGCCGTGAACTCGCGCGTGAGGAGCTTGGGCTTCTGCGCACGAGCGCCGGCACAGGTCCGTTCGTCGAGCGGCGCGCGCAGGATTACCTCAAGCCAGAGGTCATAGACGAGGCCAAATGGTATGACGATTTTCGAGAGTTCTTGGATGAATCAGTCGCAGGGGAACTACGGTCTGACGCTGAGTTTCTAGCGAAGAGTTCCACTTCCGATCTTAACGCCATCGGCGACCTTCTGGGAGACGCCTTCAAGTCGCCCGGGCGCAACTTCTACGCGCTCACCATGCGTAGCGTAGCTGAACTTGTTCCTGAAATCCGTGAGGCCATTGCATCCCGGAGCGATGCCATCAGCCGAATTCTCACACGGGCACGCAATGCCCTCACCTACGAAGATCGCAACTTCCCTGACCTACTTCGCGAAGAAATCTCCCGGCAACTTACTGCTGATCCGCAGGACGCGGACGAAGAAGATGAACTTGAAGCAGTGCTTGACGACGAGGACGAGCAGACAGCCGAACCCCAAGCCGGTCGCCCGGTCAGCCGGCAGCAGGGCCTCATGCGCTATGAGCGTGCTCTGAAGTCGTTAGCGAAAGCTCGGTGGGCGAGGCGGCGTGTTTCTGAAAAGTCGCAAGATGGCATGCTTCTTGCGTGGCTGAGCCCAAACCGCACACCAAAGGACGACGAAATTTCTGAACTGGGCAAGTTGCTGGCCGAACAGTCACGACTGCGGAAATTCGAGCGTCTTGAGAGGCTGTTCCTTCGCGGTATCCCGGCAAAATACAAAAGATTCCGTATCGAAATGGCGAAGTCGGAACGATGGTACAAGGCGGCGCCGACCAAGGCGTCGGATATCCATTGGCAAGAGCTCGACCTAGTCATCCTTGCAACACTCCAAATTGCGAACGAACTCTTGACCAATTATCGGAGCAGGGCTGGCTTTGAACTTCCAACGGTCGGGCCCTTGGCCACCTTCCGATACATGCAACGGGCACAGGTTTTGGTCGATGAGGCGACCGATTTTTCACGGGTGCAGCTCGCCTGCATGCACGAGCTTGCACATCCTGCAGCAGGCTCATTCTTTCTATGCGGCGACATCAACCAGCGATTAACGTTGTGGGGCCTCAAGTCGAATGATGCGCTCGACTGGATAGGGGCTCGGATCGAGCGCAAGTCTATAACCGTATCGTACCGTCAAAGTCAGCGGCTCGTCGATGTTGCAAAGCAAATTGCGACTATTGGTGGCTCCGATGCCGATGACATTATCCTGCCAGACCGTCTTGATGCAGAGGGCTTGCCACCCATCTGGCAAACGCGCCTCAGCGACAACGCTGCTACCGCGGAGTGGTTGACCCAGCGGATTCATGAGATTGATCGGATGGTTCAGAAGGCCACCACGATCGCAGTTCTCGTCAACGAGGAAGAGCAGGTCGAACCGCTCGCTCTGGAGCTGAACGACCGATTGGAGGAAATCAATCTGTCCGCGGTCGCTTGCAAGGATGGCAAGGTCGTCGGCAACGATCGGGATGTACGCGTGTTCAATATTCAGCACATTAAGGGGTTGGAATTTGAAGCTGTGTTTTTCGTGGATCTTGATAAAACAATTGCCCAACACCCTGATCTATTTTCGAAGTACCTTTATGTGGGGGCGACGCGGGCCGCGACTTATCTGGGGGTGACTTTCCATGGCGATATCCCAGAGAAAATAGAACCACTGTCGCATCATTTCGGGCAGGATTGGTCGATTTGAGATGGCTGCGCCGAACCAAGCAGGCCCGAGAGCACCCACAGCTTTTGGCATCTGACAACCGAGTATCAAAGGCTAATTAATCCGCAGAGGAAGCGTCCACTTTGTCAAAATACAACCCTAACCATTACGTTGATCCGATTTACGATGCGGCGCGGAAGTGGTGCGATACAGCGCTTGCGGCGGAACGTTCGGTTTTCGCCGATGGCAAAGAATTATGGACCCGGCCCCTTCTGGATGAGTTGGATCAGCGCTTCGTAAAGAACTTGGACGCTGGCGAAGGTGATTTCCTCTCGAAATTGAACGTACAACTCTCAGAAGGCTCTCCCACTTGTCGGCAGCTGATGGCCGAAAGCCTATGGTTGTTGCTCCTGTTCCCTTCCAACGTGGGTGCCGCCAAGAAGCGAGAGAACGTGCTGGAGATCTGGTCCTGGTCGGGGGAGGGTCTGGACTTAACGCATCCGCTTATCAATGATGACGTCCTTGAGGGTATCGGCTCTGCTGGAACTGCTTACAATACGCATCGGTGGCGCGAGTTGGTCTTCCTGATCGGTGCCATGCGCGATTTCAAAACGCGCGATGCCTCTGACCGCGAGCAGATCGCTTCGGACCCCTGGGCATTCTCCGGCTGGCTGAGCGGCCTCCCAGAGGCCCGAAACAGGCAATTGATCCACATCCTTCCACACCTACTGTTTCCTGACACCTTCGAGCGGATCAGCTCTGAAGGCGATAAGCGCCTGATCCTCGCAGGTTTCAGTGACACGCCGGAGAAGGAAATTCGGAAGTGGAGCACTATCGAGATTGACCGCGCTTTGCTGGACCTGCGCCGTCGTCTGGAGCATGAGCACGGCACGGACATCGATTTCTACCAAGAAGAATTTGAGTCCCAATGGAAGACGCAGACAAAGAACTGGCTCCTCAGCTGGAACCCATCCAGATGGAACTGGGATACACTCGCGGCCGACCGCGCCATGACCATCAGCGGCGAAAAAGCCGACAACCGCTGGCGCTGCAGCTCAAGCAAGCCGCGCGAGGGTGACCGCGTTTTTCTGATCCGGACCGGCAAGCCTCCGAAGGGCATCGTAGCTGTGGGCAAGGTTACGCGCGCGCCCTACGACGCAGAGCACTGGGAACAGGCCCGCGCCGATGCCGGAGAGATGACGCGCTTCGTTGACGTGGCATTCGACTCCGTCCGCGACGCAACGATGGACGAGATTGTCCCCCTAGAAGACCTTCAGAGCCGCGAACCCAGCCAAGAATGGAACCCGCAGTCTTCTGGGATCGAGATCAAGAACAAGGCGGCCAGGACCTTGGAGCGCCTCTGGAAGGCGCTGCCACTGGTTGCAACAGGCACAACTGCGCCAAAGGGCGGCAAGGGATCTGGAGAAGCATTGCCGAAGAAAGCCGCGCCGCCGCTGAATCTCATTATCTACGGTCCTCCAGGCACCGGGAAGACTTATCGTCTGAAGAACGATTATCTGCCGCGTTACGAGGATGAGGCCGGAGATCGTTTCGAGTTCGTCACGTTCCATCAGAGCTATGCGTACGAGGATTTCGTCGAAGGGATTCGTCCTGTCACTGAGGACGGCACCGTCACATACGAGGTTCGGCCGGGTGTGCTGAAGCGGCTCTGCGAGCGGGCCCGGCGCGCGCCGGATATGCGTTTCGCCCTCTTCATCGACGAGATCAATCGCGGGAATGTCGCCAAGGTCTTCGGCGAGCTCATCACGCTGGTTGAGGTAGACAAGCGTATCCGCACCGATACCAACGGAATCCGATTGGCGACCTGCAAGGGCTTGGAAGTGACGCTCCCTTACTCCGGTGAGCGTTTTGGGGTGCCGGCGAATGTAGATGTGATCGGCACCATGAACACCGCGGACCGCTCGATCGCCCTTCTCGACAGCGCCTTGCGGCGCCGGTTCCGGTTTGAAGAACTCACGCCGAAACCTGAACTGCTTGAATCGATTGACGACGGCGAGGGCAACACGATCGACCTGCGGCAATTACTGCAGGCTATGAATGCCCGCCTGTCCCGCCTGCTGCATCGCGACCAGACTCTCGGCCACAGCTACTTTTATCATGTGAAATCGTTCGACGAGTTGCGCCGAGTCTTTGCACAGGAAATTTTGCCATTCCTGCAGGAGGCGTTCTACGATGACTGGCGGCAGATCGGATACATCCTTGCTGACCAAGCGGTGGAGGAGGAACTGCAACTCGTCCGGGCGCGGACGCAAAGTGCCGCTTTGCTCTTTCCTAAAGCGGACCCGGCCGAAATCAGTGACGGTGAGGCGTTCGAGATTGTTCGAGAAGACGACATCACCCCAAACGCGATCCGCAAGATCTATGAGCCACCTGAATGAGGTGCCTGACCTTCCGCGAGAGGGAGAGCGTCAGCATTGGTTTGTCCGGTGAAATCAGCGAACTAGAGGCAGAAGGAATCGCAAAACTTGCCGGGCGTCTGCCCCCCGGGGCCCTCACATGGGGTCATCGCGCGCTGAAGTTTGGGCCGTTCTGTGGGGTCTTGCAGACCGGGCAGTTGGCGATCGAGATACTTCCAAAGATCGACCATGGCAGTGATAGCAGCGAGGAAATGCGGGGACTTCTGGTCGCCATGCTTGCGCGCGCAGGTGAACTTGGATCAAAGCGGGTGGGCGACGCTGGTCTTGGGCACCAGCACAGTCATCTCCTAGACGTCTTCATCGAGGATTTTTGCAACCAGGTGAAATTCGCGCTACGAGGCGGGGCCATCGCCCGATACTCCGAGAGGACGGAGAACCTAAACGCCATCCGCGGAAGGCTCGAGCTAACCGACCATCTGCGCGCGAACGCATTCGACCGCTCTCACCTGCTATGCCGTTTCGACGAGCGCAGCATCGATAACCCCTATAATCAAGCACTCAAGGGAGTCATCCGGCTTCTGCTTGGGTTCGCGCTGAGTCCAAGGACCCGAGCGATGGTGGCGGCATTCCTCCATCGCTTCGACGAGGTAAGGGACCGAAGGATCACGACTCGCGAAGTTGACGCGCTCCACCTTGACCGCACAATCCGGCACTGGGAGCCAGTGTTCGCACGGGCCCGATGGCTGCTCGAAGGCCTCTTTCCGGATGTCCGCACCGGAGATGCGGCTGGCTCGGCGCTGCTTTTCAACATGGAAAAACTCTTCGAGACGGTGCTCGGACTGCGCATCCGGCATGCGTGTCAGGCGAGCGCGGATAATCGCATTTCTGTCGGACTGCAAAGCCCGATGAAGAACCTCGCCACATCGGGTTTCCAGCTTCGCCCCGACATCACCATTCAGACCGGCAACGAGAGCGTCGCCATCATCGATGCGAAATGGAAGCGTCTCGATTTGAGCTTGTCGAACTCAGGCGTTTCGAGCGGCGACGCTTATCAGATGAACGCGTATGCCAGCCGCTATCGTTGCAATCGTCTGGCGCTCGTCTACCCGGCATCGGTGGAATGCCCGTCAGGCAAGGTCACTACGTTCGTTCTCATGACAGAGGAGCGGCCGATGTTGGAAATCGTTGCCGTCGATGTTCGCGAGCTGGCGTTCGGCAGCGGGATCTTGGGCGACATTCAAGATTTGATCCCACACGATCCTCATCCAAAGCCAGGGGCATCCCCTGCACTGATTCACGAGGCAATATGAAGGGGTTCGCACCCTTTTGCTTCCGCAGTGCTTCCGAAATGTTTGAACGCAAAAAGCCGCCCGTCAGGGCGGCTTCTAAGCGACTGTTAAGTCGAAGTTTTTGGTTGCGGGAGTAGGATTTGAACCTACGACCTTCAGGTTATGAGCCTAAACCTTAGCGATTCCAATAGCTAAGGTATATCAACAACTTACCTGCCAAGCCTCTGAAATCACGCACTTTCCATTCCGCCATCACCCGACAATGACCCGCTTTCACCGTCACCAACCGCGCCAAAACGGCATATGCGGGTTGAGGTGGCGTTGAGTTGGCAGTCCCACTGCCTCGAACAATCATCATCGCGAATAGCGCGGAGCCGAGGCGAGCGTCTGCGTTCCGTCGATTGTGACGATGGAGGTGTGGATTGCGGCGTCACCTGCCGGTGAGATTGAAGTCGAGGAGCCGATACAACTCGTAGTCGG
>Ga0115567_10005254_pt1 | contig 12567 bp, 12 predicted proteins | sample COGITO_mtgs_1204_2_FD_88679 | JGI IMG/M metagenome (GOLD analysis project Ga0115567, IMG submission 88679) | Pelagic marine microbial communities from North Sea - COGITO_mtgs_120412 | ecosystem: Environmental > Aquatic > Marine > Epipelagic | place: Germany:Helgoland, sampling site Kabeltonne...
AGGATGGTTTTTATATGGAGTGTGGATTTGGCAGGTCCTTGCCTTCGCAAGGATGACGTGTTGGTTATTTTAAGAACAGCTATCTTAGGGCCGCAATTGCCGTATTCAAGCCCATTATGATTTGGCAAAAAATACAATATGACGACCTTACTTAATCAGGCAAAAAAGGGCAGTTAGGCGACGCTCGGCATACCAATCAATATGACTGCCGTGCCTTCGATAAGGAGTCATATTGTAAATTTGAATTGTGATTCTTAATACCGGTCACTTCAGACTTATAATGGTTTAAATATGAATAACTAGTTGTTGTCACTTGTCATTAAATCCATCAACTTTGGGTTTAAGAATAGTTTCTCTTTACCTGAAGATACTTCTTTCAAAACGCCAATCTCGGCTAATTGCTTTAAGTAAACGGACGCAGTTTGCCGTTTTGCAATTCCTTTTTCAACGAGATTACCAATTCTACAATATGGTTGTTCAAATATGATTTGGACAAGTTCGTAGCTATAAATTTTGGGTAATGACTCACGAATATGCTGAGTAACTGTTTCAACAAGTATAATAATCGCTTCAATTTTTTTACGGGTCCAAATAGACGTTTCTTCAACACCTTTTAACATAAATAATACCCATTTATCCCAGCTTCCTTTACTAGTGACTTCATTTAAAAGGCGGTAATAATCTTGTTTGTTTTGGACGATGAATCGACTTAAATATAAAATAGGTAATGTAAGTAAGTTTTGCTCAATTAAAAAAAGAACATTTAAAATTCTACCCGTACGCCCATTACCATCGTAAAAAGGGTGGATTGATTCAAACTGATAATGGCTAACAGCCATTTTAATCAATGGATCTATTTCATCGTCAGCGTGTAAGAAACGCTCCCAATTGTGAAGTAATTCTTTGATAAGCTGTTCGCCTGATGGTGGCGTATAGATAACTCTTTTAGAGCTAGCGTTGGCAATGACTGTCCCAGGTAGTTTACGTAAACTGATTTGGGTGTTTTTTAAAGTGGTGCAAACTTCTATTGCTGTTGACGTGCACAAAGGTTTAGTACCGAGTTGCATGAACCCTTGATATAGAGCTGTTCGATATCTTAGCGCTTCTTTGGTTGCATCATCGGTTGCATGGCATTCTTGAGAATGTTTGAACAATTCATCGGTAGTTGTGAATATGTTTTCGATTTCAGAGCTATCTTTTGCCTCTAATAGTGGTAGTAAATTAATTAGCATCGTTTGATTTGGTATTAAAGCACCTGCTTGCTTCAACTCTGCTAGCGCTGCTCGGGCTAAAATACAAGCTTTGAGGGTTTCTTTTGTCTCGATACGATCAGTTTCTGGTGGTAAAAGGGGAAGGCTATTAAAAGCTTTCGTAGGTGCAAATGACATGTTTATTTTACCTTGAATTATCGACACATTATTTAATAACGGTATTTTATGTCGATGCTATAAACATAACAAGATAATATGTCGATTTTTTCTATTATTTAGACATTAGATAAATGACTAGTGGTAGAGTCTGACGACTGTAATGCCCTCGATAACCGGTCATTTCACACTCCGAATTTAAAACAACAAATACTCATGTCTATAAACACCCTAGGTCACTCCTGCGGAGGCAGGAACCTCTCGAACCTAGTAGTAAATTCAAAAAAAGTTTTAGAAACTACAATAAAAACATGGTGTTGCTATCATACTTGCTAAGCTTTTGTGGAGGTTCCTGCCTCCACAAAAATGCCTCTGAGCTACGCAGAGCAGCTTCATTACCAAGGAACAGCGAATTTGGTGCTGGTCTAGTTGATATTTTAGCGAGATATACATCAACATTTTTATGGTTGCAGCAATATGATGAAGGTCTACTTATTGCCCCAAAAGGCCATTCTGGCGGTGAATTAACACCACTCAATGACACGTATCTAGGGATTTCAGAGCTAAAGTCACAACTGATTGCCAGAGGAGAAGCAACTCAGTTATTCGCAAACGACCGCGCAAATGGTTTATCCTCAATATGGGGAAACCTTGAGCAAACCGTGTTTGGTGAGCCTGCCTATCAAACGATTGAAAGTAAAGCGGCGCATTTACTATATTTTGTCGTCAAGAATCTTCCATTTAGTGATGGAAATAAACGAACAGCAGCGTTTCTCTTCGTAGACTATTTTGAATAGGAACGATAGGTTATTCAATAGTGGCTATGAGCCTATAATTAACGACACAGGGTTAGCCGCTTTAACCCTGCTTGTTGCAGAATCTGACCCGAAAGAGAAAGATACAATAGTAAGATTAGTTGAAAATTTGATAGCGGTAATCGATTAATGAATTGCTTTAAATTTTAATATTACACTCTAGAATGATTAGAGCCAAAATAAATTTTTTCACCTAAAATCACCCTATTTCAATCTGTTGTTTAAAGCATGGATTATTGGTTTTTTTATCCATTGTCAGCCAATTTAACTAGTGCTTCCCAATTTGGATAGCTTGCACCTTGCGTAGCCTGAACGGCCCGATAAACCCCCTGCAACTCGCCTAAAACTCGGGTCAGTCGAAGTACATCTTCGCCTAAGTGCCATGCATCTTCGTCTTCACTAGGCAATGTTTCAAGCTCAGTTTCGACACGCTTAATATCGCGCATAACAGCCAGCGAAGAAATCATCAAGGCTTCTGGCGTTAGATTATTCATAAGCAACTCCTTAGTGTTTAACGGCCAAGGCTCGCTCGCCTAGTGTATTTAGTTGGACTATGTAAAGTGAAAGCGGCATATCGTCTTTGGGTGCGACTGTATAATGCACCATACCAGTCACATCTGCATCTCGGATCACTGCCAAACCTTTTGCAATATCTGTATTTTCTTTAATCAAAAACCAATCAAATGGTAATTTAAAATTACAAGCATTAAACAACGACAGCCCTCGATAATCGCCATCCATGGTTCGACATCCCTTCACAATATATTGATCTGCATTGCGTATCATGTCTAGTGTCACAGGCATATTTTTCCCTTCGGTAATTAAATCTTCACTTGGGATACCTTTTTAAAGCTTAATGTAATTATGTATTTTGCCAAGCAGCGGTATTACCGTCGAAAATTGAACGTGATGTAGCTCTCACCTTTGTGGCGTAAACGCGGGTGTCACCATTTCTATTTTACCTAGAAAAGAACAGTCTTAGTATTAAGGAGTGGGCGCAATGCGAATAGTGATGCGCATGCCTACTTCATTGGCCTCAATTTCATACACCTTGGTACTACTAGAGATACTAAAAAAGTCTCCTTTTCCGCGCTTTGCAGCAATACTAATACGGTCAGCGCGATTGGTTTTGCTAAAAATACGAAAGCCCAAACTTGTAAGTGCCTCTTCATAAAATGCAATCACATCTTTAGCCGTGCCTGTAGTGGCAAGCGAGCCGTTAATTTCTTCAATATCCCCCACCATATATTGGGCAAAAAGGACTACGCGAGTGTTCGGAGCCATACTTAAACCAAACGGCAATTCAAGTTCTTCTGGAGATTTAGCAGCGGCACTGCGACTCATTGACAGCAAAAAAAGCACAGATATAAGGAGGAGTGAAGAGAACACTTTTTGATATATAATATTCATGGCTTATTCCTTTAAATTGAACAATAAAATGCTTATTAATTGTACTAAAGCATACTCCTTGGCGATGCAAACCACGAGCAGTAATTGATGCATATCGTGGGAATTATTTTGCATTTAAATGGAGCAGAAAAAGCTACTTAAATTGCTGCAGCCAATTCTGCCCCTTGGCGGATGGCGCGTTTAGCGTCTAGCTCGGCAGCAACATCGGCACCGCCAATAACATGCACCGTCATTCCCGCATTAAGCAAACTGCTTTCTAATTCTCTAAAAGGTTCTTGACCAGCGCATACTATAATATTGTCTACTCCCAGCAGCGTTGTTCTATCGCCAATAGTAATGTGCAAACCTTCATCGTCAATTTTCTCGTAGCTTACGCCATTGATCATTTGCACATTGTGATTCGCTAAAGAAGAACGATGTATCCAGCCAGTAGTTTTACCTAGTCCTTTGCCTACTTTTGTGGTTTTGCGCTGTAGTAAAAAAACCTCTCTTTCAGCCACTACGGCTTGTTTTTCCATTAGCGCCCCGGGATTTTTATAGTCTTTATCTACACCCCAGTGTTGTAGCCATTTGTCTAGATTGACGGTTAAGTTTTCTTGTTCAACCAAATATTCGGCCACATCGAAACCTATACCACCTGCGCCTATAATCGCTACTTTTTTGCCAACTGGCTTATGGTCGCGAAATACGTCAATGTAACTCAAGACCTTTGGATGCATAGCGCCTTCAAGACTTAACTCACGTGGTTTAATGCCGGTGGCCATAATGACCTCGTCAAAATCGTGATTTTTGAGCAAATTAGCATCTACCTTGGTATTCAAGTGCAGCGTTACGCCGGTGCGTTTTATTTGATTAGCGTAATAACGCAGTGTTTCAAAAAACTCTTCTTTACCTGGAATTTGTTTCGCATAGTTAAATTGCCCGCCTATTTCAGATGACTGTTCGAATAACTCGACAGTATGACCGCGGTCTGCAGCATAAGTAGCAAAGGCTAATCCAGCCGGGCCAGCCCCAATAACGGCTAGCTTTTTAGGCTTTACTGTCGTCTCAAAAATCAGCTCAGTTTCATAACACGCCTGTGGGTTAACCAAACAGCTAGCCCGTTTCCGCTCAAATCCATGATCTAAGCAGGCTTGATTACAAGCAATACAAGTATTGATTAAGCCCGACTCGTTACGCATTGCTTTTGCTACAAAATTTGGGTCGGCTAAAAATGGGCGCGCCATAGAAATCATATCGGCATCGCCTCTAGCCAATACCGCTTCTGCAACTTCTGGTGTGTTAATCCTATTACTGGTGATTAGCGGAATCTTTACTTCTGCTTTCATCCGTTTGGTCACCCAAGTGAAAGCGGCGCGAGGAACCGAGGTCGCTATAGTGGGAACACGCGTTTCGTGCCAGCCTATACCAGTATTGATCAGCGTTGCGCCTGCTTTTTCTATCTGTTTTGCAAGGTAAACCACTTCCTCCCAAGGCGCACCGCCCTCTACTAAGTCAATCATAGACAAGCGATAAATAATGATGAAGTCGCTTCCTACTTTTGCGCGGGCTTGAGTTACTATCTCTATGGCTAGTCGCGATCTGTTTTCTAGACTGCCGCCCCAGTCGTCGTCTCTTTGATTGGTTCGTTGGCAAAAAAACTGATTAATTAAATAACCTTCAGAACCCATAATTTCTACGCCGTCGTAACCTGCCTTTTTCGCGTAGTTAGCTGAGTTAACATAGTCTTTTATAGTGCTTCTAATTCCTCTTTCAGACAAAGCTCTTGGCTTAAAAGGGGAAATTGGCGACTGTACGTTTGACGCTGAAACCGCCAATGGATGATAACCATAACGACCCGCATGCAAAATTTGCATGCAAATCTTGCCACCGGCCTTATGCACGGCCTCAGTCACTACTTTGTGTTTCTTAGCATGACGGCTACTGCTCATGCGCTTAGTAAAAGGCGCAAGCCAACCTGCTATATTAGGCGCAATGCCGCCCGTGACTATAAGCCCCACACCACCTTCAGCGCGCGCAGCATAAAAGGCGGCTAGTTTATCAAAGCCGCCCTTTTCTTCTTCTAGGCCTACGTGCATTGACCCCATAATCACGCGATTTTTTAAGGTAGTGAACCCTAAGTCAAGTGGTGCTAACAGGTGTTCAAATGCAGTGGTCATACTTTTGCCTTTATTTTTGCGTAGCCTAACACAATGAAGTTGCTTAACACTAAGCGCTTATTCGCCCGCTTTTGCTTTTGTCATGTCGCCCGCTTTAATGATTGAAAAATCTTCAAGCGCAAAGTATTTCTGCATTACTTTATGTACGTCTTCAGCAGTTAAGGCCGCTAAACGTGCTTCGTAGGCTTCGTACCACTGCATATCACGTTCCAAACGTAAATTACGACGTAAAGTGCTGACTAACTCATTGTCTTGCGCTCGACTGACTTTTTTATCTTGCAATAAACCTGACTTAGCTGATGCAATTTCTTCGTTAGTGAAGCCGTCTTTTAGCATGCGCGCCATTTCTTCCTTAAAGCCAATCTCAACCTTTTTAAGATTTTGAGGCGCGCAAATAGCGTAAGCCCCAAAAGTAGATTTTTCACTAATTGGATTTTGCGAAACAAACGACCCCGCTCCATAGCTCAATCCCTCTTCTTGACGTAAACGTGTTGCTAAGCGGCTGCTTAAGAATCCGCCGCCAAAAATGTAGTCTCCCAGTTCAATTGCTGCAGCGTCTGGATGATTTTGGCCAATGGGTAGCATAAGAGCTGCTACAAAGGTTGCATTTTCTTTGTCGGGTGTATCAAACACAATGCTTTGTGCATCAACCTTTGTGTAGGGATCTTCAATGTAGGCATAATCGGCATTGCTTTCCCACTTGGTAAATAAAGAGGTAAATGTTTCAGTGATTTCTCTATTATCAAAATCACCCACCACACCTACGCGTAAATTGTTAGCGCCTAAAAATTGTTTATGGAATGCTTTTACGTCCTCCAATTTAAGAGCTTTTATATCTGCTAGCATTTCTTCAAAAGTAGCAACGTAGGAAGGATGGCCTTTTTCATAAGGATTTTGTAAACGGCTGTATTCGTTAAAAGCGAGGCGCTGAGGGTCTTGCAAGTTTTGTTCAATACCTACTTTCATAGCATCAACATATTGTTCAAATTCCTTTTCGTCGTATGAAGGGTTTTGTACAATGGTAGATAACAGATTTAGCACCTTAGGCAAGTTCTCTTTAGTCGTACTCACGCTGGCAAAGGTATAGAAAGCACCACCCGATACACGTACTTGCGCTTTTAACTTATCAAACTCGTCCTGAATATCTTGGCGAGACATGTCGGCTGCACCGCGCATCATCAAATTTCCAGCTGTTTGTGCAATTAAATCTTTTCCGTCTAAATTAGTTTCGTTGCCAAAGCGCAAAATAAGGTTAACAACAACTGACTCGCCGCGGGTCTTTTTAGACAATAACGACAGTTGGGCGCCATTTTTAAGCGTTATAGTTTCCGTTCTAGCGTCAATATTATCAAAAGATGGTTCAAACAATTCACCTTGGGCAATTGCTGCGCGGCCTTCATAACCCTCTACCATATCATCTACATTAGCTACTTGCGGGATCTCTACACGCTCAGGCGTTTCTGAAGGAATAAATTGTCCAAGCGTACGGTTGTTACGCACAAAATATTTTTTGGCAACACGCTGAACGTCTTCTAGGCTTACATTTTCAATGCGGTCTCTGTGCAAGAAATACAATCGCCAGTCACCCATCGCCAACCATTCGCTTAGCTGAAGGGCAATGCGCTCGGAAGAGTTAAATGACAGATCAATGTTTTTTAGCAAGTTACGTTTTACTCGATCTACTTCGTCTTGGGTAATGGGTTTATCGTCAATATCCTCAACACTTGCTAACATCGCATTGCCGGTTTTTGACAAGTCGGCGGCTTTGTCTACGGTTGCAAAGTACATCGACAAGCCGGGCTCTTGCCACTGAAAATTAAATCCGCTAACGAAGCTGGCTAGTTTACCTTCTACCAAATCTTTGTGCAGGCGCCCACTAGGGGTGTCACCAAATACTTGGTTTAATACTTCAATGGCTGCGTAATCTGGATGAGAACCCGCTGGAATATGATACGCCGCACCTACAAGCTGGGTATCGCCAACGCGTCTCACTACAACGCTTCTCTCGCCAGACTTTGCTGGGTCGACCGTATATAAAACGGGTAGTACTCGTGTTGGCTTGGGAATAGGGGCAAAATACTTGTCAATAAGTTTGAGCATATTAGCGCTTTCAAACTTGCCTGCTACAATCAAGGTTGCATTGTCTGGTTGGTAATACTTTTTATAAAAAGCTTTTAGTTTATCAATTGGCACATTCTCTAAGTCGGAACGCGCGCCTATTGTTGATTTCCCATAGTTATGCCAATCGTAGGCAACACTTGCCATGTTTTGTAAGGTCACGCGAAAAGGGTCGTTTTCGCCGCTTTCAAACTCATTGCGAACCACGGTCATTTCACTGTCTAAATCTTCTTTCGCTATAAATGAATCGACCATGCGGCTCGATTCCATCGACAGTGCCCAATTAATGTTTTCATCGGTGGCGGCAAACGTTTCATAATAATTGGTGCGGTCGGTCCATGTGGTGCCATTAGGTCTTGCGCCAGCGGCGCTTAATTCAGCGGGAATATCTTTATGCGTAGGTGTGCCCTTGAACACTAAATGTTCTAGCAAATGCGCCATACCGGTTTCACCGTAGTTTTCATGCTTAGAACCTACTCTGTAAGTCACATTTACGGTAATGGTTTCTTTGCTTTGATCAGGAAATAATAATATTTGCAGACCGTTTTCAAGGCGATATTCACTTATTCCCTCTACTTCATTGAGTTTATCGGCTGGTGTTTGAGCGTTTAACATTGAAGTGCTTATTACCAAAAGGCCAAGCAGTAGAGCGCTAGTCTTAACTTGATGGAACATGTGATTTCCTTATTGAGTATGTATTGCCATTCGCAAGGTATTGAGACGCCTCGCAATGTTTCTAAGTTCCATTATTGATCGTTTGTTTCTGTATTAGCAAAGTTAATCAGAAAATACTTATGCCGTGCTCAGGTTTTTTTAGTGGGTAAACACTAACAAGCGCTTAACGAGATTCTGCGGTATCCACAATGCCCTTCGCCTGAGAGAATAAATCACGCACTGTCATTACAGCCTGCGCCTAATACCCTTCGCTTAAGAGAATAGCATTAGGCGAAGGCGAAGAGCTCCCAAAACTAACACTGTGCTAGTTCACAATGAGGATGTTTTTGGAGATTACAGCCTACGCTGTAAAGACAGTGTGTGATTTATTCTTTTAAGCGAACTGCATTGCGCCTGCGCAAAGACGACGATGGGGTCCACAACCTTAATAAAACCCTTAACCGAACAGTACTAGGCCTTCCCCGCGAAGACAATAGTGTAGCGCGCTCTTAAACAGTTTCAGCGGAATTCAGCAATCCGGTTTATCAAGTGTTCATTTTGTGCAGGGTACCAGCCGTTTATAGAAATTCGCGATTATATTAAGCTTCATTAACAAAAACAGGCGAGCAGAACGGGAATTTTTTTCATTTGTTTGAGTCATATTTTCAATTCAGATAGTGCGGAGTGATTTTGTTGTTATTATACTGTTGAATTATAAGCGAAAATTATAGATTTTAGATTGGTTTAGGAATTGCTTGGTGTTGAGTGGAGACAAGTAAAATTGTCACAGCTTTTAATTAACAAAAGGATATCAACAATGTCAACAGCAACTAAATCAAATCCAAGTTCTAAAAACGATAGTCCTGTATCAGATAAGATTAAAGACACTTTGCACACTTCAGTAGACACATTAGCTGATAAGGCTGCACAAACTGAGAAAAGTCTTAGAGACGGGACCAGAAAAGGGTCTGAAACACTTTCCGCTAAGCAAAGAGAGTTGGAAGAAAAGTGGGAACAGTCGCCAGTTAAAAAATATGCAACCGAAAATCCAATAGCAACAGCAGGTATTGCCTTTGCTGCTGGCGTACTACTTACGTCAATTTTGAAAAGAAGATAATCGGTAAGGCTGGCTATTATGGATTCAAGCAAGCAACAAGCTTCTTCTTCTAATTTGGGAGATGACGGTGAACATGAGCCTATGGCGCATGAAATAGACGCTTCGTTTCGTAAGACTTACGAAAGTATCGAAGCGCTCTTCACCTCCAAACGCGGGAAGTTGTCAACTCTCAAGCAGCTTGTAATTGCCGAGGCCAAGTTAAGCCTTAGTTCAGTATTAGTTGTCATAGGGTTGGGATTGTTACTTTTAGTAGCAGGAACAACCGTTTGGCTTCTAATAAATTTCGGATTGGGATGGTTGATATTTTACTATCTGCAATCGGGAGCAATATCGGTTATTACGCTGATATTAGTTAACACTTTGCTTTGCGTGTATTTGTTTAAGCAAATACAAAAAGTGTATGAACTTGTCGGCTTCCCTACCGCCACAGCGACTTTAAGCGAGGCTTCAGAAGTATGATGTTTTTATTAAAAAATCAGATACAAAGCGTTGTTCACGCAAAGCAAGAACATGCCGCATCAAGCGCACTTGACCGACATAGAACGTTGCAAGCTAAAGCTCGTACAAAACGTTTACTCGTATCAACAAAGGGCCTTGCAACCTTTTTTATTGCGGGAATGGTGAAGGGAGCAGGAACATCAAGCGATAGCGCCAAATCAAATTTCTCAACGCTAATTGGGAAACAATTGCTTGGGGCATGGTTTGGATCATCAGCACTTGGCGATGAAGCTTCAGAAGGTGTAGATTTGTCGGAGTAAGGTCTGCGCTTCTACATTGCATTAAAAGCAACTTTGGCAGTCAAAAAGACTAATCTTTCTTAGCGTCTTATATTTATTTACATCTTAATTATCAATAATAGCTCTTTCACCAAAGCGTAGGATCGACTCGGTAATAAAGAGAAAATTGCTGATAAAGCCTCGGATGTTCTTGTTTAAGTTCGTCCGATTTCTCAAAAAAAACCTCACTTGCAACTGCAAAAAATTCAGCTGGGTTAGTCGCGCCATAATAGTCGAAAATTGAACGCCCTCCGCTACTAGCTTGGTGTTTAAGTGCTTCAAACTGCGCTGAAAAAACATCGGCCCAAGTGTCGTAATTCTGCTCCTTACTTAATATCGGCGCACCGTTTGCCGCACCATCTTCTTGGTCGAGTTGGTGGGCAAATTCATGGATAACAACATTGTGTCCATCATTGGGCAAGTAAGCACCATCAAGAGTGTCTTGCCATGACAATACAATAGTGCCAAAGCTCCAAGATTCACCCGACATCGTCATATTCTGAGTGAAATGCACACCATCGGCACCGGCGCTTTGGTGCTGTTTCACAAATGCTCGTGGGTATACCAGAATAGTTTTCAATTTAGGGTAATAGTTTGTACTGCGGTTAAGCAAAAGCAAACAAGCTTGCGCAGCAATTGTTACTTTAATTTCGTCAGTAATGTCGACGCCGTTTTTGCCAATAAAGTTTTTTTCTGATAAAAATACTTGAATGTGCTGTTTTAGCTGTAGCTGCAAATCTGTGGGCATCGTCTTAAAGTACGGCATCCTTTGCTGAATAATTTTTCGCCACTGTTTTTTGAACGGTAAGCTTTTGAGTTTGTTTCTCTTATAGTCTCGCCAATAAGGTTTGCCTATTAGATAAGCAATGATAGTGGCGCCAATTAGCGCGGGTAAAAGATAGGAAAGCATAATTAACTTGTGGTTTTATCATTTATGTATAAGTAGGTACAGAAGGAGTCTTTTTCAAGCGATTTTTGCACGGCTGGGTACACAGACATTATTAAGAAGAGCTGATTTACTTACGTTCTGTTTGTTTTCAAGCACCGGCTGTATAGTCACAAATAACAAGCAAGGTATACATATGAAAATTTTACTTCTATGCAATAAAGATTTAGCAAGTAATTATGCGCTAAATATGTTGCTGCCCAAATTGGCAAAAAGCAATGACCTTCATTTGTGGTTGTCGGCCAAGGTAGGCAAAAATAACGCTCTTCCCAAGCAATTAAAGACCCTCAAATTTTTTGAACAAGACCTGTTTAATAATTTGCTTGGACCACTAATTGCAGGGTCTAAACGCAGAGCAGCATTTACATCCTTTGAAGGCTTGCGCGCTTTTTTAGAATCTGAGCTAAAAGAAGTCAATCAGATTAATTCACCTGATATTATCAATGAATTGCGAGCCTTGTCGCCTGATCTAATTATTTCTATTCGCTACGGCGGAATATTAAAGGACAATGCCATTAGTGTGCCGCCAAAGGGCGTAATTAACCTTCACTCTGGCATACTTCCTAAATATAAAGGCGTTATGGCAACATTTTGGGCCATGTATAATAAAGACACTGAAATAGGCACAACCTTACACACTATTGAAGATGCCAGCATAGATACCGGTCGAATTATCAACGTTTCTAAAATGGCGACAAGCGCAACTACTTCTTATCTAGGGCACGTATTAGCGCTTTATCAGCAAGGATGTATAGATATACTTGCGGCTGTTGAAGTGCTTAACAGTGGTGAGTCGCTAAACTCACGTCCACAAGAATCGACTGAAAGCTACTTCACGTTTCCAACTGAAATCGAATGTTCAGATTTTGAAAAGGATGGATTTAAATTAGTAGATGAAGATGATTACCTTGCTTTTATACATAAGCATTACGTGTAAACGCTTAGCGCTAACTTGCTGTGGTTAGCGTATATTATCAATAAATTAATAAGTGTTTAGTCTGGGCAGCCATTTTCATCTTTGACCGGAGATAGCTTCACAGTAGGGTCCCAAATGCGATTCCAAATGCCACCCACTTTACTTAAGTCCGGACGTTGACTGAATTTCTCTACCTTAGTGGCCTGCACTCCTGATTCGGTCTGTTTACCTACCACGAAGTTAAACACATATCCGCATTCCACGCCCATTCTTAAATCTGACATCACAA
>Ga0115567_10005255_pt1 | contig 12565 bp, 16 predicted proteins | sample COGITO_mtgs_1204_2_FD_88679 | JGI IMG/M metagenome (GOLD analysis project Ga0115567, IMG submission 88679) | Pelagic marine microbial communities from North Sea - COGITO_mtgs_120412 | ecosystem: Environmental > Aquatic > Marine > Epipelagic | place: Germany:Helgoland, sampling site Kabeltonne...
ACCTGCAGGTGTAATCCCCGACGACATTGATTTAGACAATAGGCGCGCTGGAGTTTCAGCAAGCTTTACCTATGACAGATCAGAAACTAGATCCCGAGAACTTGCTCCAAGAAAAGGTTACGCATTTGCTCTTGGTGCAACTCACTATATTGATAGCGGTGAATACTATGGGTACACACAGAGCTTTGCCGGAGTCAGAAAATATTTTAGTTCTCCTCTTCATAAAAAACACAGAATTGTGATCGGTCTTGATGCACAAAAAAATGACCGCTCTATATTAGGCATTTTTGCCACCAGCTCTCAGAACCAGCTCTATAGAAATATCGCCATAGGTGGATTTGCTCTTAGAGGTTTGCCAACCAGTAGTTTTGCAGCTTCAGAATCTTTTGTTTTGGGACATTTTGAGTACAGATTTCCAGTCTTAAACATCAATTGGGGCCCTGGACTTTTGCCCGGTTTTTTTCAGCGCATAACGGCCGCTTTAACCAGTGATTATGGCTCTGCTCAAGGATTTGAACGCATCGAGGGCAACTTGCTTGATCATTCAACGCCACTTTATTCTGCTGGCGCAGAGCTGGTGTTCGAAGGAAAGGCTTTTTATCATGTTCCCGCAAGTTTACAGATTGGCATTTATAAGTTTCTCAACACTGACTTCTATGACAGCAGTCCAGAAATTTTTATAGGTTTTGGCCTTGCCGGTCTTCCCTTCTAAAGCGGTCTTTCTTGACTTTAAGGTCACATAATTAAATGATTTTAGATGTACAAAAACAATCAGACCTATAGTCTTGTTGGTTTGCAGGGAGAAAAGCATGACAGAAAATCAAAACATAGACTGGATCAAAGAACTCATCCGCGGTGAGCAGCAAATGGAAGATTCGGGTTTGATTGATTTTTCTCCTGTAACCAGCAAAGAAAATATTATACTGGGCTCTTCAATTGAACTTTTAAAACGCCTGAAGGCAGACTTCATAAAAACTGCCGATGTTTTCAATCAATTAAAAGGTGGTTCAAACGGACTCATTAAAGTTTACGGAATAGCAAAAACTCATGCTGATTTTATGCTTTTTAGAAATGGTTATAAACTTGTTTTCAATATGCTCGAGCCGGGAAAGATCCAAATCACCTTTCATCATTTGTCATCACCCTTCTTAAACACTTCTGGTGCAGGCAATCCTAATCCTAAGTCGATTCCTGAAGGGACTATGGAAGCCGCATGGGGTGCTTTTAACGAAGTGCGCTGGGTGTATGATAGAAAACCAGTGAACTTTGATCATCTCGTTAAATTTTACACTAGAATATTCGTTCAAAACTCAGCTAAGTAAGACAGCAGACTATTAATTTGCCTGCTGCTCTTTAACCGCTATTAAAATTCTTTCTAATGCCTCAAGCTCAAGAATATCTACACCCAAATCTTGAGAAATTTGCGCGGGCGTTTGCCCTTCTTTTAATTTTTTAATGACCTCTTTATAAGTGGCCACAGGGACTTTTTCTTTAAGTGCCATCACTCGCTCTGCAGTGACAGACATCAGACTTTCCACATCCATGATTTTGACCATAGATCTTCTAATCGCTTTATAGAGCATATAAAAAAGTGCAAACTGAATCGCAAAGATTACGAAAAAAAATGCGACCGTCAAAAGTGACCAATAGTTCATTCTATCTAACCTACACCAAAAGCCTTATTTAAGTCTCTCTTTTATAAAAGCCTCTAGTCTTTGGACCCCTTCAGCAAAAACCTCTTCACTTACTGCAAAGCTCATACGCATGTAGCCTTCTTGACCAAACTCAGAACCAGGAACAACAACAACAGCTTTTTCTTCTAAGAGAAGGTTACAAAATTCAGAGTCAGTCATGCCAATTTTCGTGAGTACTTTAGAAGCGTTCACCCAAAAGTAAAATGCTCCAGTGGGTTTTAAAAGCTCCAAACCTTCAATTTTCTTTAAAAGTGTAAAGCCTTTTTCAGCTCTGGTTTTAAGTTTAGCTACAGCTTCTGATATGCTTTTTTGAGAACTAGAGACTCCGACCACGGTTGCTTCTTGAGCTATTGAATTTGGACAGCCTGTTGTCTGACTTTGGTGTCTTACAAGTCCAGCAATAATGTCTTCCCCACCTACTGCCCAACCTATACGCCAGCCTGTCATTGAAAAGGCCTTAGAGGCTCCACTCACAATAAGGGTTCTTTCAAAAAGCTCTGGGGCTACATCTAAAAGATGAGGACAAATCGAATCTGTTCCCCAATACAGATCCGAGTAGATGTCATCTAAAATAATTTGAACATCTTTATACTTTTTCAAAAGCACAGTCAGTTTTTCGTAGTCAGATTTTGTAAGTACCGAACCAGAAGGATTGTTGGGAGAGTTGATAAGTAAAATTTTAGCGCCACCCTCAAATGCTTTTTCTAAATTTTCTGTATTGATAGAGAAGTCTTCATTTAGATTTACAAGTGCTGGTTTCCCACCTGCAATCTTAACCATTGTTGTGTAGCTTGCCCAAAAGGGAACCAAGACAGCAACCTTATCTCCTGGATTGAGGAGGTTCCAAAAGGCCTGTTGTAAGGCGTACTTAGCACCTGGAGTGACGATGGTGTTCTTGATAGTCAGTTCTTTACTAAATCTTTTATTGTAATGCTCAACCAAAGCCATTTTTAGATTTTTTGATCCTGAGGCTGGAGTGTACTTAGTCAAACCATTCTCGATAGCTGCAATCCCTGCTTTTTTACACTCATCAAAAGTTCCCCAGTCAGGCTCTCCAACCGAAAGAGACACAACATCAACTCCTTGAGATTTAAGCTCTATAGCTTTTGCAGCTAATGCTAGAGTTGGTGATGTTTTGACTTCTTTTGTTCTTTCTGAAAGCTTCATTCTTTATGACCTTTTTCGTTCTCTTGTTTTTTAATTAGTTTTTATATTTTATTTCTTTGCTCATATTTTAACTTAAGGGCTTTAGCAACATGGACAGGTACAAACTTTCCAATTTCTCCCCCATGGTGAGCAATTTCTTTAACCATTCTGGAAGACAGATCACGGTAGACCGGCCTGCAGCAGAACAAAATTGTTTCGCATTCTGAGTAAAGCTCATAATTAACATTTGCTAAAGTTCGCTCAGTTCTAAAGTCTACCGTTGAGCGCACACCTCTAATAATACAATCAATTTTGTTTTTTTTAACAAAATCAACAGTTAGTCCTGACCAAGAAACAATCTCTATTCTATCTGAAAAGACTTGAGTTGATTTTTTGATAAGCTCAATACGCTCTTCTGTAGTGAACAGTGGAGACTTATCAAAAGAGTGAGCAACTAATATATAAAGCTTGTCAAAAAAACTTTGAGCGCGCTCCACCACATCAAGGTGACCATTTGTGATCGGGTCAAAGCTTCCTGGATAAACTGCAGTTTTCATCTGAATCTCATAGCTCCTTTAATGTGTACGAGTATAGTAACTTATCACCATAGTTTTTAGCCTTTTCAAGGGCTAAATTTTCAAAATCTTCAAAGATTTCCTCACCTTTAACATACTCTATGAAAATTCTAGTTTGAGGCTTCAGAACAGATGACGCGTCCAGGCTCTTCATAACTTCAGCACCCATTTTTTGTGTAAAGGGAGGGTCTATAAAGATAAAATCAAACCGCCCCTTCTCTTTTGCTAAAAAACGTAAGACGTCATCTGATCTAAACTCATAGCCCTCTTCAATACCAATCAAATTTCTATTTTTATCTATGATTTTTTTTGAATCCGAGCCCTTGTCAACGGCAATGACTGAGCTCGCCCCACGAGACAAAGACTCAAAACCTAGACTCCCTGTTCCAGCAAAAAGGTCCAAGACTGTCGCATCAACAATATCTGGTCCAATCATATTGAATATAGTCTCTTTAACCCTATCAGTCGTTGGTCTAATAGCGTTAGATGTGAATGTAACCAATCTACGCCCCCTCCACTTTCCAGATATAATGCGCATAGCTTCGGCCTCACAATTTTAAATTAGATGTCTAATGCAACCTGGTTTAATATAGAATTCAAATCCTGAAAAGGTTTTTTTAAAAACTCGATATTAAGGCCCTTAAAGTCTTTTTTTTCTAAATCCTCCATAAAGGCTGACATCAGAAAAATTTGAGGAATGTCTTTTAAGTAACCTTCAACAGCCAGCTCCTTAGAACGGCCATCGGTCAGAACATAATCTAAAAAAATCAGATCGGGCTCAATACTTATTATGAGTTCCTTGGCCTCTTTAACGCTTTCGGCAACAGTGCAGCTGTAACCAAGTGCTTTTAATTTTCTAGATAGAATTCTAGCAATTGCGGGCTCATCTTCTACAATTAAAGCTTTCATATACAAGCACTCCTAAACACATTCCGACAATTTTCAGATTTAATTTAATGGGATTTTAATCTCAAAAACAGCACCAGATACTTCACCATTTCTAAAACTGAGTTCTCCTCTATGGAGCTTAACAAATTCACTCACTAAAAAAAGTCCAAAACCCGTACCTTCGACTTTGTTCTGAGTTCCAAACAAGGAAACTTCTGTCATGCCAGCCGGAAGCCCCGGCCCACTGTCTTCAAAAAGAAGAACCGCCATTCCATCTTTTTTCTTAACAGAAATCGAAACCGTTCCTTTGTTGTCCATAGCCTCAACAGAGTTTTTAACAATGTTGAAAATCATCTGGCTAAGTAGTGTTGCTGAACCTGAAATCCAAATGTCTTTTTCGGCTTCTAAATTGATAGAGCTGTTTCGAGTTAGAACCTTAGTAAGTGTAAGTGAACTTTTAACAACAGTCGTCATGTCCAAGCGTTCAAACTCGATTTTCTTAGAGGCAAACTTTTTAAGATCTTCTATAATTTTGATACACCGATCAGAAGCTTTAGAAATTTCTTCCAAATCTTCCGAAGTCTCACCGGAAAATTCTTTTGAAAGGTCTCTCGAAAGCTCAGTGATCCCTGTAAGTGGATTGTTAAGCTCATGCGTGAGTGCTTGAGTCACCAAACCCAAACTTTGCAACTTGCCTTTTTGAATTTTTATAGACTCTCTTTTTTTAGAGCTCTCAAAAGTTTCGTAGATATGAAGATGAAATTTATTTCTCACGTCTGAAACACTTGAGCTGTGCACTACATAGTTTTCATCTTCAAGCAGGTAATCTTTGTTTTGAGACAGCTTAGGATTGGCCTCGTCTCTTTCTATAAATATAGGGCAGTCCTTGCACGGCTCTGTTCTTGAAAACATATAGGAGTAGCATTTCTGTCCAATGCTATCTCGTCTATTAGAAATGCGGACATTAAAATCAGAGCCGATCAAAAGAGATGTGTTTTGAATCTGATTGAAGGCCTGTGAAAGAAGTGAGGAGTTTTTTAAAAGTCTTTCACTTTGCAGAACTCTGACAAAGTTTGTAAATAAAAGTTTTTTGAGCATGTTTAAAAAAAAGTCATTTTCTAAAAATTCTTTTTGAGATTCAAAAAGCGCATAAAGACGATCACCAGAGTCTGTTTTTTCGGAGTAAATTTTAAAATGATTCAGAACTGGCCTTGCAAGAATATTTGCAAGCTTTGACCTGTTGCCCACGATTGAACGTAAATTTTCAAGTTTTCCAATTTTATCAATTCTTCTGGTTGTGTTTCTTGTGCATAGAAAACCGTCCTCTACATCAACATACAAAAGTGAGACCTTAATCCCTTTGTATTTTAAAATCCTAAGACTTTCGGTCTCATACACCAACTGTTCGATTGTGCGCACTCCCAGTAAGCGAATAACATACTCACCAAGTCCTTTAATATTTACAGATTCTTTTTTGTTGTCCGCTACTTCTTGGCTAAGTTTTTCTGTGTTTTTCTTTTTTTCAACTAAATTTTTATCTAAAAGTTTTAGGCTCAAGTTTTCTGGTTCTGAAAACTCACTATCAAGTTTTTTTTTAAGAAAAGACATCATCTCGCCTTCAGAGGTTTTTTCGGAAAAAAAATAATCATAATTTAGGTGATCACCTAAATTATTTAAATCACCGTAGAAAACTTTTTTTGAACCACTTTGCAAATCAGCATTTTTTTTAGATTGAACAATATAATCATAGTCATCAAGATCCGCTTCTGCAGAATAGCTTTCAATCTTTTCAAAGTTAAAAGTTTCATCGGCAGCTATTTTCACGCAGTTTTCTCAATAGTCGGCTCTTTCTCCATCAAGGACTCGAGCACTTTATCTTGCCCGATTATAGTGACAACTTTGTCACTTTTTTCATTTGAGAGATGGATATACTCGGCTTTATATTCTGGATCAAAACTAAAGGTGGTCCAATCCATCATTGAGTTAGCGATAATTCTATTTTCGCAATGAATTAAGGCTTCAATAAAATATTTCCGAGTTAAAAAGAAGTGATTTACATCATCTTGCTCAAGGTTGTGAAATTCAGAAATAGCCAAATGACTAAGGCGAATGATCTCTTCAAGGATCCTATTTCTACTCACTATTAGATTCAAAATTTCTTTTTCCAAATACAACCCCTTTGACGTTACAGACTTATCATTATGCATCATGGATCAAGCATTGCGTGAGCCAATAATTTGGCTCACAACACATAGTCTAGAAGTCAGATAGAGATGTAGATTTTTTTACACAAATCCAATGGTTTATGACGCCTGTCAAAAGTTTATACAGTCTAGTCGTGTATCATATCGACACAGTTTTGCTTTAAGAGTCCATTATTTTGACTGCAGAACCAATACCTTAGTGCCCGCACACAGACTCTCCTTTGGCACAGTTTATGCTCTTACTAAGACACAGATGATGAAGTCGGGGGGCCTAATGATCACAAAAAAAGAAATACTTATATTTTCAATTGCAGTTTTGGCGCTGCTTGTATTTGCATTTAACGTTGATGAATCTAAAAAATTAGACAACATAAGCTTTGATACAAAAGAGGACCAACTTTTAGTTAACAAAATTAAATACAAAACTGCTGATCAAGCCTTAACTCAAGAAAAACGTATTCAAAAAAATGATAAAGATCTTCGCATTTTTAGAAAAAGGCTTACTACGAACAACCTCAGCAAAGCTCTTAAGCAAGCAAAATCATATGCTCCTAAATCTGTTAGTAATAAAGTACCAACTTCTAAAGTAGCCAAAGTTGATAAAAAAAAGAAAAAGAAGAAAGATGACAAAAAGAAAAAGAAGGTTGCTAAAAAGAAGGCCGATCTTAAGCCTATCAATCCGCTTGCTCCTGAAACAGATCAAAAAATAGCTCAAAAGACCAAAGGTTTAGAATCTACTGATCTGTCTTCGATGTCATACACTCAAAATTTTAATCACAATAACAAGACCACTCCTGATAATGAGGCCAAAGAAGTCGAGGAAGAAGTAATTTTAGCTGAAAATCAGCCCGAATCCAAAGTTTCTTCTTTCGGTCAAACTGATATTAAAACTGCTGAGAAAAAATCAATTTTTACCAAATTATTAGAAAATGAAAGATTTAGCGAGTTTGAACAGCTTTTGAATTCTGAACTGAGTGAAAAACAGCGCATCCAGAGCTATAAAGACTCTCTTAATTTTCTTTTTGGAAAAACTGATGGAGAGTTTCAGAACTTTAACACTTTTGTGAAAAATCAATTCTTCAATGATAAATACGCTGTCATCATCTCAAAAAGCTTAAGCGATCCCAAGATGACTTTTGATCAGGTGCGCTACACTGTATCTTACCTAAATCAGATGATTCTTGAATGGAATGCTGGAGAAGCTGGAAACAATGTTTTTAAACAAATTTATCAAGATAACGTTATGACTATCTTATCTCAGAATGAGGAGAGAAGAGATCTCTTTACAGGCCTTCAGTCTTCAATTGAAGCCAAATCTCTACTCTTGAACGAGAACTCTATTGAGGTTTCTGCAAATTAAAGATAAAAAAAACCTATGAAATATTTGTTTTTTCTTGGTGTAGTGATTTGCCACTCCTTGGCTTTTGCCAGAGTGACCCCGACACAAATCAACGCATCGCAGGTAAAAACAATATCTAAAAAACTATCAGGTGTCTTTGCCACTAGAACGGCAAGTGCCCCCACAGCTCTAGGTGAAGATTTTGAATTTGAAATCTCTGCCTTTTATCAAGATTTAGAATCAAGTGGACTCACAGGATTTAATTCTAGTGTGTCTGATCGGTTCTTAGACTCTCTTTTGACACTAAAAAAAGGCCTATACTGGAATATAGACTTTTCTATAACTACAGCACTCCCAATTTCAAGCAACCTCACTTCAGGATTCTCTTTCAATTTAGAACACACTAGCCGAATCGGCTCAATTGTCATAAAGCCCGATTTGTACATTTCAAACTACAATCTAAACGACATTATAAATATGGAAAGTGTTGGCTTAAGCTTAGTCGCTTACAAGAAATTTAAGATTTTACACATTGGGCTGGGCGCCAACGTTGAGTCTACCTCTAGTAAGTACAACGTTAATTTTTTAGAGAATGGTCTGGCACCATCTGAATCTAATGAAACTGAGTTTATTGAAACCTCTCTCATCTCTAAAGTATCATCAAGATTAGGTGCTCTTAGATTTACGGCCACTTACCTTCTTAGAGACAAAAACAGCCAGCTGATAAGTTTTGCAATTGGCAAAAGATTCTAAGTCTGGCTCTTTCTGATGATTTCACTTGAAGACTGCCCTTCATGAAAACTTAAAGATTTCACTTCACCGCCCCATGACAAAACTTCTCTGCCCCCGACAATGCTTTCTATAGAGTAGTCACCGCCCTTTACTAAAATTTGCGGCTTCACCTTTTTGATAAGTTCCAGTGGCGTGTCTTGATCAAAAATCAAGACTTCATCTACAAACCTAAGGGACTCCAAAACTTCTTTTCTATCAGCTTGGGACATAACCGGTCTCGCCTCTCCTTTGAGGCGCTTAACACTCGCATCTGAGTTTAAACCAATGACTAATTTATCGCCTAGGTCTCTAGCCTCTTTGAGATACCTGATATGTCCGACATGTAAAATATCAAAACACCCGTTTGTAAAAACAGTTTTCAGCTGGTCATTTGTTTGGCTCATTTCTTTTTTTGTTCAACATAAGTTTGAAGTCCAGAAAAATAGTATCCAACATCCCTTCTGATAAGGGATGACAGCAGAGGAAACAGGAAAACTCCAGTTGCTAAACAGACAACTTCTCTTACTAACACTTTTAGGGGGTACATCATATTATGCTGCTGTTTAACAAGCCCCAGTTGATGTCTGCTAGACCATTCTCCTAATGTGCGGCCAAAGAAAACGCGCGCTAAAAGTTTATATGATAGAAAAAAGGATGCAAAAATTAAAAGTAACTTTCCAAGCTCCTGGGCTTTACCTGCAAGCATCAATTCAAAATCAAAAATGTACGCTGAGTACTCGGTTACCAAAGCCGCAGTAAAAATTGAGAGTGCCGTTAAGAGCAAAACATCAATTACTGCGCCAAAAAAAGACTCTCCAGATTTTTTTGCCGAACGCTTAATAAGCCCATCATGTCCAGAGTGAAAAAGCGCTGGCTGAGCCATATTAGATGAGCTGACATTAAGCTCGCCTTTTTCACCTATGTTTAGTATTCCATCACCCATCTCTTCACGGTCAATATTTAACATCCCACCGTCTGCGCTTATTTCAGTGGCAGTTTCAAATTCTTCTGTGTACACGCCATCTGAAACTCTGTCCCTAAAACCCAGGCCTTCAGTAAGTGGGTTGTAAAGAGTGAGTCCTTCGCCTAAATCTAACGTATTTTCAAAACTGCTCTCGGCCTTACTCTTCTTTTGTTTGTTTTTTTTCTTTTTTTCTTTATTAGATTTTTGCGTATCTTTCATTAAGTCCCCTTGTGCGTGCAAACACGCGGCTCACCAGATTTGAAGATTAGATTTTAAAATGGATACACCTGCCACGCAAGCCGTTTCAACTCTAAGTATTTGATGGCCCAGTGAGAAGGGTTCAAACCCACTTGAGACTGCCAAATCAGCCTCGTCAGCCGTAAACCCGCCTTCGGCACCTACAAGAAGGTAAACATCTTCAACTTTACCCTCCCGGCTCTTAAATCTGTCTAAAACAGAGGTTTTTTCATATAAAATAAAGCCTCGTTTACTTTTTAGACCGTCAAAAAAATCCAAAAATCCTGAAAGGCTTTTAGCTGGCTCCAATATGAGTTCTTCATGCCTATTTGACTGCTGCAGGGCCTGGGAAATTATTTTTTCTAACCTTTTCTCTTTTAACTTAATCTTATCAATTGATTTAAAAAAAGAGCGCTCCGTAGTAAGCAAAAAAATGGATTTCACCCCCAGCTCTACCGACTTTTCTAAAACACTTTCTAAAACACTGGTTTTTGGATTGGCTAAAACTAAGTGGATATAGGGCTTCGGCAAATCAGGAATTCGTCTTTGATCAATCACTTTAAGCAAAGCTGTTTTTTTATTTATTTGGATAAGTTCTGAAAGATATGCGAACTTATCCCTCAAAAGTTCAAAGCGCTCGCCCACACGGTTTCTACAGACAACAACTATATGTTTAAAAAGTTCACCCTGAATTTCAAATTCAGAATCTTTTTCAACATCAAAGTCACATCTATAACGTCTCATTTTCTAAACTTTTTCTAGAATTAAACAGATCCACTCTTCTTTTGATGTTTTAGATTTCAAGTTAAAACCCAGGTCTAAAAAAGCTTTAGTAACATCTACTTCATTCTCAACCAAAATACCCGAGAGCACTAAAGTTTTTTCTGTTGCAGCATAAAGTTGATCTTTAATTTTAAGTAAGACTCCGTCAATGATGTTGGCCACCACCAAAGAGTAAGAATCAGACTTTAAGTCTTCGGGACCAACAACTTTAACATCATAAACAGAGTTGAGCTCAAGGTTCTCACGGCATTTTTCTCTAGCCATCTCATCTATTTCACATGCAAGTACTGTGGGTATAGAAAGTTTTTTCATAAGCACTGACAAAATTCCTGTACCCGCACCCATATCTAAAGCTGAATCGTATTTATGATTCTTGCTCAAAAGATTAAATATCGCCTTCATGCACAGATCTGTTGTCGCGTGAGTCCCGGTACCAAAAGCTAAACCAGGATCAACCAATAAAGCCAACTGATTAGGTTTAACCTTTTCGGCTTCCCATGATGGATAGACCCAAAGATTTTTTTCAACACAAAAAGCTGAGTAATGTTTTTTCCACTCAGCAAGCCAATCTTTATTTTGCTCAACAATAATCTCAGGAGAGTATGTACTGAGCGGTTCTTGAGAAATCAAAGTTTGCAAAGTTTCACGGTCTGAAATTTTATAGAAGACATCTAATTCCACAAAATCTTTTTCTAAAATTCTGGGGTCGTACTGCTGGCTGGTTTGGATAAAGTTGAGCTTTTCGCTTACCCCTTCAGCTCTATTCTCAAATAGATGTTCGCTGATCTCATCGACCAATGCATTTGGAATACTGCTCAGCTCTAACTTTATAAACTGTTCTGAATTTGACATTTAAGATTCTGTCGAGCCTTTAACAGCAGATGTTTTCACATCTGAAGGTGTTTGATTTGCTGTATCCAGCTCTTCTCTTTGTATACGGGTCTCTTTGGGTGCTTCAATGCCAAGTCTGACTTGTTTGCCTTTGACTTGAACAATACGGACGAAAATATTTTCGTCTATTTTGACACCTTCCCCAACCTTCCTAGTAAGGACTAACATAAGCTTTCCTCCATGAAACTGTGGCCTTTGTAACAGTTGGTCTCATAAAGTCAAAATAATTAGCCTATAGAACCCTCTATTTTGAAGATACTTCCATCGTGAACATATAAAATTTTCTGTAAAGCAGCTCAACAGCAATCTATTAGATTCTAGTCAGATTCAGGAGCTTCACTTAAACTCTCAAGCAAAGCATCAACTGTCTTTTCACAATCGACCTCATACTCGCCTGCTTCGATTTGGGCAGTCAGTCTCTTTAGCTTTTCATCGCGTGATTCTTTTTGGCGGACTTTGGACAAAGGTATTTTAGAAAAAGGTCTTGAAGGTTTTTTCACCAACTTTTCTTCTTCTAAGCCCTTATCAAAATCTAAAAAAATCAATTCACCGTTTATATTATTTACTTAAAAGCTCCTTAATTGAACCCAATGCTCCAAGCGAAGTTGAGGCTTCGTAAGGAATAAAGACTTTGTCTCCAGGCTTTTGAGTGAACTTACCAAACTCTTCAAGGTAATTGGTAGCAATCAAAAACTGTGTCGCCAGTTCAGCGCTTCCAATAGATTTTTTAATTTCATCAATAGCCCGTGCTTTGGCCTCAGAAACTTTTAGCACAGCCTCAGCTTCACCTTCCGCCTGCCTAATACGGGCCTCTTTTTTACCTTCAGAAATATTGATCTCTTCTTGTCTAATACCTTGTGAGCGTTCGATTCTTGCCTGCTTGTCACCTTCAGCTTCTAAGACTTGCGCTCTTCGCTCACGCTCAGCCTGCATTTGTTTTTCCATTGCGTTTTGAATGTCTCTTGGAGGCGTAATGTTTTTAAGCTCAACGCGGTTAACTTTAGTTCCCCACTTGTCAGTAGCTTCATCTAGAATTTCTTTTAACTTAGCGTTGATTGTATCTCTTGAATTTA
>Ga0115567_10005260_pt1 | contig 12558 bp, 15 predicted proteins | sample COGITO_mtgs_1204_2_FD_88679 | JGI IMG/M metagenome (GOLD analysis project Ga0115567, IMG submission 88679) | Pelagic marine microbial communities from North Sea - COGITO_mtgs_120412 | ecosystem: Environmental > Aquatic > Marine > Epipelagic | place: Germany:Helgoland, sampling site Kabeltonne...
AGTCGTATTATTCAGAAATGCAAATTGGAAATTTTGATCATCTTGAAGAGACGTCATGACCAAAGAACCATTATCTCGATCTAATTTCATCAACCCATATGTTTCCGTGGATTGATTACGGGCTAAAATCCAAAAAGTATTATTTACCTGTTCAATACTGAAAAATATAAATTCTAGATTATTTTCAAATATTTTTTGATAGTCTAATATAGCATTCTTACCGTAAACCCTTAGCTCATTAGTAAATACAGGATTAGTATTATAATCAAAATCTTCTGGGAAAAATTCTCCAATCAACACTAATTCTTGGTTTTTTTCATCAAGATAGCGACCACTAAGAGCTCCAGATGTTTCACCTATATCTGTGATTATTTGATTTTCAATATCGTAGACTTGATCAAAAGAGGCATCATCAAACCCAGAATTTACAAGGAGTTGGATATCTTGTTCTAGCCAGGATAAATCTTGTGGAGAATCAACGTCAACGCTATCAATAATCACTGTTTGCCGATTATCTAGGTTGTACTTAACCAATAAATTATCCAGTGGTCCGTAATACTCTTCTTCGGGAATTATTTCCCGCTCTGGGTTTGGTATAGTTCCGTACAAAGTAGTATTGTCAGATGTCCACACATAGGCAGATTCTATTTCTGAAATTTTTGAGATAGTCCCATCACGTTCGATGATTGATACGCCATTTCCAGAAACAGCAGTTTTTTGCTCATCAGGAGAAACAATGTACGTATAGTATCCTTCGTTACCAATAGGAAAATTTGTAATGACTTCTAATATACGGTTTTCAAGATTGTACCAAGTAGCCACTTTTGTCTCATAATTTGTTACCCACAAAGACGAGCCACTCCATGATGCAATAGTTCCGTTAATTTCTGTCAAAGTACCCTCGCGTATGTCAAATAAATATGTCTGGATGTCGTTGTAATCGTTCGTCTCTGGAGAAATAGTATCTGTTGCTAGGTATTGACGATCATCGGAAAGCTCTATTGATCCAATAGGTGTTCGGTTTAAATCTTTTATTTTTGCATTAAGAGAAGTAATTTGTGCTGGGTAGTCAATAATTACATTATTTACATTTCCTTCTACAAACTTTTCTATATCGCGGCTTTTTTTACTATTTCCATAAATAAAAAATAAGCCAAAACCTATAATTAGTAAAAGAATAGTTATTAAAAAAAATCTCTTAGATTTCATATTAGAAAATTAAAGAGATTACGAATAGGATCAAGAAGATCACGAAAAGGATTTTAGCAATTGATGCAAACCCTGAAGCGATACCTGTAAATCCAAATACTGCAAAGATAACTGCAGCAATAACAAAATAAATTGCGTATTGTAACATGGTGTTTGTTTGATTAGTTAATAATATATTCGTTTACTTGGTATCACTCACAAATAGTGCGAATGATAATAAGTAAACCAATAAAGGTCTAATGTTCCTTGTACTATTGAAAGACTACACAATAGGCGCGCACAAGCAACTTACATAACAATTATAACACAGTCCATAATTTTGTACAAGAACATAAATTGTGACTTTATTACAATTACATTATACTAAGTGTGTTAATCATTAATCTAAAATAATATGTCAGAAGAAACAAAAAATCATACAACCATTGTCAAAGAATCATCAGGAGGTGCTGGTTGGTTCATTGCTATTATATTATTAGTTGCCCTTGGGTTTGGCGGATGGTATCTGTACAATAATACTCAGCCTAATGATACCTCGTTGGATATTAATGTCTCAGTTCCTGAAAATATCACAGAATAAAAACTACTTAAAAGTAGTTTTTATTAATTATTATCACGGACTTCTTCTTTCATTTGATCTAGAGACCGATCAATTTTTTGTAAACTTATATTAATATCTCGCAATGCTTCAATTAATAACTCTGTTTGTCGTTCATTCATAATATATTAATTATAACAAATAATTGTGCTAAATGTTAACAGACATACTCTATTGTAGAGTGAGTTGTAATTAATCTATCGATTGCCCTGTATAAGTCTAATAAAAAACCGTAGGCTTTTTTATTATTGAGAAGATAAAATAAATTTCTCTAGCTATTTATTAAAGAGCTTGTTTTATTAAGCTTCCGAAAGTATTTTTGTTAATATCATCTTCTGAAAAAATTTTTACGTGCTTTACAAATTTACCATTCCCTTGCAGTAAATTCTTTGGATCATCCAATTTTGACCCAACATAAAAACCAAGTTGAATATGATCTGGTTTACAATGAATAAAGAACTTATGGTCTTTACCCCTAGTCCAACAGCCCTGACTCCATTTAACGACTGTTTCTAGGTCTGGATCAATATTGCTAATAATTCTTGAGACCTTAGTTATCAATTTTTTGTTTTTCGAAGACTGGTCTTTTTTCCATTCAGAATAAGAAGAGTATTGTTTCATCTTTGGCATGTAATTAATTATACCAAAATCAACCTAGGATTCGAACAAAAAATACCCTTATAAATAAAGGTATTTTTGTTTGCTCCCCCGGTAGGATTCGAACCTACGACCCATCGATTAACAGTCGATTGCTCTACCGCTGAGCTACAAGGGAATATAATTATATTTTATGTACAAGAGTACAACAAAAATAATATCATAGGACCCGAAAATTGCAAAAGAAAAACCCTTTTTATAAAGAGTTTAACGTTGTGGTCGCATCGCTGCTTGTTGCGGTACGTACACTGGCTGCGGTGTTCGTGGTAGATAAGCTGACTTATGATAATCAACATCTCGACGTTTTCGCAAGGTAATACGCGCAAGTACAGCAATAACTACCAACATAACGACAATAATCAACAAGGTTCCATAGTTTGTCGTTGTAGTAGCAACACGCCGTTGCCCTAAACCAGAATTAACAACCGAAGCCGATAATGCTGTTCGATTAGAGTTTCGTGAAATCATAGCGTTACGTCGACTTCCTGCAAGTGCTACTTTTTCACCTAAACGATCATCGTTTGATGCACTATTTTTAAAATCTGATCGATCTTTTGCTGAAGCTTGGCTCACAGTATTTGGATCATTTACTAATAATTGACCAGAATTTGATGCTTCTTTTTTTTCTGAACCCTTGAAATAACGAGTAAAATCTAAAGGATTATAATCGGTATAAACAACGGTTGTTTTTCCTTGAAAATTATTTGCCGGAACAATAATTTCATTTACAAATTCACCAGCGAATGCTGATTGTGAATACGCAAAAAATACACCAAAGACGATTGCAACAGTTGAAATTGTTTTTACGAATGTTTTCATATAATAATATATTATCATTTATATTTAATTATGTCAATACTTTATCCCCAACTTTTATACGTCTAATTTTTAGGGTTGTTGCACCACAATCGAGGTATTCACCAACGAGATTTACTAATGAACGCATATAGGTTCCTGATGATGCATGAATACGCAATGAATATATTTCTATCATAGCCTGTGATTGTTTTGCAAAAAAATGATTCCATGAATCAATAATCTCTTCTTGCCTAAAATTACCCTCGACCTGACTGACGCTCTGCTGAATATATCTATGCAACTCCTCGAAAGGAATAAGCTTTTTGGTTATATATGAAATATGATGAATTTTGATAGATTTTTCTGGGATATCTTTCGGAAGCGTTCCCTCTCGTGCCCATTGCCACATAGGTTTTCCTAATACGGGTTGTGATGAATAGGGCGGGAATGATTGAGTACTTTGGCTTTGCAAATACTCAATTATTTTTTCCATATTAATAATAGGCTTAAAATCATCTTTTTCTATAACAACACCCAATACGTCATAGGTATCAGTACTGACTCCATAAAAAAAATCAACTTCATATATTTTATCTAATGCTAAATATTGTTTTTTTTGGTGTACATCATCATCAGTTAATAGTATTACAAGTCCTTCTGCCATCGGGTCCAATCGACCTGCGTAGGTAATTTTTGACCTTGCGTATTCAGGATGCTCTGTGCGAAAACGCTTAACCGTTACCGCTAGTGTTTCCGTATATTTTTTATTCCAAGAAATAATTGCCATGTACAAAGTTTATTCTTATTTTAATTTTCCACAATAAAAAAGAAGACCTTAGTCTTCTTTTGATACGTGTGCACAATGTTGGCATACTAAATAGGTTTCTTTTTTCATAGAACGGTATGACATCGCATAGTGAATGATAAATAACGCAACCAGCATATATAAACTTCCCCATAGTATTCTCCATACAATATGCAGATCCTGGATAATAGACATGACGTCAATTCCCAATATAAATGCACCGCCAAGCATGATCATATCAAGGGCAACAATGACCAGTACGATTCTAAACCAACGCTGGTGATACCATGAATCACAAATTTTTCTTCGTTGCGTGTTCTCTTTCATGACTACAGTATACCAAAAAATACCTACAATAGCCTAATATTTATTGACTAATGAGGTTAATCAAGTAGTATATTCATTATATATGAGTGGCGTATTCATTACTGCCCTTTTTTATTACTACAAACGTAGAAGATAAAAAACTGCATATATTATTATTCACGTCTCTTCTTTTCAAAAAGAATAGTCATCTAATACAGAAAAAGCATTGAAATACGACGATCGACTAAAAATTAATGAAGGTATCAGAGCATCAGAATTGCGTGTTCTTATGGAAGACGGGTCATCAGAAGTGATGTCTCGGTCCAAAGCATTGAAAATGGCTTCAGATCAAGGTCTTGACCTGATTGAAGTTACCGCAAAGGCTAAACCTCCTGTAGCAAAAATTACTGATTATGGAAAATATGTCTATGATCAAAAGAAAAAGCAAAAGGAGATTAAGGCAAAGCAAAATACCGTCGAAGTAAAAAATATTCAAATCCGTGTTGGTACAGGAAATGCTGACCTTAAAATGAAATCTGAACGTGCAGACGAATGGCTCAAAGAAGGTCATCGCGTCAAAGCAGAATTATATCTGCGTGGACGTGCTAAATACATGGATAAAGAATTTTTAAATGGTCGTCTTGGTCATGTATTAGAATTGATTACCGAAGACTACAAGGTTGTCGATAACTATAAAAAAAGCCCAAAAGGGATTGCTATTCTTATCGAACCGGTAAAAAAGAAAAAATAACAATATGAGTACAAAAACTAACAAATCATACGCAAAACGAATGAAGGTTACCAAGAATGGTAAGGTCAAAGTTCGTAAAAAAGGACAAAACCACTTTAACGCAAAAGAAAGTGGTAAGGCAACACGTGATAAACGTGGAACCAAAGAAAACTTTATTATCAGCGCTAAAAAGCTTGCACGCTTTTTACCTCATAAATAACAGCAAAATATGTCACGAGTAAAACGAGGAACTATCAAAAACAAATCGCGAAAAAATACTTTAGCTCAGGTTAAAGGATACCGATTTGGACGAAGTACGAAAAAACGTCAAGCAACAGAAGCTATCGCTCATGCAGGAGCAAATGCTTTTGCGCATCGTAAGAATAAGAAATCAAATTTCCGACGTCTGTGGAATATTAAAATTAACGCAGAAGTTCGAAAATATGATCTTTCATACAGTCGATTTATCGATATGTTGAACAAAAAAGACATTAAATTGAATCGTAAAATGCTAGCTGAGATTGCTGAACACAACCCAGACTCATTTAAACGAATTATTGACACCGTAAAGTAAGCTACAAGGTATTTCATGAGAAATACGAAAATAGTAAACCTATACAGAAATACCTCTCATATTATTTGAGAGGTATTTCTTGTGCAGATAGTAAAATCAAATCTTATGGTATAATACTATTAAATATAAAACATATCGCCATGAAAAAAATACTACTTTTTACCTTATGTATTCTTTCCTGTTCTAATTTCTTTGCTCAAAATACATATGGACAAGAAATTGTTTTGAGTAATCTTGATTCAAGAAAAATATCGATCGATAGAAACCCTGCCCATGAAAAGTTTACCTTATCTGGAATAAATACATTCCCTGTTACGGTAACCGTATATAATATTCTTGGATCAATCGAGTTTGTAGAAAAAAGAAACAAAGATGACATGGATTTTGACATCAGTGAATTGCACACAGGCACGTATCTATTACATATCATCAGTCCAAACAAAGTTAAATCAACAATAAAATTGATTAAACTATAATAAAAAGACCTCGTATTTGAGGTCTTTTTTATTTTTTGATATCAATCATCCGTGTTTTTTGTTCATGTGCTTTTTTAATGAGCTGTTCAACCAATCGATTAGGGTCAGTATCAAATATAATTCGACTGTGGTCAAAATCATGTTCGCGGCCACGCAATAAACCAAACAGTATTTCATCAGTTTCCCATTCCCCCTTTAGGATTCCAATGGGTTTATCTTCTTGGAAGGCTACCCAAAATTCGTGAACTGTTTCAAGCCCACCATAGCCAAAAATAATAGCATCTGACGAGCGTGATAATAAGAGATCAGAGCCAGCATATCCAAAACCAGAATAAATAATAACATCCATATGATCAGTTGGTAGATTATATACATCAGTGTGTTCGTGAATATGAGCCGCTGGCGAAAATCCAATAACCTGCGTGCCATTATTGTGTGCGCCTTTTGCCACCCATAAGGAAAATCCAGTAGTTGCAGGTACGGTCAGTATACAATCATGCTGCGCAATAATAGAGCCTAAGTTTTCGGCTGTTTCTAGTACCTCAAAAGATTTATCGTGAGTATCCCTCGCCCCATAAACAGAAATAGCTATTTTTTGAGAACCTGTTTTCATAGGTGAATTATAACATGAAAGTATTTTCTTTTTGAAGAAAATATAATTTTGTGAAAGTAAATAAAAAGAGCGCGAACAGTAACTATGTACAGAGAGCGCTCTTTTTAATAAACCGACAAAGTTATCCGTCTATTTTTGAATTTTTAATTATGACATGTCGAGCGTAACCGACTCATCAACATCTGGTGCCGTCGCCTTGACCCCTAAATAATCACGAATACGTTGCACCAAGAACAATGACGATTTTGTCTCACCCATGGCTACAAAGACTTGTTGTAATCGGTCTTTTGAATGACTAATAAATTCTACTAAATGATCAGAATCTTTGTGAGCCGAATACCCTGAAATTGTTTGAACCTTGGCGCGAATGTGTACATCTTTTCCTAATAATTTCATTTTCTTGGCACCGTCTTGAATAATACGCCCTGCGGTCCCAACAGCCTGATACCCAACAAATAACAAGGTGTTTTCAGGATCATCAAGATATTGTTTTTCGTGATGGATAATACGTCCAGCATGACTCATACCTGCGCTGGAAATAATTACTTTTGGATTTGGAACACGCATGATAGCTTTTGAATCATTAATACTGTAGGTTTCTTTAAAACCAGGAAAAGCAAAAATATCATCATCTGTTTTCAAGCTATCTTGAACATTTTGATTCATCAATTTTGTATGCTTCCGAAAGACATTGGTAATATTGATAGCTAATGGCGAATCCAAAAATACTGGTAACTCTGGAATCTCTCCCGATTCTATAAGATCATTAAGTACGAACAAAAGATTCTGTGTACGTTCAAGTGCAAATGATGGGATCATCAAAATCCCTTTTTTTGCAATGGTCTCTAAGACCGCGTTTTTGAGTTTCGCAATTCGTTCTTCTCTGTTTTCGTGGTTTCTATCTCCATAAACAGATTCAATAATCATATAATCAGCATCATCGATTATTTCTGTATCCCGCAGTAAGGGATCAGGTGAGTTTCCTAAATCGCCAGTAAAGACGATATTTTTATTTCCATAGTTAAATTTTGCCATAGCTGAACCTAATATGTGTCCAGCATCATAAAAGGTCATAGTAAAGCCACCAGGCAATTCTAATTGATTATGATACGGAATTCGTCGCCACAATTCTAAAGCTTGATTCACATCTTTTTCCTCGTACATAGGATCAATGTCTTTTTTCTTTGCTTCGTATCCTACAATTTTTAAACTATCAGCTAACATTACTTCGGCTAGATCATAACTGGCATCAGTAGAATAGATTTTTCCACGGAAACCATCACGAACAAGTTTTGGCACACGTCCAATGTGATCTGCATGACTGTGCGTGATAATCAAAATATCAATATCAGCAGGATTGTAATGAAAGTCTTCATAATTTAATGGACCTGCTTGTTCTCCACCTTGGAACATTCCACAATCAACTAAAATCTTGGTTGATGTTTGTCCTTCTGGAACAATATTTTCTAAGAGAAAATTAGCTCCCGTTACCCAACCTACTCCTCCATAAAAAGTGACTTTGATTTCTTGTTTATTCATATTCACAGTATATCATGCGATAGTTTAAAATTAATACAGACATAAAAAATACCTCACAGAATGAGATATTTTTTATGTAGCACATTGTACCTCTAGAACAATTGACAAAAGGTCAAGTGGGGTTCAGAACCTATAAGCCAAAGCCTATAGCTATCAAGATCCCCGTGTTCATTACGTTTCAAAGTTCTTATAGAACAACGAACTACTATTTTAGTATATCAATTTTTTAAAAAAAGGAATAGTCTTTTTTAAGAATAATCTAGGATTCCCAATGACCATTAGCAGATACATCATATAAAATTCGTTCATGGGCCGTACTGTAGGTCATGTATTCATTATCGTTAAACCAAATTTTTGCCTCTCGCTGCGCTTCATTATTATTTTCTGAGCAATGTATTAAATTTCGCACGGCGCGATTATCTATTGTCGACATAAAATATGAATCAATAGTAAAATCTCCCCGTATAGTTCCTATGTCGGCCGAGTTGGGCTCTGTGCTACCTACGATGGTTTTAGCCACCTCTGGAGCCGCATGACCCTCTAGAATCATTGCTACGATCGGACCTCCTGTCATATATTGGACAATATTACGGATAATATCGCGACCATATTCTATTGGTTCTTTTTCTATGGTTATATTTTCTTTTTGTAAATCAGAAACGATACCCTGCCCTTTTTCTAAAAACCATATATCGTCTTTATTATAATGTTCTTGGCACTGAGATTCAGCAGGTACCAACATTTTAAGTGCAATAATTTTTAATCCCTTTTGTTCAAAGCGATTTATCATATTACCAACGAGCGAGCGTTGAACGCCGTCAGGTTTAACAAGAACAAGTGATATATCTTTGGGTACGTTTGATGTCATAGTCCTATCATAACAAAAACCTTTCGTTTCGAAAGGTTTTTGTGTTTAGAAATCTTCGTGAACGTCCGAGTAAATTATTACTTCGTCGGCACGTTTATATGAGTGCAGTTCTTTTTCATCAAAGAATCGCGCTACTTCTAATTCCCCGTTTTCAACAGTATCTGAGACATGGACAATATTTGACTGAATTGACATAGCCAAGTCTCCACGGATAGTTCCAGCATCAGCTTCATGACCAGCTGTTTGTCCTGCAATCAATCGTCCAGCTGCAGAAGCATTCACCCCTGAAGCTGCGATTAACATTACCGGCGAGGCCGTCATGAATTTTTTAATACCTGCAAAAAATGGTTTATCTTTTAAATGTGAATAATGTTCATCTAAAAGAATATCACCCAGTTCTATCATTTTAGTTCCAATAATTTTAAATCCTTTTTTTTCAAAACGAGTAAATACTTCTCCAATCAAACCCCGCACAATTGCATCAGGTTTAATAATAACTAAGATTTTTTCTTCTTTCATATGAGAACTATCATAGCAAATTTGCTGTTATTTAAAAGCAAAAAAATCTAAATAATAATTATCTAGATTTTACATGTAACGTCGCATAATATCTGCTTCGACTTCCTTCCTATCTCTACCAAATTTGAAATAGGATAATTGTTTAATTTTTTCAGATACTCCACGAGGATTCTTTTTTGCAAAATGTTCTAACGGTAGCGTTTCAATATTAAACGGAGCAAGTGGACTACCGTTTCCTATCATTTGTATATAGGCATTAAAATTTGGAATCTTCATAATATCGTCAGATGTAAACTGAGGAAGAAAACGTTTCTCCATATACTGCGCATCTTCCGATGAAATACGAAAGGTTACCATCGTTCCTACGTTCCCAAAAACTGCGTCTTTGATGCCTTCATCTAATTGTGCGATAAATTGGTGTGCCATGTGCAAACCAAGTCCGTATTTACGTGCCTCAGATAGAATTTGAGAAATAGAATCAGTTGATACATTTTGGAACTCATCAATGTATAGATAAAATGGTGGAAGTTTTTTATCCAGTGAATCAACACGAGACAATGCTGCCATCAATATTTTTCCAACCAGCACAAGGCCAATTAAATTTGCATTGATTTCTCCAAGTCTTCCTTTTGATAGATTAACTAAAAGAATCTTTTTATTATCCATTATTTCTCGGAAATTAAAGGCCGATTTTTGTTGTGCTACAACCGGGCGCATAATTTCGTTTGAAATAAATACATCAAACTTTGAAGTAATATAAGGAATAAAGTTTTCTAAACCTTGTTCCCCTGTTGTTTTTTCAGCATTAATCCAAAATTGCTTAATGATTGGATTAGTACAATAACGCAATTTCATATCTCTAAAAGATTTATCTCCCAAGACGCGTCCTATCTCGAGCAAAGTATTTCCCGATTCTGGATGCTCCATAACAAGACCTGCCGAATTTCTAAAATATTGTTCAAACATGGCTCCTCCGCCTGCCTTCATATCAAATAGTTTATTAAAAATTCCCATTAATTCGTTTACTACAAATGATTTTTGTTCAGGGAATCGTGTATCATATTCCAGCATATTTAATCCCATAGGTCTATCGGTATGTGCGGGGTCAAAATATACGACATCGTCAATTCGTTCAGGTGGAATATACTGCATGATGTCCTCGATATCAGATCCATGTGGATCAATGAAACAAACACCGTCGCCATTTTTGATATCTTGTACGACCATTTGCTTAAATAAATGAGATTTACCTGTTCCTGTTTGCCCTATTGCGTAAAAATGCCGCAAACGGTCTTCTGGTTTCATGGCGGCCATCGTTTGTTTATGTCTGAAAACATTTTTACCAATAACGACTCCTTCTGTCGGAGTATTAGACGGAGCTGGTGCTATTTTATTACTTTCCTGTTTAATTTGTGATGTTTCTGAAATTTCGAGCGGAAAATGATACATCGTTGCAAGCTCTTTCAGGTTTAATCGAAAGGTATGAGGCGTATTAAACATTCTAAAAATAAACTCGTGTACCGTGTCTTCTAATCTGTCGCTGCGTAATTGTTTAAAATGAATATCGTTTCCTTTGGTATTATTAAACTGCTGAAACGATGATTCCAGCATATGCAGAATTTCATCTGAACGTTGTTTCGTCTTTGCTGAAGTTACAATACGTATATTTGTTTGCACAATAGTACTGCTTAATTTTTCAGTTACTGATGCAATAGCATTATCGTCCAGAATTTTTTCTTGTTTTTCTTCGTCTTCTTTTTTTGTAGCAAAAAAATCTTGAAATCCTTTTGATAAATGTGAGCTTACAGAATTATCAGTTGCTTCTTTTAATTTTTGTCCTTTTTTGAGATTATCCAAGACATCACCATATTCTTTGATGTGATAATCACTGTTGGGCATAATAACAAACTGTATTGATGCTCCTTCGCCTGCATTTTCTAATTTTGAAAAAGCATTCACCAATACATTCATTGGATCATGATCAAAATCATCATAGGTTTTCATTTGTAGTACCTCATGTTTACCAGCCACACCGTATGAGGCCGATGTAACACCTGTGTAACTAAAAATATTATAATCGTCATAAACCTCGGTAATTCGAACGTCTTCAAACAAAGAGAGAAGTTGTTTTTCCAACAAATCCCCTCGTTGTTTTGGTACGGTTACATACATTGCCATATCATCAGTTCCTTCTGCTAATGATAATTCAAGTGTATAGAAGTTTTTGTCTTTGTTTTTTGGATCACTGGCTATTGATTGCATTCCAGCCATAAACTGTTCCATTTGTGATACTGTTTGTTTATAATCTCGTTCTTTACCATTTTTTTTGTTTGGTAAAACAATCTCGTACATACGCAGACCCAAGGATTTTGCCAGATCAGTTTTTGGTTTCAAACCAGGAACCTCATATTGTGCGGCTAAATATTGCACAAGAAAACGATGGAAATCGTCTTCTAGATGAGGGTTGTTCATACGAGTAACGGTATTTATAGTGTTCTTAATACCTTTCTCCAACATCATAGTAAACAAGCCTTCAATTGCTTTGTCATGCTCTTCTGGGCTTAGTTTCAAATGAATACCTTCATGTTCTTGTTCTGAAAGTTGTGCTGATTCGTGCAATATTGTTTCTGTTGGAGCTTTTTTATAAGCACTAACAACTGATTCTGCAATATCTTCTCGGTGCATTTCCTGGTGAGAATTTTTTGTTTCTTTGGAATATGCATGACGCTCTAACTCAGATTTTAAAAACTGAATCTCTTCGTCAGGAGTTTTAAAGTTTGGCTCTTTTTGTAATTGTGTATAAAACTGGTCTTCCATACACCTAGTATACTATAAATACAAAGAGCATTACTATATCTGCGTTTAT
>Ga0115567_10005263_pt1 | contig 12554 bp, 9 predicted proteins | sample COGITO_mtgs_1204_2_FD_88679 | JGI IMG/M metagenome (GOLD analysis project Ga0115567, IMG submission 88679) | Pelagic marine microbial communities from North Sea - COGITO_mtgs_120412 | ecosystem: Environmental > Aquatic > Marine > Epipelagic | place: Germany:Helgoland, sampling site Kabeltonne...
AAGATCTCACGATGGCCTACGCCTGGCGTTACCAGCGACAAGCGACGATGGAGCCAATTGATGAGTATCTGGCCATGTTGCGCTGGACACCACAAGTCAGTTGGCCCGGGGGCACGTATCTTGACCCACTGGAGGCTTTTGCTGTGACACCGGGAGCCTGGGATCAAGACCCGCAGTTGCTGAAACTGGCGACGTCTCTGCGCAATGAAGCATGGAGCTTTCTATTGGCACATGAGCTTGCCCATGTGCTGTATAACCACCCGGGCAATTCGGTCCCCGCCAACATCAGCCAGGCGAACGAAGCGGCGGCGGACGCCTTCGCCATGGAACTCATGGAAAGCACCGATACCGTTCCCCTCGGGGCATTTTTGTACTTTCAGGCAACCACTGCATTTTATGCCTCACGCGCCGATCTGCCCTCCGACGCTGCCTGGGCGAAATGGCAACGGGAGCAGGCGACCCATCCCGTTAATGCCCAGCGCCTATCAGCAATGGCGCAACAGCTCCAACTGTGGTCGCGGCGAGTGACTGACAGGAGCCGTCGCGCGCAGCTCTTTGCCCTGGGTAACACTATGGAACAGTTTGCGGAGGCCCTACAGGAACCCGCTATGCAGCAGCTCATCGCGCGCCGCGCCCGGTACGGAGACCCCGGCGATTTAAAGGAGCGCTAGTATGAAAAACCCGGCTGGATTGATTATCACTATCTACGCAACGCTGCTATCGATGACGCTCGCCGCTGAGACCACGCGCGGCTGTTTTGCTGGCCTGGATACGACCGGACAGCGGGCGTGGATTACTCTCACTGCAGAACGCTATGGTGACTATTACGAAGTGTACGGTCAGGTCACGACGACCAGCAATGGCGTATACCGGATCAAGGCCGATGGCTGGTCGGGCACCGGACGCCTGTTTCGCCGTCATGAGGGCGAATCTGGCGCGGTTTATATCAAGATTACCCACTACACGGGCGCAAGCCTGGTGCTTCATGTGCAGGGTTTAGGCAGTTTCCCCTTTCAGGCTGTCTCCTGCCGCTAGCGGCTACCGGGTGTTTGATCAGCCCCTCTCCGGCCACGCCGAACTTAACGTTTTCCGGCTTTTATGGCAGGATGTACCGTCTATAAGCGGCACTGCCGCTAACAATTATAAGACGCTATCTTACATGAACCACTTGTTTAACCGTTTCACCTGGCTGGCTCGGTGACATGGGCCTGCAGGATTTCGCTGGTGGTACCGTAGTGCATATCACCGCCGCAGTCGCCGCGCTGGTTGCAGCCCTGGTAATGAGACCACGTCGGGGCTTCGGTACGGTTGCCATACTGCCGCACAAGTTGACGCTAACCGTGACCGGTGCCGGTATGCTCTGGGTAGGCTGGGTTGGCTTTAATGCCGGCTCAGTGGGTCCCGCCGCGGCTGTCGCCATCGGCTTGATGGCTGGCGTTGTGTGTTTTCACGCAACCAATTTCCTGAAGCAGAAATTGCGCGTGGACCAGGATGAAGAGACCGGGGGGTTTGATCTCATACTGCATGATGAACGGGGCTATGATTGGTAGTGCCATGCACTTGAACCACAGCCTGGTGCAACTCTGCGGCCAGCGACTGAAAAAGCGGCCGGTTCAATTTAGAGCGACCCTGGGAAAGCCCCCTCAGGGAGAGAAACCCGGGTGGACCGGACGGGCTCAATTGTCGAGCCCCGCTCGCAGTGCACACGAGGGGCATGCGGCAAAAAATTCTTATGCGCTGGGAGGCGACGGCTTTGGCTAAATATCATTCACTTCTTCAGGCGGTCAGTGGCAGGACGCTATCATTCATGGGACTGGCTGTCTTGCTGTTCGTCACGGGGTGCTCGGACAGCTCCGATGGATCCTCGCCGGCGCCCGAGCCACCCGCACCGGAAGTGCCCGCGCCCCCCGAACCCGAACCAGAAGCGGTGGATCGAGCCTATTATGTCATGCCACCCGGAAACTTTGGCGGATTGCCCACGACCGACAATTCGCTGGACCAGCTGGCCTTGTACGATGGGCTGACACCGCTGCGCGGCAACATCACCGACGCTGACATTGAAGCGCTTTATCTACCCGAGGACTTCGAGCCCATTGGTGAAACTACCGAGGAAGTGACTGGGCGCCCCGGCACCACCATTCTCTACGACGAGTTCGGCGTGGCCCACATAACCGGTAGCACCCGGGCAGACCTCGCTTTTGGCGCCGGATGGGTGACCGCGCGCGATCGGGCGCTGCTGGTCAACCTGGGGCGGGGGCCGGCGCGCGCCGCAGTGGCCGATGTCCCGGGCATCAATGCCTTTGGACTGGTAACCACTGGACAGTCCTTCGTACCCAGCGCCGAGACTGAGCAGCTCGTCACCGATCAGGCCGATCTCCTTGTTGAGATTTACGGTGACGAAGGCCGGGAGATCATCGCCGATGCGCAAGCCTATGCCGATGGCTGGAATGCCTACCAGGAGACTGTCAATGGCGGCAACCCGGACCCCTTCACGGTGAACGATGTGATCGCCACCACCGCCTTTATCGGCTCGATCTTTGGTGCCGGCGGCGGCAGTGAAGTGGCAAATGCCGAGTTCCTGTCAGAATTGATTGTTGGTCTCGGTGACGGGCAGGGACAACTGGCATGGGAAGACGTCATGTTGTTTGACGACCCGGAAGCACCGACCACCATCAGTGCGCGCTTTGACTACGGCCCGTTGACCGGCGGTGCCGTCACCGGATCGGTAGTGATCGACAAAGACTCTGTTGTCTCGCTGGACCCCAGGGCATTGCCAGTGCCCGCTGATGCAAACGGTGAGGGGTCGGTGTTCATTCCCGCCGCCGGACCTTTGCCGCGTAGAGAGGCTTCGAATTTCCTGATTATGGATGCGGCCCAGTCTGTCAACGACACCCGCCTGGCCGTGATGGGACCGCAGTTGGGTTATTTCTACCCCGAAATTGTGCAGCAGATTCACCTCAGCGGGCCCGGTATTGAAGCCCAGGGCGCTGCGGTGCCGGGGCTGTCCATGTACCTTCTTATTGGGCGCACTGAAAACTATGCGTGGAGCCTTACTTCCGCCAACCACGATGTGCGCGACGTGTACGCAGAACTGCTGTGTAATCCCGACGGCTCTGACCCCACACGCGATTCAACTCACTACCAATTTGAAGGCGAATGCCGCCCATTCGAAATATTTAACGCGGGAACACTCAACGGCAACCCGATCAGCTACCCAGTGTCAGTCCACGGGCCGATGATAGGGACCGCAACCTCGAACGGGCAGCCCATCGCGCTGACTCGAAAACGCTCAACATTCGGACGCGATGGCTTGAATCTGGCAGGCCTGAAGGACATGACCGAAGGTGACGCCTCTACGCCTCAGGCGTTCTATGAAGCCGCCAACAAATTTGGTTTTACCTTTAACTGGGGCTATGTGTCGCGCAGCAATATCGCCTACTTTTCCTCGGGTCAACTTCCGGTGCGGCCCAATGGCCTGGATCGGCGGCTTCCCACCTGGGGTACCGGCGACTACGAATGGGAGGGCTTTCTCGCCTTGAACGAACATCCCCATGCCGCAGACGGCCCTTCCGGGCGCCTGCTCAACTGGAACAATCAGTCGGCTCCAGGTTTTATGCACGGTGATGGCACTCCCTTTGGCTCGGTACACCGGGTTGATTTATTCGACCAATTTCCGGCCCAGGTTGATCTGGCCGGTGTTGTCGGTGTGATGAACCGGTCTGCCACGGAGGATGTGCGCTCGCCCGCATGGCCGGTCGTGAGTGAAGTACTTCACGGTGGTGAAGCCCCCAGCCCACTGGCAGCCCAGGTCGTCGACCTGCTCGATGCCTGGGTCGTCGATGACGCGCCTCGCGTGGACGCTGACGACGATGGGTTCTACGATGATGCCGGCGCCACGATCATGGATGCACTGTTCGAGCCTTTGGCCAAAGCCGTAATGCGCCCAGTTTTCGGGACCTCTGTCGAAGCCCTTGATAACATTCGCGACCTCGGTGGCAGCAATCACGACGGGGCCTCCGTCAGCAGCCCCGCCGGTGCGAGCTTCGTGGACAAGGATCTTCGCACACTGCTTGGAAAGGAGGTCGCGGGGAAGTTCAATCTCAATTACTGCGGCGATGGCTCTCTGGACGACTGCAGATCCTCATTGTGGCAGGTAGTGGAGCAGGTTTCGCAGGAACTCGCCGCCGAGCGGGGCGAGGACCCGAACACCTGGTTGCGTGAAGGCTTCAGAAACGGCTTCAGTCCTGGTTTGATTCCGGATACATTCCGGTTCAGCAATCGACCAACGTTCCAGCAGGTTCTGGAGTTCGCGCCATAACAATAGCTCATTCGCGGCAGTTTTAGAGCTTCAAACCTAGCCGGCCACCGCTGGAGGAGCCATTGGCGTCGTCAATTGCGCTCAGAGTCCTCCAGCGCGTCGGCGGATACTGCTGCCGCGCAAGCCTTACCAAGCCGGGCGGGTCTGAGTGCAACCGAACTGCCTATCACCCCGAACAGACCCAATATGTCATGTCATGTGCTGTGCTGTGCCATCGTATATTCAGCGGCAACTGAAATAGTTTCGTGGCAGGATCAGCGCTTTTGCAGCTGCCGCTGGATTTCCCGGGCAAATAGCCACAGCCGGTCCTGGCCCCAAAGGGCCAGCAACTGCTGGCCGCTTTCATCCAGCAACCTGAAGCTCGGCACTCCCCACAGTCCGGTTTCATACATCGCCAGCCGGTTTTGCTCCAGTGTGGCTTCCCAACCAGAGACTCCCAAATACTGTTGCGCATCGCTCCAGTTCAGGCCTGCCCTCTCGACGACTTTGCGCAGACCGCGATCGTTATTAGTGTTTACCCCACGGACAAATGCGTGAGCGAGAAAACTGGATATGAGCTCAGTGGCTTTTTCCTGCTCGCCAGCCCAGGCGTACAAAGAGTAACAACGCCGTGCAGGATCCCCTATCGGGTCGTAGAAATTACCATAGGGAATGCCGGCTTCCCGGGCTTCCCGGGCTGCGTCCATAAAGATATAAAAGCCTTTCTCGCGGGTGGCGGGAACTCCGCGCATCACCATGGGAAGCACTGGCCGCACGTCCAGGTTTACCCCGGTGTCACGGGCAAGCCTGACAGCCCGATCAAAAACGATGGCCGTGTAGGGACTGCGCAGTGAGACATACATCTCGAGTGTCAGCGTAGCGCTATCTTTATAGTCTCCGGGTTCGACACTCGGACGCGGTATTATCATCGCCTGCCCGGCGAGACGATCAACTCCCAGCGCTGCCAGGCGGTTTTCCAGATGATACAGGCGATCCACACCCCAGTACCATTCGCCCCCGTAGTAGAACATGGCTCCGGAGTAATGTTTCAATTTGCTGCGCAGCCGGTTTCCCGCGGCCAGGGCAGATGCCGTCTGCTCGGCAGAAGCGCGCCCCAGCGATTGCGCCAGCGATTCCAGGGTAGACGCATCTCGCGACCACAATGCCTGCCCCACTGCAGCGGCTGATGCGATAAAACCCTTGTTATCCAGGGCGGTAAGAATTGCCGAAGCCTGCTGGACGAGCGATGCGACGGGAGCGCCGGGGTGTTGCGGAAACTGCAAACCGTATTCAGGGGCGACATGAAACGCATCGTCGCGAGACAGCTGCAGCAGCAGATCCGGTTCTGCCACGTTGTTGCCCCGGGGTCCCTCGACCAGATGACAGCACAACTCGATGTCGTAACGATCCGCCAATGGAGCCAGCACCTGGGCCGCAAGGTGGCTATAGCCGTCGTCCACCTGGTGGAAATAATCAACACGGTGGGGCGCGCGATGTTTGACCCGTTGCTTTTCGGCTGCCGTTCGCCGCCTGTCAACTCGCTCCGGACTGAAAAGACGGCTCATCAATCGCGAAGTGAGCCAGCGGGCCACCGGCCCGGGATCCATAGTCGCCGCGCCCCCCTGTTCGGTGAATTCATCTGCCATGTCGTGATTCCCTCGCTGGCGACGAAACTCCGGCACAGTCAACGACTGCGCGACAGGCTGCCCACAGCGAGCCTGAGAGCCTCGCGCATATCCAGCCGCGCGGAGTAACCGATGTCCGGATCGTCAATGCGCGGTCGCTCAGAGGGCAGGATCGCTGCCGTAAGATCTTCTGCATCTTGCGGCTCCAGATCAGTCTGTTTGCCGATCGGCAGGGAACTGCGGCGCAGCAACTCTCTCAATTGCACCGGGCTGAGGTCAGGATTAATAGAGAGCATTGCCGACAACAAACCGGTCACGACTGCCGTGGCGTATGAGGTGCCGCAGTGAAGTTGCCCCCGATCATCATGGGGCTGGTTGGCAGCGCGCACACAGCCCGCGGCGCTGATATCCACCCGCTGATCGAGATTCGACGATGGCCGGCGCCGGGCATAGGCCGCATCAGCCACCTCAACCTCATGCTCAGGATCACTCTCATGTGCACCCACTACCAGTAGCTGGTCGGTCACAAAAGAGGACGGCAGGCGGTACTCATCGGCGCCGGAGAAGGACGCTGCATTGCCGGCCGAGTTAACCACAATCACATCCGGATGCTCGCTGCGCAGCCACAAAAAAAACTCTTCCATGAGCTCCTCATATCCGGCCATGGCAAGGCCTGAACGAACCAGTGAGTCCACGGTATCGCCCTTCACATCTATTGTTCCCACACGGTGCACACCCCAGCTCCAGTTAAGCACCCGTACCCCGTCTTCCACCAAATTGACCGAGGCTGCGATGTTCGCTGTAATGCCAGCGTCCGAATCGCGCGATACCATCACTTCAAAACCACTGTGGTGCCCAGCCAGTGCACGCAGAAAACCGACATTACCCACGTCATCGCTGGTATTTGCCGCAAGCAGTCCCGCCACTATTGAGCCGTGACTGTCGGGGCTCTCCGCATCGAGCGCATAGAGGCCCAAATCCACCTTGTTTTGCCGCGGACCCGCCAGCGCCTCAAAGTCGCTCAATTGAAAGTCCACCGAACGCTCGATGATACCCACTCGTATCGGCGCGGGCCGAATGCCGGAGTCCCCCGAAATCCGCCGGCGATAATAATCGACGGCGTCGTAAAAACGGTTGGCGTCGAGCTGTCGGTCCAGCTCCGGAGCCGATCCGTCAGTCGGCGTAATTTCTCGCTCTACAGGCTGTTCAGGTCCGGTTTCTTCTATCACCACCGCGTCTACCGCGGTGTCGTGACCCAAACGAAGTACCTGCGCATCGCGCTCAATCAAATTGCCCGCGTCGAGTTCGAGCTGGTACGTATTCAACGCGGGAATGGCACCGACGATCTCCGCGCCAAACACCCTGGCCAGACGCTGGCTTTCGTCGCAGCCGTCAAGGTCTTCTTCGACAATCACGCTGACCAGCTTCAGGTACGTAGGTATATCGTCGCTATTGCGCACCACACCCTTCTGGTCAGCGGCCCGCACATGCGCATTCTGCATGCTCAGCCAAGCGGCATTACTGACCTGCGTGTCGCGCTGCAACCACAGGGGACCACTGCTGAACTGCTCGCCATCCAGTTGTAGGCGCAAGCGACCGTCTCCCTGATCGAGCATTGCAGTGGCGGGGAGTTCTGAATCACCCAAAAAGACCGAGTCGGGTGCGGGGCCGCGATAGTGCACACAGAATGTTTTTTTTCGCGGCGCTATTTGCCCATCGCAGCGCAGCAGCGCCACGATCGACATGGGCGCCGCGGCACTGGCCGGTAACACCCAGATCGTCACTAAACCTGTGAGCGTTAACAACAGCGTCGCTAAACCTGGTGGCATGTTTACATCCATCAGAACAGTTAATTGAATTCACCGCCGCCGCTTGGGTTCGGATGCTCAGGCCTCCGGGGTTTCTACCCGCGGCACCTGTGGTGGTCTTGAGCGCCATCGTACCGTCACACTCTATAGTTTGAAATCCATTTTCCGCTGCAAAACAATAGTTATCACTATATTAATGGCGATAACCAAAACGGGGCTAAGGCCATACCGCATGAATTTGATTATCGACCACTGAAACCGGCTCGAGCAGTCGCTGCCTTTGCTCCGCCGTACCTGGCATGACGTTTGCGTCTCAAACAGCGGATAGTCGATATCCTGAATACTCTGGATCGGCCACAAATAGCGTTGCGGCGTATTCGGGATCCCAGCAGTAACACTCCAAGCTCAAGGAGACACCTATGAAATCGCGCACTTCGACCCGAACAAAGCATATCGCCGGAACTGCCAGAACCGTCGCTGGGGCCCTGCTTGCGGCCTCAGTAGTGATCGCCTGCGATGCGCAACAGCCAGACTCGCTGTCAGATGGCTCCGCCGGGACTGACACGGCTGACACACGGGCCCAATCACCCAATCCCAGGCAGGTCAATGATCCGGCCCGGGGCTCAAAGGGTGACCCCGCATCGCGCGCCGGAACCGACGCCGACAACAACAAAGCGGTTTCCCAGTTTGCCATGATTGAGTCCGCAGTTGCCGATATCGAATCTGCTGATAACCAAACCGCCGCGGGCAGCGTCGAATTCAAACCGGGACCTGATGCGGCAGCTATGCAGGTTATTGTTCGGCTGCAGGGGCTGGAGCCCGGCCCCCACGGCATTCACATACACGATAGCGACCAGTGCTGGGAGGATGGGGAGTTTGTCGCTGGCAGCCACTTTAACCCGTTTGATACCGCCCACGGCGGCCCTGATGACGACGAGCATCATGTCGGCGATATGGGCAACGTTGTCGCCGATGCAGACGGCAATGTCCGCGCGGATCTGGAACTGGATTATTTGGCCTTTTCCGGGCCTGAGAGCATTCTCCAGCGGGTAGTGGTAGTACACAGTGGCGAGGACGATTTGTCCTCTCAGCCCTCGGGCGATGCTGGATCCCCAGTGGCCTGCGGTATCATTTTTCAGCAGCGCGAGGTGTTGGCCGAGCCGATTGGGGAGCAATAGCACCTCTCCCGTCGGCGGGTGGAGGGAGCTGAGCCAGTGTAAAATTTGCGGGCGTTTGTAAATTCTTCCTCCCCCCGGCAACAACTCTTCTACGAAATAGGATGCCCGGGCTGCACGAAGTGTTAGAGACAGGCGCTCTCTACTCGATTGATTCCTGATCAATGGCAGTTTTTCCAAGCGCCAAGGCGCTCCTTATCTGGCATTGATTTTGCTGGACCGGTGTTCTGACACCAGACCCGCAAATCCACCAGCTCACGAGGGACCCTAGCCATGCCTGACGCCTGGAGTGACAAAGACGAACGCCAGTACCAGAAGGTTAAAAAAAGCGCCAAATCGCGCGGCAAATCCACCGATCGCGCCGAAGAGATTGCCGCACGCACGGTAAACAAACAGCGGCGCAGTGAGGGACGCACTCCCAACACGCACTCCCAGGGCACGGGAAATCCCAATCGTGGCTTGGAAAGCCGCACTCGAGACGAGCTCTATAACCGTGCCAGAGAACTCGATATCAAAGGGCGCAGCTCCATGAACAAGCAGGCACTGATCGACGCCATCCGCGACCGTCAGTGAGAGTGAGAGTGCCAGAACCCGGCACTCCCGATGATGCGGAGGTGGCGAAACCAGAGTGAGCGGGCGATCAAGCTGAAAAGCTCTAACTCACTGATACCCGGGGGTCCGACTGGAGGTAGCGGTCCCGGTAAATAGCCGGGGTCACATCCGTGAGTTTCTTAAAACGGCTGTAAAAGGTCGACTGGCTGCTGAACCCTACCGACAGCGCCACATCGAGCATTTTGCGAGGTCGCTCACCTGACTCTTGCAACAGGATTTTTGCCGCCTCGACTCGGTGGTGGTTAATGAGATCATAAAAACTGCCACCGTAGACAGTATTAATGACCTCGCTGACTTCCTGGGGGCGGACCCCAAGCTGCCCCGCTAAACTGGGTAGATCCAATGTGCTGTCCAGGTAGGCGAGTTCATTGACCAACAGGTGCTGTAAGCGGCTCCAGATATTCTGACGCCGGGTCTCGTCCAGGCCTGATTTGCGGTATTTACCGCCACTGTTGTCACCGGCACACACTGCATCGGTCTCGCTCGGATCTGGTTCCGGCGTAGAGTTGAGCGCGGCGAGTGCCTCGCGCACCGTATCGGTAAAGATCCGCGGTTGGCGCAAACCGCCGATAGAGATCAAATAAATCAGTAACGCGGTCACCACGAGATTGGTCATCGCCTTGGCCCCGCTGTCCAGTACGCCCAGCAAACGCAACAAATCCACACCAAAGTGAATCGCGCAAACACCGATCATACCCAGCAGCAGCCATTCCAGCCAGCGCAGATCAAATCGGTCAACTTCCGACAGGGCCTGCTGTATGCGAGCCCGGTGTCGGTGCACCTGGCGCAGGGCCAAGGTACTGTAGAACACCAGAATGATGCTCTGTGAGCTGGCACTGATGATTATGCTGGTTTGTTGCTGCAGGTCCTGCGTGGTCATTTGTGACCAGTCGGGGAGTGTCGATAGGTAGGCAAACCAGATGAACCACAAGACAACCACTCCAAAATGCTTGAGCTCATGGCGAGAAAAGCGAAACTCAGGGTCAGTGAGCGCCTTGACGTAGAGATAGAGCACAGGGCCATCGAGATAGCGAAAACCAAACATCAACCGCAGTGGCAGCGAGGGAACGACTTGTTCCACAGGATGGGTCAGATACAGGAACAACAGGTGCAGTGATTCCAGCCCCACATAGGCCACCAACAGCTGATTGGCCTGCCGGTTGGCAGAGGGCACACTCAACAATACCGCGCAGAGTAAAAACCCCTGAGCAGCGGCCACCAGTAACGCTTCCTCCCAAAAATGCATAAACTCTATACAGTATCTTTATTATATGATGACCAAAGCAGGGCATTGTCGGACCTATCCATGCTTTCTTGACCCGTCCGATCGGCTCGGAATCATTGCCGATACGCCCGGAGGCTGGCAACCTGTCTCGGGTAGATGATTATGCCTGCATCTGCTGCCGGTAAAAAGCAGCCCGCCGCGAAGGCTCGAAGAAAAAGCACCACCAACATAATCGGGATAATTATGATTACTAATAAGACGAATTTCACGCACCGCAAGATGTTAAGACCTTTGGCTGCAGCCTCGTTATTCACGTTCTGTAACGGCGCCATTGCCCAAACCCTGGAAGAGGTGGTCGTGACCGCTCAAAAACGGACCGAGAGCCTGCAAGACACGCCGATCTCACTGGCGGTACTGGGTACCGACGAGCTGGAGAACCTCTCTATCGGAGATATCGACGACATTGGCATCAATATCCCCAACTTTCTCACATCACCCCACCCTAACAGTGCTACCACGCCGAGAATATTTATTCGCGGCGTCGGTAACTTTGATGACCAGATCACGCAGGATCCCAGTGTGGCGGTCTACATCGATGGTGGCTATGTGGGTCGCAATCAGGGCATGGGGATGGAGGTGGCCGACATCGAGCGCATAGAAGTGCTGCGGGGCCCGCAAGGCATTCTGTACGGGCGCAATGCCACTGGCGGCGCCGTCAATTTCATCACCGCCGCCCCCGAACTCGAAAACTGGGGCTTCACTCAGCAGTTCTCAATCGGCAATCGCGACCGGTTCCGCTCCAAGACCATGGTGAACATCCCGGTAACGGACACGTTGTCTGTGCGCGGCTATTATCTGGACAGCGAACAGGACGGCTTCGTCAAGAACCGCGGTATCGGCGCAGACAATTATGGCGACGAGGATCGCAACGCACAGCGGCTGGACATGCTGTGGCGCGTCAGCTCGGCGCTGGATGTCCGGTATAGCTATGACCGTTCGCACATCGCGGACTCACCTGATTATCTGGCGCCCACGACGCTGGGAGTGTCGGCAAAACGCCCGGATGAAAGCCAGGCTGGGGGCCAGCGGATCAAACACAATGACGCGACAACTTCCGGCCACCTGCTCACCGCCAGCTGGGCCCTGTCTGATAACCTGACACTGCGTTCGATTACCAGCTACCGCGATCTTGACAGTGAAGTCTTCCAGGATTACCTGTCCGGCACCGCCAGGCCTAATACACCCTTCAGTGTCGACTCCACGGTCGATCAGGATCAGTTCAGCCAGGAACTTCATCTGCTCGGTGAGGCACTGGACAATCGTCTGGTTTATACCCTGGGAGCGTACTACTTCTCCGAGGACGGCGATGGGGATACCTTCAATAACCTGCCGGGGTTTGGCATTTCACAGTACACCAGAGCCATTATCGACAATGAGGCCACTGCTGCTTTCGGCCAGGTGACCTACACTCCGACCATTCTGGATCAGAGGCTGCACATCACCGGTGGGGTCCGCTGGTCAGAAGACAAGCGGAAAGCCGATTTAAATCTCAACACCAGGCTTCTGGCCACGGGCAATGTATTGCCGGGCTCCGAGCAACTTGGACATGGCGACAAGGATTTCAGCAATGTCAGCCCCAGCCTGACCGTAGCGTACGATTTGACTGATGACACCAACGTGTACGCCAAAATCGCCGAAGGCTATAAAACCGGCGGGTTCAATATGCGAGCCTCCACTATCCAGTTTTTCGAGGACGGTTTCGATGAAGAAACACTGGTGTCTTACGAGCTCGGCATGAAGAGCCAGTGGTGG
>Ga0115567_10005268_pt1 | contig 12549 bp, 9 predicted proteins | sample COGITO_mtgs_1204_2_FD_88679 | JGI IMG/M metagenome (GOLD analysis project Ga0115567, IMG submission 88679) | Pelagic marine microbial communities from North Sea - COGITO_mtgs_120412 | ecosystem: Environmental > Aquatic > Marine > Epipelagic | place: Germany:Helgoland, sampling site Kabeltonne...
CATGATTCACAGGGCTCGAGGTGTCGTGCGATCAGCACCCGTGCGCGACGGGAGCGACGGAGAGAGCCAAAGCCAAAAGCAGGGCGGCCCTGCGCAGCATCGGGCCTTTGTCCAAAAGCAGGGTGACCCTGCGCAGCATCGGGCCTTTGGTTCGCGTTCGTGACTCGCTTTCCGAGCTTTGTATGGAAATCGCAGAACGAAGTTGATTCAGTTTCGGCTGGCCACATTCGCCTCCAAAGTTGACTATCGCGGAGAGCCGCTTTACAGTTTCTGTTGGCGCTATCCTGCCGGAAACTGAGAGATCCGCAGCCTCGAGGAGCGCGCCCTGGCATTCACGCCCGTGTGCGCTCCGCGGGCTACACTTTGCGGCGGACGTTTTGCGGGTGAGGACGTTTGCCTTGATTTGGGGAGTCATGGACCCGCAGTCTCTCCGCGGGCGACGCTCGGATCCCCACCCGGACCCGGCTACTGGGTTGCCTCGCACCGCCAGGCCCGCCGCATCGCGTCAGGCCCAGCGGAGCAAGGACGCTCGCGGCAGGCTGGCAGAGCTTGTGATTAGGCATATCTCGGCGGCCAAGCCTACGTCGCGGTTGCGTTCACGGCTCTCGTCCCAGCACCGAGTCCTTGCGCTCCTGCTGCTCCTCGCTGCGCTCACCACGCCTGCGGACCCATCCCTCTCACCGGACGAGGGGCAGTTCTGCCCCGGATCGCCGGCGAGCAGCGTGCTAGCAGCCAGGTCTACCGCGGTGGGTGATGGCCTCTCGGTTGCCACGGCCGGCGTCCCCGCAGCTTTCACGATCCTCGCCCGCGAGGCCAATGGAGCTGCCGCCGTGAACTCGGACGCCACTTTCCACGTCGACTTTGAGGCCAGCGCCGAAGCGGGAGGCGCGCGTTTTGAGACGCTGGCGTTTTCCCAGCCCTGCCCTTCTCCCGCGGGGGGCTGTGTCGCGGCCGTCGAGATCGTGGCGGGCGGCTCCGGCTGCCTGTCGGACGGTGAGCTGCGGGCGTCGGGCGGCGGAGGCTCGGGCTTCGTGGCTGAGTTCACGCAGAGCGGCGGCGCAGTCGTGCAAGTGCGCGTCGTCAACGCTGGAGAGGGCTACACATCTGCACCGGCCCTTGCTATCTCAGCCGGCGGGGTCGGCTGCAGTGGCTTCGAGTTCTCCGCCGCTGTGCACGCTGGGAACGAGCACACGGTTCGTTACACGGCGACGGCTGCGGGCGAGCACGCCGTGCGCCCCGCACTTGTGCGGCGCGGGGGGCTCGCTGCCACGTATTTCCGCGGCGCGTCGCTGACAGGCGCGCCGTTTCTCTCGCGTATCGAGCCGCAAGTGAACCACGCATGGGGCGAGGGCGGAGTCGCGGGCGCCGCCTCGGAGGGCGGCGCGGCGCGCTGGGAGGGCAAGCTGCGCGCAGACGAGTGGGGGGAGGCGGTGATGACGGTGCGCGCGCGGGGCGGGGTGCGCCTCCGACTCGGCGGCTCACTTCTGATCGACCGCTGGGAGCCCGGCGGCCCGCTCGCCCACGCCAGCGGCGCGGGCGCGCCGGGAGGCGAGCTCGTGCTCTCGCGCACGTTTGCGGCCGCGGCCGGGGCGCTCTACCCAATCGTCCTGGAGTACCGACACGTCATTGGGCCCGCCGCCGTGTCGCTCGAGTACAAGCCGCCGTCGGGGGCGCGCCGCGTGCTGGCTGCAGAGCAGCTGTTTTACTCGGAGCCAGTCCGCGACGCCCCGCTCGCCCTCCGCGTGCTCCCCGCCGCGGCGGACCCCGGCGTCTCCACTTTGAACGTCTCCGCACCTGCACTGCCGATGGTGGCGGTACTCCCCGCCCACCCCACAGGCCGATTCGTTCCGTGGTGGTCGTTGAGTGTGAAAGAGTTGGACTGGCTGGTCCGGATGAAGCGGCGTGGCGCTGCCTCCCACCGATGCCAGCCGCGCGAAGCGAGCGAAGTCGCGACGGTAAATGCAGCGCGCGGGTGCGGGGCGCAGGGTGCGCACGAAGTCTTGTTGCAGCTCCGCGACGTGCATGGAAACCGCGCGCTGGGCTCCGAGGCCGCAGTTAACGCCGCGCTGACCGACCCGGACGGCGCGGCAGCTCTGCGCGCACCCCAGATCGCGCCGCTGGGCGGCGGCGCGTATGCCATCAAGCTCTGGCTCCCGCGCAGCGGAAGCTGGAGCCTCAATGTCACCCTCAATGGCACCCTCGTTGCGGGCTCTCCGCTCGCGCTGCCCGTTGTGGCTGGTCCCTTCGACTCGGCGGCGTCGGTGCTGGTCGGCAACCGGGCCATGGGCACGCAGTTCGCCATGACGCGAGGCGCGCCCGCAACGTTGCTCGTGCAGGTCGGCACATTGCCCCGCGTCCGCATCTACATGCAGTGCCTCGCTCGACATCCCCCCTCGCCCCCTCACGCGTCGGGCCCGCCGCAGGCACGCGACGCGTTCGGCAACAACGTCACCGACGACGCCTCTCTCCGCGTCAGCGTCGTGCTGCGCCTGCGCGGCGTCACCCATTACATGTGCCCCACGACGCGTGTCGCGCCGGGGCTGTTCAACGCCTCGTGCTCGCAGCCTGCCCCGGGCGTCTTCCTACTCGAAGTGTGCCTCCGCCCCCGGCGACCCTGGAGCACACCCGACTCCGCCGCGCCATCGATCCACTGTTCTTCCACTATCGCCCACTACCTGTCTCACGTCCGAGAAACCCGCTGTGACGCCATTCCCCCTCCCCGCTGCGCAGGTGCTCGCCGGTAACCGCTCGATCGCTCACGCGCCCATGCCCGTTGCGGTCCTCTCGGGCTTCACGTGCGCTTCAAAGTCGAGCGTGCGCGGCGAAGGCCTCTCGCTCGCGACCGCGGGCGCGGCGGCGGCTTTCACGATCCAGGCGCGCGACGCGCTGGGCTTTGCCAAGGAGAATGCGGGGGACCCGTTTGAGCCATTGTTTACTGGTGAGGCGCCGGTGGCGTTCAGTGTGGCAGACGCGTCTTCGCGCAGCCAGGGCCTGTCGTGCGGGGACGTGTCCGGGCAGGGCGCAGAGGAGTACGCCGCGACGCTTCTCGATGCAGACGTGGCGTCAGGCGACGTAACTGTGACATTCAAAATCACAGGTATGACGGGAATTGTCCCCGGTAGCTACATCCGCATCGATGCGGAGGTCTTGAGAGTGACTGCCGTGAACGAGGCGGTTCTTTCTGTGTCGCGTGCTCAAGATAACACGATTGCTGCGGCGCATCCTGAGGGCACGACAATCTGGGTGAGCACCTCTCCTGCCATCCAGCGATTTCTCTAGAGTTGTGTGTACTGATCTCGATCCTCCCTTCCAGGTCCTGTACTCGGATTGTGGTGGCGGATCACACGTGGTGACATTCACGCCTACTCGGTCCGGAATCTACCGGATAGATGCGACTCTCGCATCGCTCTATCCACTTCCCTCGCAGCCATTTTCTCTCCGAGTCCGCCCCGGAGTCCTCTGCGCGAGCAAGAGCATTGCGACGGGCTCTGGGCTCACACTCGCTACCGCTGGCCTTCAGTCTGCTTTTACTGTTACGGTCGATTTGCCCGCCCATCCTATGTCCACGCAATCCCCAGACTTTCTGAATGATCATGCTTGGTGCAGGCAAGGGACCAGTACAGCAATGATGTCGAGACTGTCGGCGGAGCAATCCTGTATCAGCTGCTCGACCATCCTACTGTTGGCGTTGGTGCCAAGCAGAACATTGCTGCAAGCAGTGAGGTGGGAGGTTCAGGGGAGTCTGGAAAGTACCTTGTCACCTACATGCCTTTGCGAGGGCATCACACGCGCTACACACACCAGCTTCAGATCGGTGGAGCTGATATTTCTGGATCAGGGGACTCGACGAACACCGTCGTTGTCCCTCCTCGCATGTCAGCTCGGCTCTCTTCTTCCTCGCTCGACGGGAGCATCTTAGCAACTTCAGGCGCCGCTGCGAGATTCACGGTAACCCCCGTGTCCTTCTCCGACTTAGAAATGAGTGGCCAAAATTGCGATCCCCTTACGTCGCTGACCTGCTTACATAACCTCACAAGCACTGATCTCGGCCTCCAAACTCGCGTAGATCACTGCTCGCGATCTGGCTGGGGATTCGCGCTGTTTGAACGGCATCGTGAACATCATTCCTGGTGGCAATCTCGCCACGTCACTCTCAGCGGGGTCGTCATATCCCTTGACTGTCACGTGCACTCTGCCTTGCAATGGGACTGGGCTGGCCGCAACATTTACGGTCACAAATGGGTTTGTGACTGGAACCACCCTTTCGTCGGTTGGTTGCGGATACGATCCAGGATTCCCCCCACTGATATCTTCGAGTAGTGCGCCGGATACCATCTTTGAACCGACTTTTGCGGAGAATCTCCAGTCCTTCGCGGTTGTGGCGCGCGTTGGGACTCATGTCGGCGGCCTATCAGCCACTTACTACGCGGCGCAGGACCTCCTAGAACCCGTCAGATCCGTGATCGCCGGAGATGTACCTGACTTTTCGCACACTTGCGACCGAAGATCGCCGGCTGGATGCCCAGGTCCCCGTGCGAGCTTACCATCAGGAGACGGCTTTTCTATGCGATGGGCTGGGCATGCGCAGACACCTGGGCGCGACATGTACACGTTTTCCACTGCTCTTGGACAGGTGAGATGCCCCGGAGTGTCATGCGTTGCGGAGCAGGCGGCCTCAAGATCTGATTTGTACATGGCAACCTGATCCAGCCTGGCCGTGTGACAGGAGGACGAGCGTGTGAAGCTGTGGGTGGACTCGCAGCTCGTAATCGACCAGTGGTCATCGCTAGGCGCTTCGCAGCCAACGGTAGCGTACCCACAGTTGCACCCTGCGTCTTGTCTGACGAGTGACAGCTGAACTGGCATCCCACAGGGCACATTTATCGTACGGACGGCCGAGGGTCTCATTGACGTGGAAATCGCATATAAAGACGCGGGATCTGCGGCGCTCAACTCGTGGGGCAGCACGGGAACGTCACTCGGCGGGGCATTCACGCTACAGTGGTCCTCCGAAGGGGGGGCGACAGAAACGATTCCCACGACGCGGCTTTTCAGCGCAGCACATGCTGCTCATGCCCTGGGTGTCTCACAGGGCGACGGCACCTATGAGATTGCTATGGTGAGACTCAAATCGCAAAAGACATCACGTCCGGCCTCTCCGAAGTTGAACATGAATTGTCAGGTTGCATTCTGAGGCCTCTCTGAACCCAACCCCAGGTAAGCACAGTTTCTGGACGATACACCTCGGAGGTGTTCCTCGCGACGCAAGGCGCAATCGAAGGTTGTTTTCACAACCCCCCTTTCCATTCTCCCTATCACGCTCCCTACTGACTGAAGCTCGTTCGCCAAACCACAACCTGCGGCCTTGATATTCGTGGAATTGAAAAGCGACGCCATTGTGTGATGTTAAACTGCCCGGCCAGGCACCTACTACCCGAACACCGACTTGCACGCGGACGGCGCTGAAGTACATCGGGACGACCCGGGTATTGATTTCGACTGGGGGCTACGCGCTCCCGTAACTGGTTTCTCCTCTGACGGGTTCTCTATACGATGGCGTGGACTCATCCGCCCCAAGGCACGCACTCACCAGCTGTAGCGTAGCACGCGCATGCCTCACCTTAACCTGTCGATCGCGCTTCGGACGACATCTCGTGACACACACCGCCCGACAACCCATTGCTAGACCACGCGCTCACGTGCCGTGTCTCCCCCTCCTTGGCCTGTGCAGCTCGCGGAACGCTACACCTTCTATCTTCGCGCAGACGACGAGGTACAGCTGTGGCTCGACGGCGCGCTTGCGTTCGACACACGCGGCCGGGCGGCGGTCGCCGACCTTGTCTACATCACGCCGCGAGTGCTCTCGCCTTTCAAGCTGAACTTGGTCGAGGTGTACTATCGCGAGTTTCAGGTGTGTTTTTACGTTCCCCGCAATCGAGGGCAGGATGGCGCCTTCCCCAAGGATCTGTTGAAGCCTTGGCAAGCGTATTTTCATTTTTCGATTTTTTCACCGCTGCGCTCACCAGGTTCTGGCTCTGGTCTCCCTCGCGTGGTCGTCGCAATCTACCCGCAAGCAGGCTGTTCCACCCGAGGCCTTCTTCAAGATCGAAGGACACGTGGATGGCGAAGTGCACTCAGGCCCTTCCCTCGCGGCATACGGCCCTGTGTCCGAAGTCACCTCCGTTGTGCTTCCTCCTGCGACTCGCGTCGATGCCGGCACAGTCGTGAGCGTTGGTGCGTCTCGTGTCCCCCGGTTGCTGCAAACGCTTTGCTACGCTTCTGCTGATGCTCGTGCCTCGCAGCGGCTTCGGGCGCATTTTTGCTCCTGAACATTTCTGCGTTTCTTGCACCCAGGTGTGCTCACACGTGACCAGTGGGGAAATGCCGTGTCGGGCCCGGACGGAAACAATTCGCTGCTGTATGTTGCTGCAGAGTACCGAAGCGTGGACTCGCAGATTGTTCACGTATCGATAGATGCGCCGGGCTCTGGCTACGTTGCAGGCAAGCTGCGGATTTCTGGCGGCGCCGGCGCGGGATTCGCTGCAACGGTGGCTGTGAATGGGAGTGGCGCAGTGATTTCTGTGCTAATTGGAAGCGGCGGTTCGGGTTACATCGCCGGCGATGGCTCCTATATTATCGAAGTTTTGCACATCGGGACCAATGAGGCGCAGGACGGTAGTATCGCCTCTGCCGTTGTCGACGGAGTTGCATACGCAGCTTATACGGACGGGGGTGCTCTGACAGCGGTTTGCACAACGGTCGGCTGCGCTGGTTCCGGGCTTGTGGGGACCTGCGTGGTATCAGCGGGAAACGTGACTGCCGTGGTGATAACGGCCTTTGGAGTCGGCTACAATGCCTCTGCTCTGCCGGAGCTAAGCTGCGCAGGCGGGGCAGGGCAGACTTTCACGGCGGTTGTTCCATCCGGGGTGCGCTTCAGTCTGGACCGCACACGCTTGTCGCTCCTCCAAACGTGCTCGGGATCTGCTTCGTGTGAGGCTTCAGGGGGTATCACCGCGAGCAACGTGACAGTTGGACCCGGCGTCGTGGTCGATAATGCGCGGTACGTTGCAACGCTCGGGCTCACACGCGCGGGGGTGGCGGACATCACAGTCGGAATCGCCTCTGTCGGAGGCCTCTCCGCGACGTACTACCAGTGTGCGACGGGCACGTCGGGCGACACTTGCGCGTTTGGCGCCGCGGCCAAGACCGTCCTCGACGCGACCGTCGACTTTTCCAGCGTGGACGCCGCACCAGGCGCGGAAGTGACGTGGCCCAGCTCCACGGACCTCCCGTTGGCCTACTTCAAGCTCCGTGACGCGTCGGCGTTTCTCGTGCGCTGGTCTGGCTGGGTCAAGAGCTCGGTTGCTGGGACGCACACGTTTTCGCCCGCGGTCGTAGGCGCTGACGAGCGCGTGAAGCTCTGGATAGACTCGAACCTCGTGATCGACCAGTGGTCGTCCCTCGCCGCGCTCGCGCCCTCCGTCGCGTACGACCTCAGCGCAGGCGTCCCGGCGTCGCTGCGTCTTGAGTACCGCGAGGTCACGGGCACGCAGGGCGTCACTCTCTCCGCCACGGCGCCGGGAGGATCAGAGGCTCCTTTTGCCTCTGAGTCGCTCCTGCGACCTTCATCCTTTGCCGCCGTCCCCGGTGGGTTCGTTGTAACTGTCGCGCCTAGACCGGTTTGTGCCGCGGCATCACTCGCAGCGGGCGCCGCGCTGACACTTGTGACGGCGCATGTTCCTGCGGCATTCACGATCTCCGCCCGCGACGCGTACGGCAACACTCCCGCGTCTGGCAGCGGCGACGCCCCTCGCTTCGTGGTGGATCTGGCCCCTCGCGGCGTTGCGTATGACGCCCCTCGTCTGCGCGCGCCGCTCGCACCACTCGAGCGGGGACGATTCGAGGCGCGTTTTACCGCGACTGTTGCGGGCGCTTACACCGCGAGCATCGAGCTGGCCGAGCGCGGCAGCCTCAGTGCAACATACTACACTGACACGTCCTTTGCCGCCTCCGTGCTTTCACGGCTCGAGGATGCCCTCGAGTTTGCGTCGGCCGACCCCTCCAGCACTGCTGAGTGGCCCGGCACGTCTGACGAGGCTTTTCCCGCGGGAAACATGACCGCCACTTTTCGAGGCTTCCTCGACCCACCCACGTCCGGCAGATATCAGCTCTTCACGGACGCGCTGACAGACGCGCAGCGTGTACGCGTCTGGATCGACCAGGTATGTCTGGGCCATCATGCCCCGTGCTGGCTTCATATTGCTGGTTCAGTTCCGCACATGCGGATTGGGCGCTGATATGTGTAGGATGCACTGACGCGGTGTCCGGGGGCAGGAAATTGTTCTCGACGAGTGGACGTCTCTGTCTGCTCCTGTGCCGAACGTGTCTATTGTGCTCTCCGCCGGCGGGATGCACCGCCTGAGAGTTGATTATTCCGAGACAGCGCCAACCTCAGGACCGCGCAAGTTTGCACTCCGATGGGATACTACAGGCCGCGACTTTCCGCGGTTTTCGATTCCATCAGAGTCACTTTTCGCTGGGTCCCAAGCGGCACACTCGCCTTACCAGGTCACGTCCGCGGTCGGACGTGTTCCAACGCCGTGCTCTGGCCACGGGCTCACGCTGGCGACCGCCGGCGTCATGTCGAGCTTCACGATCTCGGCGCGGGAGGGTGCGGTCGGGCAGTGGTTCGCGTCAGCGACCCCGCGCGCTGGCAGCGGCGCGAAGCTCTCGGCGCTGCCAACTGCGGTCTCTGGCGGAGAGCTGCGCGCCTCCTACACGGCGACGGTCGCGGGGCGGTACGACCTGGACGTGACAAAGTACTCTCAAGGCGGCTTGCGCGGTGAGTACTACTACAATCTGCGCTTTCACGGCGCCCCTGCCGTCACGCGCGTCGACCCGAGCCTAGCCTTTGACTGGGACCGCTTTATCACGGAAGACGCTTACGATCATGTCGCCGTCCGCTGGACGGGCCTCGTGCGCCCGAAGTACTCGGAGACGTACACGTTCACCCTCAACACGACCAACGCGGGCTCGCGGCTGGCGGTCGGCGGGCGCTCGCTCTTCGACCACGCAGAGGACGTCGAGCCAGAGTCCGAGCGCTGGGCCGCAGTGGAGCTCGAGGCGGACGTCCCGTATGAGCTGAGCGTTGATCTCATTCACCGCACGGGGAACACATCTGCGTTCCTCTTCTGGGTCTCGCAGAGCCAGGCGAAGGAGCCTGTGCCGTCCACATACCTCTACTACCCCTCCGACGTCGCTGTCAACAGCCCGTTCCCGCTCGTCGTCCGCTCGTCCCCGGTGACCTGCGGCACGCTCTCCACGATCTCCGGGTCCGGGCTCAGCATCGCCACGGCCGGGTCCCCTGCCGTGCTTCGCATCCAGCAGCGCGACGTGTACCGGAACCAGCGCGACGAGGGCGGCGACCCGCTCGTCGTGGCTCGGATGGACACCGTCGGACTGAGCTACGACGCGCTGTGGAGCGGGAAGCGTGTCGCGCAGGAGGCCCCGGCAGCGACCGCCGTACTGGGCTCGGGCGAGGCAGCGCACCTGGCCCCGGATGTGGAGCTTTCTGGCCCCGACGATGGCCGCGCCGCGCTGGAGCTCGGGGCAGCAGCAGCAGAGACCGACGCGTTTCTCAACGTGACGGGTGGGTCGCTCCAGGGACGCGTGCGCCCCGGGGGCTTCGTGCAGGTCGGCGGCGAAGTCATGCTGATTACATCGACGATCGATGCCGACGTGGTTGCGGTGCTGCGCGCGCAGCAGGGCACGCGAGCGGTGGAGCACCTCGTCGGAGCCGCAGTGCGGGTGCTGCTGCCCGGGTCCGGGCGCGGCGACGCGCAGGCGCTGCGCGTCCAGGAGGGTCGGGTGCAGGCGACGATCGGGCAGGCGACTCCGTGGCCCGGTGCGTCCAACACGCTCACGGTCACGCTCGTGTCGAACGTGCAGGTACAACACCCAGGCTCGGTGACGCTCGCCGGCCTCGGCGCTCGCACGCCCAGCGACTCGGCGTTGGCGTACGAGGAAGTGCACGACAGCGGGACCGCTGCGCTCTTCGGGGGCACGCTATCGTGGGACCGAACGACCGGGACCGTTGTGCTGGCTGTTGCAAGCGGACGCGAGCTGGAGGCGGGGCGCGTGTACCAGCTGTCGTTCCAGCTGCAGAACCCAGAGGTAGGCCGTCTCGAAAGCGTTGTGATGGTCTCGGCTTCGGAATTGGCGGTCGGCGGGCCGCAGCTAGCGCGGCCGGCCGCCGCTGCTGCGGACAAACGCGCGCCCAGTACGCGTGTTGCCGCACTGGCCGCGCCGCTGAGCGCGGCAAACGATACACGGGTGTCTCTTGACGCGGACGTGACAAGCTCCGTGTTCCCTTCTGACATGCTTCGTGTCGACGACGAGCTGATCCGTGTGCTCTCCGTCGATGCAAGCGGCGTAGATGTCGTGCGAGGGCACAATGGCTCGTTGCGCTCAGCACACTTTAACCTTTCGCGGGTCGATCGGATCGTGCCAGGCGCCTCGTCGGGCGATGCGGCGCTGGGAGTGATCGACCCGGCATTCTACCTTAGGAGCATAGCACAGTCGTCCTCCGGCCCGTGCTGCGGGCTATGCGGGGCAACGAACTCTTTATCCATTACGCTCGCGTCGAACCGAGCACTTGCAGCGGGCGCAACCGTACGTTTAGACGGGCTGCGAGGAATGGCGTCGCCCGACACGGGCAACACCACCGCCATCTTTCAGGGTGGTATTCCGGTTGGCGCCAGCGACTCGGAGCTGGTCGTCGCGAACCGCGATGGGATCGAGATAGGTAGCTTCGTGCGGATCGAGGAGGAGACACTGGAGGTGACAAATGTCACATCTGTAGAGCTCGCTGCGGACGCGACCAAACTATCGCTACGAGCGCCTTCAGTTGCTGGGATCGCTACCGGCAGCTACGTCCGGGTTGGGGCTGAATTTCTGCTGGTGGGGGCAAAGGACGCATCGTTTCCAGGAATCTTCACTGTGACCCGCGCTGTTGGATGCTCCTCCGCTGTCAGTACGAGTATGGACGTGACCGTCACCGCAGCGGACATGACCGTGCTCAATGTGGGACGTTCCGTGACGGCATCAGACGATGCTGTGAACGTGGCGGAACTGGACGTGATGCGAAAAGGCGCGTTCGCACGCATCGGCGACGAAGTTATCTTCATAGCGTACATCTATTTCGGGACCCGCACCCTGCAAGTCGTGCGCGGCGCTGCCGGCACAAGCGCCCAAGTTCACCTGGACGCGTGCCGCGTGTCGATTGAAGAGAGCAGATTCCTGGCTCTGGAGCCGCTCGGAACGCTTGGGCCAGCGGTCACGGTTTTGTCTGACGACGCGCTCCCCATAGTCGAGGGCACCTACATCCAGATCGAGAACGAGATCATGCGCGTGGAGGCTGTTTCCCGGATGCTGATCAACGCGGTTTACTACGACGGGCTGACTGTCACGCGCGGCGCTTCTGGCACAGCGCGCGCGGCACACGCGGTTGGGCTGCCCATTGTGGTGGTGCACTCGACGTCCCTGGCCTCTGGTATCTCTGCGGCAGACACCAACATTTCGCTAGCGGATGGAATTCGGGCAGGCCTTGCCGCAGGTTCCCTGGTCAAGATCGAAGACGAGATCGTTCAGGTCGCTTCCTTCAGCAGCAATGGATTCGCTATGATAACACGCGCCGTGGCACGCACGACGGCTGCTTCGCACGCCGAAGACACTACGGCACGCGTGCTGCTGCGCGCGACCCTTCTACAGGCTGTTGCAAATGAGACAACGGTGTCCGCGTCGGCCACAAGGATCCGACTGCGGGATCCTACTGCCTTGGCCGCCGAGGCGGGAAGTTACATTCAGATTAGTGACGAAGTGATCCGGGTAGTTTCGGTCTTTGGACAAGTGCTCACTGTCGTGCGTGGACGCGCAGGGACGCTCGCCATGCCACACGGTGTGGGCGCGATAGTGCGGATGGCGCGCGCCACTCGAGTCATTCTTCTTTATGACGGTAGAGTTGGCGACCTCTCGGCGAGCTTTCGCGTGCGCTCGGTCCAGAATGCACGCATTGTTGTGGGGAGCTATATCGAGGTGAACGATGAGAGCATGCTCGTCACAGCAATTGACGGAAACACGCTGACAGTATCACGCGGCCAGCTCGGCACTGTCGCGCAGGTGCACGCAGAGGCGTCCTTTGTCGTAAAGCTTCGCAGCACGACGCTGATTGCACCAACGGCCCTCGCTGTGTCCCGCGCTCAGGCAGGCAGCACCGCAGCGTCGCACTCCGACTTGACAGAAGTCACGACGGTCGCCCCGATCTGGGACGGCGGGGCATCACTCAACGCGGCCGGGGTCTTCGGTGGTTTCGGGCACTGGGTGCGCGCGCGCGGAGCCCTATCGCTCACCGTTGCAAGTGGACAGTCGCTGCCGGCAGGGCGAACCGTTGCGTTCAGCGTGCGGATGCGCAACCCCTGCGCTGCACTCGGCGGACGCGCTGTTATGGTCTCCGGGCTCGACGGCGGCGGACTTGTGGTGGAGCCTGCTACA
>Ga0115567_10005269_pt1 | contig 12549 bp, 12 predicted proteins | sample COGITO_mtgs_1204_2_FD_88679 | JGI IMG/M metagenome (GOLD analysis project Ga0115567, IMG submission 88679) | Pelagic marine microbial communities from North Sea - COGITO_mtgs_120412 | ecosystem: Environmental > Aquatic > Marine > Epipelagic | place: Germany:Helgoland, sampling site Kabeltonne...
CGGCACCGATCAGAACTTCGGGCCAGCAATCATTTGATAAAGCCACCGCCTTGCCCGGCAGCCATTCAAGCGTGCCATGTGCGCCAATATGGACAAGCGCATCAATTCCCATACTTCGTAGCCAAAGATAGAATGCCACGTAGGAATGGCGTGGCACACGGGAAAGATCGTGGTAATCGGTGTCTCGCGCGGCGATGGCCCCTCGTTCCGGCTGCAAGGTAATCAGGGCATTGCCACAGGCCTGCGCCAGAAAATGGAACGCGCCATCGCGCACCATCGGGTCATTTTCGATCGGCCCCCAAGCCGTTTCCAGATCAGCGCGAAGTTTCGCTGGAATAGTGTCTAGCGCAGCCAAATAGGACTGTATTGACCAGCTAACATAGCTCTGCGTCAGTGATTTTCCAAATCCAATTGCGGGCGTTACGGCATAGCCAGCACCCGCCAATGTCATCAGCATATCTTCGGCACTTGCCAGCGCGTCCAAACCAACTGCGTGTGCGATCTGGTCTTCACGGCCCGGATAAGTCGAAAGTACCATCGCCACTTTACGATGGGGAGCAGCCTTTTGGCCGAGCGCGTACCATCCTTTGATCCGCGCGACCACCGAAGCGATCCGGCCAGCATCGGCACGGTGCACAAAGCGCGAAAATTGCAAATGCGGGTCTTTCCTTTGCGGAGACTTAAAGCTCACGACGCCGGTAAAAAGGCGCCCATCGACTTCTGGCAGAACTACATGCATTGCCAGATCCGCGGGCGACAAGCCACGTTCGGCTTTGACCCATTCGCTGCGCCGCGCCGTTGAAAGCGCAACTTGGAACACAGGGCAACCCGGCGCGTCGAGTGGGGAGGTTCCGTCCTCCGTCCGCCCTGAAAATGCGGTGGCATTGACGATGGCGACGGGCCGCGTTTGTGCCAACGCGGTATGTAAAAAGTTTCGTCCAGCCGGCGCTTTGAGCGAGGGGACGAAAACCCCGATGGCATTGAAACCGGATTTCCGCAATGCCATGATCAGCGCATCAACAGGCGCTGTGTCAGCAGCGGTCAGATAACTGCGATAGAATGTGACCACTATGGTCTCACCGTCTACGTCAGATGTCGGCAAAAAACCTTTGTCGGGGTCGTAAAACCCGGACTCGGGCACAGTTTTTGCCCCCAGCACCGGTCCCGCATAGAGCCCCGCCGCCAGCGCCATTTGCGCCAACGCGGCCTGTGCTGCGACAGCCCCTCCCGCATCACATAGATGTTGAAGGCGTCGCAGGGTCGAGACAGGCAATGTCGAATGGGCCTCAAGCGCCGGGTCTTCACGGCCGTCCGCAGGCAAAACCGCAAGCGCGATCCCATTGCGCCGCGCGAAGTCCTGGACTTGCAGGATACCGTAGGCCCAATAGTTCTCACCGCCGATCAACCGGATCAGAATGCCTTTTGCCCCTGTTAAGGTCTGTTCGACATAGTTATCGATCGACGCGGGATGCCGCAAAGCCACGAGGTTGCACAACCGCAACGTCGGCAGTTTACCCTCCGGCCCTCCCCCACGATGCCAGCCTGCCGCAAAGGCACCAAGGTCACTGTCAGAGAACGACAGCACCACAAGATCGGCAGGGGTTTGCCCCGGATCGAACGGCGCTTCGGTATCCTCCAGCCCATGACTTTCGCGGAAGACGACATGCATGGCTCAGGCACCTAAGGTTTGGTGGATTTTGGCAGCGTCGATGTGATCATGTTCCGCGATGACCACCAAAGCACCTGCACGCAGCGAACTTCCCCATGGGCGGTCAAACTGGTGCCTTACGCGCGCACCGACGGCCTGCACCAACAGGCGCATCGGTTTGCCTTTCACAGCGACATAACCTTTAACCCGCAGCACATGCTGCTCTTTCGCCAACCGCTCGACAGCCTTGATCAGGGTTTCTACATCCTCGACCTCTGGCATGGGGACAACGATTGTATCGAAGTCGTCATGTTCGTGATCGTCAAACCCGTCATGGTGCGAGGGGCGCGCGGCGAGGTCGTCTTCGGCTTTCGAATCAAGGCCCAGAATAACATTGGGGTCGATTACGCCCTCGGTCATTTCCAGGATCGGGATCTTGCGGGAGCTTTCCGCTTCGATCACCCGGCGCGCGGCGGCTAGCCCGTCAGGCCCGGCAAGGTCAGCTTTGGACATTAGAACGATATCCGCGCAAGAAATCTGATCCTCGAACACCTCGCTGAGGGGCGTTTCGTGATCAAGGCTCTCGTCCGCTTTTCGCTGGGCGTCCACGGCTGCGACATCCGCCGCAAATGTTCCCGCCGCGACGGCTTCGGCATCTGCCAACGCGATAACGCCATCCACGGTAATGCGCGAGCGGATCGCCGGCCAGTCGAACGCTTTGAGCAGCGGTTTGGGCAGAGCCAAACCGGAGGTTTCGATCAAAATGTGGTCGGGCCGCACAGGCATCGCCATCAGCGCCTCGATGGTCGGGATGAAATCATCGGCCACGGTGCAGCAGATGCAACCATTTGCCAGCTCGACAATGTTTTCTGCCGGGCAATCTTCATCCGCACAGGAGCGCAGGATATCGCCATCAACACCGACCGTGCCGAATTCGTTGACCAGCACGGCAAGCCGGCGGCCTTTGGAATGGGTCAGCAGATGCCGGATCAGCGTCGTCTTGCCCGAGCCAAGAAAGCCAGTGATGACGGTAACGGGAATTTTGGCAAGATCGCTCATTCGGCGGCCTCCTGAGGAAGGTTGAAAGGGGGCACACGTGCAAGGCTTTGCTTGCGAAAAATAACTGGGCGCGCGCGCCATGGAACCAGTCCGTCAGTAGTGGCTGCGTAAGCGATCGCTCCGGCGATGATATCTTGTGTATCAGCGGCCGTGAGGCGGCCATAGACATAGGTCCATTTGCCGGGTTCGGACAGTGCAACAGCAGCCCCCTGCGAGCAGGCTGATAGGCATTCAACGCCGATAATCCGCACACCTTCGGGCGCACCCGCTTCGATCAGCGCCGCGTGAAGCAACGCACCGGGACGCGGGGCGTCTTCTTCCAGCACTTCGCCAGCGCGGCAGGTGGTACAACGTGCAAAGTTGTCGTCACGGGCTACGCTCCTTCTGGTGCAGTCGGGCTTGTCAGCGGCTTAGTGTAATGCGGGGCTTCCATCAAGCACACCGATTACGGGTTTGTCAGGCGCGCAGCAGCGTCAACTGGCGTACCACTCACAGCATATACACGGTGGTCGTTGGCATTCAGCGTGACCCTGACTTTGACGTCGCCCTGCGGCAGCGCGTCCAGATGCACCCAAGGGCTGTAATATCGGCCCAGTTTCACGCCATTGATATAGACATGCGCATGGCCCTTGCCGGGAACGTGGGCCGTGCTGGCCGCTTGGGGAGCAAAGTTAAAGTTCCGGGTCATCATATGCAGATTGAAGCCAGTCATCGGGTCGGGCATCAGCATAATCTTAACGGACGGTCCGTTGGCTTCGGACATTTCCACTTGGGAAGCGTGCATCGCGTCATGATCTGTTCCTTTGTGCTGGCCAACATTCCCGTGATCGTGATCACCGAAAGTAATGCCGCTGCCTGCCGCAACGACAAATCCGATGCCACAGCCAAAGACCAATCCAATGGCAAACAGCGCCAGCGTCCTGCCCATGTGTCTCATCCTCAGCTCAAAGGGGCGACGAGGCGCGAAATCCTCCGCGCCTCAATGCGTGCCTGCACATCGCCAATAAATCAGGCGGTTTGCGTCGCACCCGAACGTGCGCCCTCGCGCTGCCAGAAATATCCGGCAAAGCAACCCAACAACACCCATGCCGCCAGCCCGACGCCAAAGGCGCGCGCAGCAAAGAGTGCGCCGATTTCCGTGGGAACGGGGCCTGCGAACTGCGATGGCTCCGGAGCGCCGATCAAATGAGGGGCCGCCAACAGCACCGCTGCAATTCCCCACGCGACCCAACCGCGCCCAAAAGCGATCAACCAAAGAGCAATTGCCGCTGATGCGACCGTGGCGAACCACCAGAACTGTCGCGCCACAACATCGGCTGTCGCTACACCGGGTACTTCGGGTGCCAACGTAAAACCGGGTGCCAGATGGAAAACGATGAAACCCGCCACGCCCCAAAGGAGCCCCGTGCGGCCATTCAGAACGGCACCGCGATCCTCAGCAATGCTCATCACGGCAAGCATCAGCATCGCATAGCCTGTATAGACCATCATCGTGAATACGATGCTCAGCCCATCGCGGACAGCATCGAGCCCCGGTAGCTCAGGATGCGCAGAAACAACATCGCCCGTGCCGAAATGTACCAGCGCGCCAGTTTCATAAAGCTCTGCATGGAGCAGCACAGGCTGCACGAACACGAGCTGCAGTAGGCCGACAATCAGGCCCGCAGCAGCGCCAGCGAACAAGCCACTGAACAACAAACGCTGTATCATCTTAGTGGCAGGGGAATCCTGTCGCATGGCGCACATCATGTGCGGCATCATGCAACGCGGATGCCTGAACGTGACCGGCCAGCGTGATAACTGCCAAACCCAGAATCGCCACAAAAAGCGCCGGGATCATCCGTGTTCCTGCGGCTGTTGTTGTCTTTGCTGTCATTTTGTCTCTCCTCACCGTCACACCCGACGGTCTTTGCGTTACACTTGCCCGGCAGGTCTCCTGGCTCGCGGGTCGTCACCTTTGCCCGCCTTCCCAGCCCCGAAACGGGACAAGTGGCATGAAGAGCATCGGCTCACCGCTTACAGTCGCGGGGGCGGCTTTGGCATCGGGGTTCACCCTGACCAAATTCCCTTTTCGGTTCCACGCACCACGGATGACACGCTTTGCGGAACACCAAGCCTCTTTAGTTAGCCGTTTTCGCGCCCGCCACGCAAGGTTGTTTGCGACATAACACAGGTGGTCTGCGTAAGTTTGCGGTGACAGATGATATTTGAAGATCAAGTCTGTGTTGAACAGAAGTTGAGTTAAACTTGGACTGGGCACTGCCGATGGTCTGTTTGGATTTTCAGCCTGTGATCCACAAAACGGCATTTCATAGTGCCTCGGGAAACATAAGTAGAGGAAAGCAGTCAAAATTATCCTGTAAAATGAAGAGTGCTCTGAACAACGTCTAGATTACTGTGCCAATTTCAGAGTTTCCGATGCTCTCTAGATAAACAGTTTTTCCAACTCTCAGACGGCCGCACGGCTGCACCAGTCTCTATCGTTCATCGTCATTTCTTGGTGGGCAAATAAACGTCAATCAGTCGAGCGATTTCTGGTTATCCAACCTATTTGATCGTTTCACTACGTTGAATCGGGGTGAAACGGCTATCCGCTTTGGGGTGAAGGCATCGCGGGCTTTCCATTTATGATTCGCTGTTCTTACACGATCACCTCTTGGGACTCCTGTTCACCAACGCCGAACACCCGCTTGTAGCGTGCGATCTCATTTTGCGGTCCCATCGCTTTTTTCGGGTTATCCGACAGCTTGACCGTGGGACGGCCGTTCGCCGCGACCGCCTTGCACACCAAGCTAAAAGGGGCCAGTGCGTCATTGGGCGTCAGGCCTCTAAAATCGTTGGTCAAAAGCGTTCCCCAGCCAAAGGATACGGCGACCTTTCCTGCGAACTCGGTATGCAACGCCTTGATCGTTTCCACGTCCAGTCCGTCGCTGAAGATCACACGCTTGGTCGTTGGATCCTCCCCCCGGCTTTTCCACCAGTCGATAGCAATTTGTGCAGCCGTTGCGGGGTCGCCGCTGTCAACGCGAATGCCGGTCCACCCGGCCAACCAATCCGGGGCATTGTCCAGAAAGCCTTGCGTGCCATAGGTGTCCGGCAGGATAATGCGCAGGTTGCCTTCGTGCTCGTCCTGCCAGTCTTGCAAAACATCATAGGGTACCTGTGCCAACGCCTTATCGTTTTCGGCCAGCGCCGCGTAGACCATGGGCAACTCATGAGCATTCGTGCCGATCGCTTCAACTTCGCGGCGCATGGCGATCTTGCAATTGGACGTACCTGTAAAGGCGTGACTCAGACCTTCGCTCATCGCCTGAACACACCAGTCCTGCCACAGATAGGAATGGCGGCGCCGGGTACTGAAATCCCCGATCGACAGGTCCGGTATGTCACGCAATGCTTCAATTTTTTCCCAGACACGGGTCATTCCACGCGCATAGAGGATTTGCAGCTCAAACTGATCCATCCTGTCCAGAACCGCACGGCCGCGCAACTCCATGAGAATCGCGAGCGCCGGAATCTCCCACAACATAACTTCGTGCCACTTACCCTCGAAGGTCAGCTCATATTGATCGCCCTTCCGTTCAAGATGGTAGGGCGGTAACCGCAGACTTTCGAACCACTCCATAAAATCAGACCGGAACATCTGGCGCTTGCCGTAAAAGGTATTGCCACGCAGCCAGGTCGATTCCCCACGACTGAGGGAAAGAGACCGAACATGATCAAGCTGTTCGCGTAACTCGCCTTCGTCAATGAGGTTCGCCAACGGGATGTGCGTCGAGCGGTTGATCAGGCTGAATGTTACCTGTGTGTTCGGCTTGTTGCGGAAAATGGACTGGCACATCAACAGCTTGTAAAAATCCGTATCAATCAAAGATCGGACAATCGGGTCGATTTTCCACTTGTGGTTCCAGACGCGGGTGGCGATATCAACCATTGGCGGTTCCTTATTACTGTGCCCGTTGTGCCAAGGATAACGCCGGAGGAGCAAGTGGAAAGCGGCGCATGGAACAAGCGGACTGGATATCGATTGTCGTCTTGGCGGCAGTGCTATTGGCAGTTTACGGATGGTTGCGCAGACGTACTGTCACCGCCCCGCCGCGCAAAGCGACACGCCAGATCGCCATCGACGGGACGAACGTGTTGTTCTGGCGCGATGAGGTGGCGCAGTTGCAGACATTGCGGGTCGTCGTCGATCACCTCAGGTATCAGGGCATTGATCCGGTTATATTTCTTGATGCGTCGTCGCGTCACCATATTGGTGACAAATCCCTGGACGAACAGAAGTTTGCACGCTCTCTAGGTGTTCCGCAAAAGCGTGTGATGGTCTGCCCCGCGCGCACCGAAGCAGATGCGTTCATCTTGCAATATGCGGGCGAACACAAACTGCCCGTAGTATCCAACGACCGGTTTCGGGATCGCCCTCGCGAAGCGCGCAATATCCGTTTGATAAGGGGACGGTTTAACGGCGATCGCCCTATTCTGAAAGGGCTTTGACGCCAACCGCGGACATCGCCTGCATCGCTGTATCAAGTGATTCATCTAGGTCAATCGCGCGACACAGATCCAGCTGAACAGTAACGTCGAACCCCAGCTTCGCCGCATCCACAGCCGAGAAGTTGACGCAAAAATCCAGCGCCAACCCCACCAGCGTGAGCCGATCGATCCCGCGCGTACGCAGGTAACCTTCAAGTCCAGTTGGTGTTTTGTGGTCATTTTCAAAGAACGCAGAATAGCTGTCGATTGCGGCGTTATAGCCTTTGCGGATGATCAGATCGGCGCGATCATGGGTAAGGTTGGTGTGAAACCGCGCGCCCGTACTGCCCTGAATGCAGTGGTCAGGCCAGAGAACCTGCGGGCCATAGGGCATGTTGATCAAATCATAGGGCGCGTGATTCTCGTGAGATGACGCGAAAGACGAATGCCCCGCTGGGTGCCAATCCTGCGTCAGGATCACAGCGTCGAAATCGGTCATCAGTGCGTTGATCCCTTCGACGATTTCATCTCCGCCTGAGACGGCTAAGGCACCGCCGGGGCAAAAATCCTGCTGGACGTCGATCACCAAAAGCGCATGCATGGGGTATCCTTTCAAAACCTATTTCGCATGGTTTAACGTAGCCCCCCCTTGCGGAACAGGCCTGCCCTCCCTTATTTGACGCGCCATGTATACCATCGCCGCACTTTACCATTTTGCCCGCTTCCCCGACCCGCACGCGCTGCGTCAACCGTTGCTGACGCTTTGCGAGAGCGGGAGCATTCAGGGGACGCTGCTGCTGGCCCATGAAGGTGTGAACGGTACAATTGCGGGATCCCAATCAGGGATTGATGCGGTGCTCACGCATTTACGCGGGCTTCCGGGATGCGAAGGTCTGGAGTGGAAGATCTCTCACGCCAAAGATGCCCCCTTCGGCAAGATGAAAGTGCGCATTAAGCGCGAGATTGTGACGATGGGTCAGCCGGATATTGATCCGCTTGCAACGACGGGTCACTACATAGCAGCCAAAGACTGGAACGATCTGATCACACGGGACGATGTTGCAGTGATTGATACGCGCAACGATTATGAAGTCTCGATTGGTACGTTCAAAGGGGCGGTAGACCCCCAGACAGCAAGCTTCAGCGATTTTCCCGCGTGGTGGGAAGCCAACAAGGAACGGTTTAGCAACAAAAAGATCGCGATGTTCTGTACCGGCGGAATCCGGTGTGAGAAATCAACGAACTATCTGTTGGGGCAAGGCGTAGAGAACGTCTTTCATCTCAAAGGGGGTATCTTGAAGTATCTCGAAGAAGTCGCAACTGAGCAAAGCACATGGGACGGGGAGTGTTTCGTTTTCGACAACCGGGTCAGTGTCGGGCACGGCTTGGTCGAGGGACCGCATGTGCTATGTCACGGGTGCCGCCGGCCCATCCTGCCGGAAGATTCTGCGCGCGAAGAATATGAGGCCGGCGTCAGCTGCCACCAATGCGTCGACGAGACATCCGACGAGGACAAGGACCGATTTCGCGAGCGGCAGAAACAAATGCGTTTGGCCCGCGAACGGGGCGAGACGCACTACCGTTAAGCCATTGCAGCCCTCGGCGCGCGCGGATTGCTGCGCGACAGAAGCCACAGGACAATCGCGATGTTCATGCCGTTCCAGACGATCCCGTTGATGAACGCAAGCTGGTACGATCCGCTGAGGTCATAGATCACACCCGACAGCCATCCGCCCAGCGCCATTCCGAGGATCGTAGCCATCATGACGAAGCCGACGCGCGCGCCCGCTTCCTGCGCGGGCATATATTCGCGCACGATCAGGGCATAGCTGGGGACGATGCCACCCTGGCTGAGACCAAAGATCAGGCTGACCGCATAAAGCGACACCATGCCGCCGGCGGGAAGGTAGAGGAACAGTGCGATGGTTTGCAGGACCGACCCGATCAGCAGCGTGCGCACGCCGCCGAGCTTGTCAGCCAGGAGCCCGGATATAATCCGTGATGCGACCCCGCCCAGCAGCATCAGCGACAACATCTGTGCACCCACGGCAGGCCCAAATCCCAGTCCGACACAGAGCGCCACGATATGGACTTGCGGCATCGACATCGCGACACAGCACCCGATCCCGGCGGCACCCAGCAGGTATTGCAGCGTGCGCGGCGATAAGCCCGAGGTTTGTGCGTTGAGGGTCGAGGCGAGATGCGCAGCTTGTTTCGCATCGTCCGGTATTTTTCGGCGCAAGGTAAAGGCCAGCGGGATCACCAATGCAAGTGTCGCAAGGGCCATAACAGCATAGACCGCGCGCCAGCCGCTATCGGCAAGAACAGTGGCCAAACCGATGGGCCAGATGACGCCGGACAGGTAATTGCCACTGGCCGTGATAGCAACGGCGATTCCACGACGCCGCACAAACCAGTGAGAGATATCCGCGATGAGCGGCCCGAACCCTACCGCAGAGGCGAAACCGACCAAAAGTTGCGACAATGACAGCATGAACAGCGACGTGGACAAAATCGCCAGCCCGTATCCAGCCGCTGTGCAGATCGCGGCGAGGATCAGGGATCGGGTAATGCCAAAGCGGTCGACCGCGCGGCCAATGGCATAGTTGCCGGTAGCAAAACCGATCATCGTAAGTGTGTAGGGAAGAGAGGACGCAGCACGGCTGGCCTGAAACTCTATCTCGACAGCTGGCATGATGACGATAATTGCCCACATCCCGGCGTTGATGACTGTACCAACCAACAGGGTAAGCACCAATCGACACCAAGCGTATTTACCATCGGTTACCGTTTGCATGTCTTTCCTCCACTCACCGTATCTGCGAACAGATCGGGCTTGGACGCAAGATCGTGCAGAAATTAGTTACACTTGGATCTGTTAAGCGCTCTGTAACTCGCGGTCCTTATTCCTTTGCCTTGGGTGAAAAGAGGTGGTGGATATGGGTGCGCAGGCTAATGCGGCACCAGTCGTCATCATCAAACGAAAGAAAGTCATCAAAGGCGGCGGGCATCATGGGGGTGCCTGGAAAGTCGCGTATGCGGATTTCGTGACCGCGATGATGGCATTCTTTCTGCTGATGTGGCTGCTGAATGCGACGACAGAACAACAACGCAAGGGGTTGGCGGATTACTTTACGCCGACGATACCGGTGAATCGTATTTCCGGTGGGGGAGACGGTGCCTTCGGCGGTGACAGCATATTTACCGAAATGACCCTTGCCGAGAACGGAACCGGAGCCACGGCAGCGCTAGCCACAGCGCAGGACAAGGCAACCGGCAGCAGTGGGAACGCCCCCAGCGATGCGGACAGCATAGCAGAGGCCGAATCCTTTGAGTCGATGATTGCCGAGCTGATGGGCCGTGGCGGCGAAACGATGGTGATGGAGAACCTGCTTGAACATATCGTCACGCGGATAACCGACGAAGGTCTGGTTATCGAACTTTTTTCGGTGGAGCAGGCACCGCTCTTCCAACCGGGAAGTACAGAACCGACGCCGCTGCTCGATGATCTTGCTACGCTGATCGCCGGGATATCAAAGACTGTCGTCAACGATGTCGCCATTGGCGGACATGTACGGTCCGTGCCCCTGCCGCTGATCAACAATCCTGTTTGGGATCTATCGGGGGAGCGCGCAACGCAGATGCGTCTCTTGCTTGAGAAGAACGGTATCGTTCCTGCCCGCATGCAACGCGTCACCGGGCACGCGGACCGTGAGCCAGTGGTCAACGATCCGATGGCCATCCGCAACGACCGTCTGGAGATCGTTCTGCTGAGGGCTGGCAATTGAAGATGCCGGGAAATAGGATTCATTTTATCTGTTAGGGCGGCATTAAAGGGGATGGGTCTATCTGTTGGTCTCAAATTGAGGCGATACAGCAGAAAGGCGTGTCCATGACAATATCATCTTCGCTCAACGCAGGGGTTGCGGGGCTTCAGGCCAACGCGACCCGGCTGGCAAGCATCTCGGACAACATCGCGAACTCGTCCACCTTCGGGTACAAACGAGTCGAGACCGATTTTCAGTCTATGGTCATCTCGTCACAGGGCGGTTCATATTCCGCGGGCGGCGTCCGTGCCACGACCAACCGGCTGATCGACCAGCGCGGGTCACTCGTCACGACTTCCAACGCGACAGATCTTGCCGTCAGGGGCCGCGGCATGTTGCCGGTGTCGAAAGCGACCGAAGTCGAAGTCGCCAATGGCGATACGGAGATGTACCTGACGACGACCGGATCCTTCCGGACAGATTCCGAAGGTTATCTGCGATCTGAATCCGGACTTGTCCTGCTTGGCTGGCCGGCGTTGCCCGACGGGTCTATTCCCCCCTTTCCACGCGATACCGCTGCCGGGTTGGAACCCGTCCAGATCAATGTTAACCAGTTTTCAGGTGAACCAACCACCCGTCTGTCCTTGGGTGTAAACTTGCCGGCAACGGAAACCGATGCCGGTTCACCCGGTGATGAGCAGGTTCTTTCGGTCGAGTACTACGACAACCTCGGCACGTCGGAGAACATCACCGTCCGGTTTTCACCCGTTGTGCCCGGAACCGGATCATCCAACGCTTGGACGCTGACGCTTGATGATTCGGCGAACCCCGCAAACAATCCGATCGGCGTATACGACCTGACTTTCACTGACAGTCGCAATGCGGGCGGCACACTCGATTCAGTCACACCGCAGGCAGGCCAACCGCCATATGATCCGGCTACCGGTAAAATCCTGCTCAATGTCGACGGCGGACCTATGGAGATCGACATTGGCCTGCTCGGTCAAAGCGACGGCCTGACGCAACTCTCCGACAGTTTCGCGCCCGTCTCGATCACCAAGGACGGCTCTCCGGTTGGCAACATGAAAAGTGTCGAGGTGGATGCGAACGGATACGTACATGCATTCTTCGACACCGGAATCACACGCACCATCTATCAGGTTCCTCTGGTCGATCTGCCCAATCCCAACGGCATGGTCGCGCTGGACAATCAGACCTATCAACCCTCCGTGGACAGCGGATCATTCTTCCTGTGGGACGCAGGCGACGGGCCTACCGGTGATGTCGTGGCCTTTGCGCGCGAAGAATCCACCACTGACGTCGCAGGCGAACTGACGGCGATGATCCAGACGCAGCGTGCCTATTCGTCGAATGCCAAGGTGATCCAGACCGTCGACGAGATGTTGCAGGAAACCACCAACATCAAACGCTAATCGTCACTTGGCTCGATAATCACCTGATTGTCGAGCCACCACAAGGAAAGGGCCAACATGTCGATCTCTGGTGCATTGAACAACGCAATGTCGGGGCTGCGCGCTGCCGGCCGCGCGTCGGAACTCGTCTCCTCGAATATCTCCAACGCGCTCACACCAGGCTATGGGC
>Ga0115567_10005271_pt1 | contig 12547 bp, 9 predicted proteins | sample COGITO_mtgs_1204_2_FD_88679 | JGI IMG/M metagenome (GOLD analysis project Ga0115567, IMG submission 88679) | Pelagic marine microbial communities from North Sea - COGITO_mtgs_120412 | ecosystem: Environmental > Aquatic > Marine > Epipelagic | place: Germany:Helgoland, sampling site Kabeltonne...
CCGAGCCACACGTAAGTCACTACTGACCACCGGGAATTGATTGAGGCCACGATGTAGGTGTAGTGTACCAGCCCACAAGCGTGAAACCATGATACCTGCATGCGAGGAAGAGCACAACACGCTGCAGGAAAGGTTTGCTTTTCGAGGTGATGTTTTCTATTCCCATAAGAACCAAATGGTAAATGAATTCTCATCACCTCCTCTCATACTCTTGCCCATCATCAATACTAGACCGAGACGCACCCCTCTCGTCGCGCGCCGTGGGTGACGCTCCTTATCGTCGAAGCCATCGGTCAAATCCTTCGGCCCGCCTCAGGTTTCGGAATCAAGTATGAATCAGTCAACTTACACTCGCCTCGAGATCGACAGCAGGTCGTCGGCCTGTGGGACACCTTTCCTGCCTCAGCTCCTCCCCAGGTATGCAAATCCGCAGATCAGTGAGTGTCCAATTTTTCCTTGCGCTTGCCAATTAGAATCCCGCGCACTCCGATCGCTACAGCTTCTTGCACCCAGAGGACGCAAGTCTTTCTTTGTGCAGAGAGTTTTTGCCGCTCTTTTGCGCCGTGTGTGAGAATGCTGCAACGAAGCTGAGGCTCTCTTGGTGCTTCGCGCAGACTAGGAGAGGGAGCAGAGCTGTGTCGACGTGGAGCGCTGCTGCTCCCGCTCTTGGCTCAAGATTGAGAAGCAGGGGATCCTTACGGGCGGCGTCTGCATGAGCGAAAATCCGAGGCACATCCGCTGAGCTGTAAGCAACAGCTGAGGGGAACGACGAGAGGCAGGCAGCACCCAGGGTAGGGGTGCTGCTTGGAGCCATGGATTCCAACACAAGGGAGTTCCTGGAGGCGTACGAGCAGGAGTTGCGCAGCATGACTAGACCCGACAAGGGGGTGATCAACTCGCTCACGATGTTAGCAGCTGACAATGCGGAGAACTTCAACACCTCAACGGGAATCGTGCGAACGCTGGAGATGTGCGTGCAGCAAGCTCCGCCGTCAAAGAAGTTGATCCCGCTATATGTCATGGATTCCATTGTCAAAAACGTTGGGGGACTGTACACCAGGAGCTTTGCGCAAAACCTGCTCCGTACATTTTGTGGTGCATTCCAGGTGGTCGACAACAAGATCCGGGAGTCGTTCATCAAACTTCTAGATACGTGGACGACTCAAAATGTGTTCCCGCCGCAGCTGATTTCGGAAATCCGTCAGGCGCTTTCTCAGATCCTTATTTCAGGTCAGGGCGGACAACACAGCCAGGCTCAGCAGAGTTCGTGGGGCGGTGGTGGAGGCATGCCCGCGGGAGGTGGATATGGCGGCGGGATGGGAAATGGTGGTGGAGGAGGCGGATGGGGTCCCGGGAACATGCAAGGGAACATGCAAGGGAACATGCAGGGGAACATGCAGGGGAACATGAGTGGGGCCGGCGGAAATTTTCAAAACAACGTTACTGGTCTGCTCCAAGCGATAGGTGGGGGTGGAGGCTTCGGTGGCGGAGGACCGGGGGGTTACAATGGGGGTCCTGGTCCAGGAAATATGGGCAACATGGGCAACATGGGCAACATGGGTAACATGGGCAACATGGGTAACATGGGCAACATGGGTAACATGGGCAACATGGGTAACATGGGTAACATGGGCAACATGGGGAGTGCAGGAAACATGGGGGGCGGTGGGTTCGGAGGACCTGGGACTTTCGGGGGACCTGGTGCCTACGGAGGCAATGCATCTAGTGGGATGGGGTTTAACCAAGGCGGGCCGCCACCGGGTGCTTTCAATCAGGGCAATTTTGGTCCTGGAATGGGCAATGGCGGCCCCGGAGGTAACTTCGGTGGCGTCGAGGGCATAGGACGGCACAGTGGTGGCGCCGTTGGGATGCAAGAAGGAGGTGCTGCGAACAACAAGGGTGGACCTCAGGTGAAGCAGGAGAACAAGGTGTCTGGGGCGCCACGCGAGTGCAGCGTTGAGGAATGGGTGTCGCGCGACCCAAGCGATGTAGTTGCTATTCTTTACGACGAGAAAAAGTTTGTGAGCAAGTCAGACGGGCGGCGCTTTGCGAGTGAGACAGAGCTGCGGGCGCATCTTGATCTGCTCTTTGAGCAAAACAAGGCTACAAAGGAGGGAGGTGGGGCCAAAGAACGCCACTGGTTCCGCAATCGCGAAGAGTGGACTCAGGTACCCGCAACTCCACCGTCTCGCGCCCTAAACCTGGACCTTATTTTCTCGTGATGCGGCGGCAAGCGTTCTCGCCCAGGCCAGCGACCCTTGCTGATGAGGATGATGCGGGGTGCAGGCTGCAGATCTCAAGGTTGCCGCTGTTGAGGGCAATGACGAGCATGCGGCCCAAGCCGAGTCTGCGCAGGAAGAAGAGGGAGTTTCACTTCCAGCAGATGAATTCGAGAGCGGAGTGAAGTGTGGGGCATGCCACGAAGAGCTCAAAAAGACTTGGGACGATGCGGAAGACTGCTGGGTGTTCCAGAGGGTAGTGCGCCTCGATGCTGCCGGGAACAAGGCATCCTGTGGCTCTACTGTCGTTCACGTGGGATGCTACCAGCCAGGAGGAACGTACTCTGCCGCCGACACCCCCGTGGGGTCAGGCTTGACACCCAAGGCCGGAGGCATGGGTGGGGGGGGGCAGTGGCCCGACCCCATGCAACAAATCTGATCTGTGCGCGAGCCGCCCGCCCCATCACGCCCCCCTCCCCTTTTCCTGGCGACAAACCTGCCTGCCACTCCACAGCCTTGCGCGCTCGAATGGATCGGGTAGATGCAAGCAAAACCAGACACGCAAATGAGAAGCAGACGGGAAGCAATGGCCTTAGCCAGAGGCATTGGACGATAGAAATGTGAGCAGAGGGATGCTTAAGGGTTCTGGGTCTAGCAGGCTGATTCGAGGGTACGAATCAGCCTGCCAAAGAATGTTTTGGGCCAGAGCTGCTGTTGGCTTCAGTATCAGGCGGCATTAATGCAAGAGGGCGGAGGCACGCACTCGAGAGCTGTTGCGAGCTTGCTCTGTTGCGAATAAATGCCGCTGATAAGAAAGATAGAAAGCTCAGCACGACTGCTGATCAATCCCATGCAATTGACTCATCGCACGACATCTAAAGCTCTCCTGCGGGCCATGACTCTCTTCGCGACCCCCGGCGATCGCACGTGCCCTTCAGCACTTCCCTCCACCTCATGGATCGCATCCACCGCTGCCGGAGCCGCCCTCTTTCCTCCCTTAATCCCAAAGTCGCCCTCAACAGGCTGCGGAGCGACGCACAAATGGAGCACGGCGAAGTTGACGAGCCAGAGCACGAGCTGCGCCCACGCGTCAGCGAGGGGCGCCGAGAACGGTCTGAAGAGCCCCTCGAAGAGTCCCCAGAGCAGAACGAGTGCCGGCGTGGAACAGCCTTGCAGTGCAAGCAGAGCCGGTAGGGAGTAAAAGCTCCAGGCAAGGAACGGCGTGTAAAGTGCCTTGGCCGTTGCCACCACGACCTGGTTGCAGGCGAGCAGGCCTGCCACCAGGGCCCTACTCCTTGCTAGCGGCGAACGGGCGCGGCGCCAGCGCGCGTCGTGCGCCAAGAGCAGCGGTACGAGCAGCAGGGCTGCGAGCAGCAGGCAGGCAGCCTTGTAGGCCGCCGTGGCGAAGCAAAGGCGGCCAACAAAGCGCATGACCCGCGTCTTGTCGAAGACGAGGTCGCGCCCGAGGTTGAAAGCCCGCACCGCAAAAGCGCGCGCATTGGCGAGCAAAAATGGCAGCGCCAATCCGACCTGCACAACCGCCAGCACGCACCCCGCCCGCAGCAAAGCGCGAACCCCCCCGGGCGTAGTGCGGAAAATAGCCCAGGCCCAAGCCGGGCCATAGGTAACGAAGTTGAGTTTTGATCCGAGGGCGAGGGAGTACAGGGCGGATGCCGCGAGCGGGCGACCGAGGTAGAGGAGGCGCACGGCAGAGAGCATGATCGCGACATTGATGCCATCGTTGGTGACCACTCGAGTGTGGTAGAGGTGCAGTCGGTTGGACAGCACAGGCAGAAATGCAACGATGGGCGGCAAACGGAGCTGCAGCGCCATCTCGCCAACAGCCCGTAGGGAGAGAACCTCAACGAGCGCCCAGACGAGCTGGAACACCTGACGGTATGTACGCAGAATAGAGTTAAGATTCAGGATCGCACCAGGTTTCCAGCAGTGCCGAGCACTGTGGGCCTGTGGCGGTTTGCGGGAGCGAGCCTTGAGGTCTCCGCCGGTGCATGCGAAGAGAGTTGTGTAGAGGTAGAGGAAGGCAGCCGGGTACGCATTGTCGCCGTGCGTGTGGAAGAAGTCCGCGTAATCAAGGCGACCTGCGCAACGCATCAATCTGTTTGATCTCTTTCAGGTCACGAACGCCCCAACGCTGGGTGCGTGGCCTCGCGTCCCCCAAGAGAACGACCAGTTGAGAAGGGGGTGCAGCATTTCGGACAGGATAGGCGCTCTGGGTGGAAATGCCTGCGAGAAATTGGTCCACGTGGTGCCCATGAGCCGGCCAATCGTTGACAAACGCACCCTGCTGAGTCACCTGCCGCAGGGAAGAATTCGTGGCCAGTCATCGCATGAGAACTGTATGCATGAACTACATTTAGTGTCTGTCATATAACACAGTGCACCAGGCTGTTGCCACGGCTGGGGGCTCTGAGAAGACGCATGCGATGCTGGGGAACGTGCCTCGAATATTGAGACGGCAAAGAGCAGCAGACAAGCACCGCTAAGCAAGGTTCGCGCACGTGCTTCAAGCATTAACTCTGCGCCTAGCATCATGCTGTGCGTCGCTGCAAATACAGGCAACCACGAATGCGACGATGAAGCACGAAGTAGGATGAATGCAAGAAGCAGTGCGAGGAGCAGGAACGGCATCGGCAAAGCCGCAGGAAGGCCACTCCACTCCACCACGTAGTCCACGCTACGCTGTCGGCACTGCGTTCAAGGGCCCGCCAGCACCTCAGCATTGAGAAGCGCAGGCATGTATGAAGTGTCGGCGGGCTGTGGCGGGGGTGGGTAAGTTTCGATCAGCCGCATTTCAGCGAGACACGCGGGCGGCACGGGGTCGTCATGGTGCACGGGGCCGTCATGGCGCACCGATCGGTCGACCGGGAACGCGCACGACGGCGTGACGTAGAAGTCTTGGCGCCGTGCCTCCGCCCGCCCAGCCCCGGCCATCGGTTGATCGCACCGTGCTATCGCAAACTCAGACATACCATGCTCCAGCACCTCCATCGCACCCTGCGACACGCGCGCGGCCGGCGCCGAGGCCACTCCGACCAGGTAGGCCCACTTCAACTCGGCGATGGCCACGCCGTGCGCCCACCCGCTGGGCCGCGCGTCAGGGCCGCGGAGCAGCGTAAACGCCACGCGATGGGCTGACCACTCCCAGAGCTGCACGCTGTCCGAGCCCGCGATGGCGAAAAGCCGCCCCGAGGCTCCAACAGCCAGCGAGGTCGGCGGGTCGCCTCGTGCTGGCGCGAAGCTCTGGAGGAGGGAGAGCGACCGCGCCTCGCGGTCGTGCAGCAGAGCCGAAACGGCACCGTCGCAAGCAAGCACCACCACCAGCTCTCTCCCAACCGTCGATGTGGCCGCGTCAATCGCGCTCCCCCTCTCGGCCGCCCACAGCACATCGCCACCGCCGGCGGACCCGGCATCGCCCACCTGCACGGCCTGCGCCTGCCGCACACAGCCCAGCCCCGACCGCGCAGCCTTCCCTCGCACCAAGGAAGGCTGTCCGCTGAGCGCCCACGCCCCGCGCGCGTCGACCTCGGCGACGGGCACCTGCTGCGCCGCGCTGCCTCCGCCCCTTCCGGCCAGAGCGCCGGCGCCCCCTTCCTTCCTCCCGCATCCCCGGACGTCCGCGGCGCTGTCGCAAGCCCCGAGAGGGCCAGGCAACAATGCAAGCGACCGCGCGTCTGCACCGAAGAGCAGCCGCCCTGGAGCTGAAGTCGAGGCCTGCGGGAGCTCGACGAGCTGCCTGGCGGCTTCTCCGCTGCACGAGGGCTGCACAAGCATCGCCCGCGCCGATCCACTGACGTCTTGAACAAGAACAGCAACCCACTTCCCGTCCGGCGAAAGTGCTGCGTCCATGATCGTGCCTTCCGGATTTCTTGCTGTTCCGTACGCTCCCGCGCCTCCGCTGGCGTCATCCGGCACCAAGTACACAGGGGCCCACGCATCGTTGTAGGGGTCCCTCGGATGCCGGATAACGAAGCCGGATGGGTCCCAACTACGATCCGCACGAGTGCAAAATTGCGGGCTATCCTTTCGCCCCGCCACCACGGAGCCACGCGCGAAGACTGTCACGCTGAGGGCACCATTCGCTGCTTCCCGAACAGAAAGGACCCGCGCGCCTTGCTGCGATACCCAGCAGCGTGCCCGTGCAGAGGCTTCCCTCGCGCCCGCTCGTAGCTCAGCACGAGAGTGCCATCCATACACTAGATACGGCCAGTCAGGGTAGAGATTTGGGTACAACGTGACTCGAAGGACTGTGAGACTACCATCCAGTCCGCAGACTGCTGCGAATTCCTGGTCCGGGCTTAGCGCAGTGGGCCCAGATGCTGCAGCAACGCCCTCAAGACCCAATTTGCGTACGATTCCCCACGCATTGGTTCGATTGGGCGCGAGCGACTGCGGTGGTTCGGATCCGCAAGCCGCTGCAAGAGCTAGGAGGAGCCCAAGGCGGGCGCCCGCCGCCATGTTAACGGCGGGGAACTCCGAGGGTTACCCCAAAACGCGTTTTCACTCCCCACAAAGGGGAAGCGCCCCGTCAGGATCATGGGCCTCACCTCACAACGGCTGGCGGTGTTCGCGGCCTTCCTGATTGTTTGCGCAAGAGATGGAACTGCGCGTACTGTGGCCCCCTCTGCGTTCCGATACGGAGGCGGTGCAGTTGGTGTAGGTGTGAGAGCGGCCCTGCGCGTGAGGGGCGGGGCCGGGTCGAAGGGGGCCGATGAAGTCGGCGAGTCGCTCGAAGCCATGAAGGTAGATGGAAGCCAGGATGGCAGGAATGTTGAATCTGGCACCTGGCTGGTAGAGCTGGAGGCGAAGTTGAGAAATGAAGTAGATGCAGAGGGGAATCCGCTGAGCAAGAACGAGCTGAAGCGACGGCTTAAAGCTGCAAAGACAGAACGGGAGCGAAGCACCAAACGCTTGTTGCAGGAGGAAAAGGCTGTCGCGGCAGCAGAAGCAGCTGAAGCTGCAGGGGAGGGAGGGGCGAAGGAAAAAGACGAGGAGGAGCTCGACCCGACACGCTACTTTGAGAATCGCGTCGCGGCGATGGCGGCATTGGAGGCATGCCCCAACACCTCAAATGATTACCCTACATGTGCAGGATCATCCTTAGTCTATCACAGCTTCAGTCTGCCGTACCGAACCGGCACGCGCCGATTGACACGCCGCTGAGCAACGTAAGCAACGTTTGGGCAGGCCGAGCGCGGCCCATTCCCGTTCCGATATGACGCGACGCTGTCGCTGCCGGCATTCCGGAGCAAGTATGAGGGTGCACTGGCAGATGGGGAGCTAGTGAGGGAGCAAAAGGAGAGAATCGCAGGGCGCGTGCTCCAGAAGCGCCAGCAGGTTCGTTCTCCAGCGCTTGCGGCCGCACGCCCAACTCTCGCTGAGCGTGCGGCGGGGGATGAGCGCAGGGAAAGCTCATCTTCTACGATGTGCGAGGAGACGGCGCCCAGCTGCAAGTGGTGGTGACCGAGGATATCTTCGCCCCGGGCCGCTTCAACGCCGACAACGCCCCCATCCGCCGCGGCGACATCCTAGGGTCGCCGCCTGCCCGGACCCGCGCCCCCCTCCCTCCCCCGCCGGCCCCGAGCCGCACCGGAGCTGACTCGTCGCGAGCGAGCCGCAGGTTCGAAGGCATCCCTGGGAGTACGAAGCGCGGGGAGCTGTCGCTGTTCGCCACGACGCTGGAGCTGCTGCGCCCCTGCCTGCGCATGCTCCCGAAGCGCTGCCTCAAAGACACGGAGACGCGCTTCCGGCAGCGCTACCTCGACCTGATCATGAACCCCGACGTGCGCAAAACCTTCCTCGTGCGCTCGCAGGTCATCCAGGAGGTGCGCGACTACCTGACCGAGCGTAACTTCATCGAGGTCGACACGCCGATCCTGAACCCGATCCCCGGCGGCGCCGCGGCGCGCCCCTTTGTCACGCACCACAACGAGTTGGGGCTGGACATGTTTCTGCGCATCGCGCCAGAGCTGTACCTCAAGCAGCTGGTGGTCGGGGGGCTGGACCGCGTGTTTGAGATCGGGCGGCTGTTCCGCAACGAGGGGATCGACCTCACGCACAACCCCGAGTTCACGACGTGCGAGTTCTACATGGCGTACGCCGACTACAACGACCTCATGACCATGGCGGAGGAGCTCATCTCGGGCATCGTGAAGCGCGTGACCGGTAGCTTCACCCTCGAGTGCGCGGGCACGACCATCGACTTCACGCCGCCCTTCCGGCGGCTACCCCTCGTCGCATCGCTCGAGGAGGCGGTCGGCGAGCGCCTCCCAGAGGACCTCTCCTCGCAGGAGGCGCTCGACGCGCTCATCCGCCTCGCTGGTGCCCGCCCTTCTGCCGTCCGCGAGCCGCACGGCAAAACACGACAGCACGTTTCCTGGCTGTCATGTGTGCTGCCCCTGTTCAGGGTTGTCTTGTTGTGTTGAGATCCTCGTCCGCGCCAGCGTCTCAGTCTCCCGCTCGCAGGCAAGCACGGGGTCGTGTGCCCCCCGCCACTCACTACCTCTCGCCTGCTCGACCGGCTCTCCGGCGCGCTCGTGGAGCCCACGTGCGCGCCCACTCGCTCCCGCTGCTCCCTGACCCGCACCGCGCCGTGCTGCGCTCGCGAATAGCTGTGCATGACGCTACGCATGCAGGTGTTCGGGGCCCACGTTTATTACCGACCACCCCGTCGTCATGTCGCCCCTCGCGCGTCGGCATCGCAAGTCGCCGCACCTCACTGAGCGCTTCGAGCTCCTCATCCAGGCCCGCGCCCGTCCGCTCTGCGTCCATGCCGCGCGGCGCGCTCACAGCTCGCGGCGGCCCCATGGTCGGGCAGGGCACCGAGTATTGCAACGCGTACTCGGAACTCAACGACCCCATGGAGCAGCGCGCCCGCTTCGCCCACCAGGTCTCGTGCGCCCCCACCCGCCTGCCCCGGCCGAGACCTCGAGAAGGATGCTCACGACAGGCGCGTGCGGAGTGCAGGCGCAGAGCAAGTCAGCCGGGGACGAGGAGGCTACAGACGCGGACGAGGTTTGTGCAGAGCCCAGCATTATCACCGCCGCCGCCGCCGCTGCTGCTGCGATCACGCTTGATTGGCGCTCGCGCCGTCTGAGCCACTCATCAAGCCCGATGCGCGCGCCCTTTCCCTGCAGGGCTTCTGTGTTGCGCTGGACCATGCGCTGCCACCCACCGCGGGCTTTGGGCTAGGCATCGACCGCCTCACCATGCTCCTGACGGGCCAGACCAACATCAAAGAGGCCCCTCCCCGCCCCCACTCGCGCATGTCTCCCAACGAGACTGCTGCCGGCCACCTGCGTCGCACCCGGTGCGGTGCGCGCTGAGCCGCTACGTCGAGCTGCAGGTGTTGCTCTTTCCGGCGATGAAGCCGCTTGCATGAGACCGTCGTGCCTCGCGCACCTCGCTGCGCAATGGGCGTTGTGCTAAACGTGAACTCAAAAATGAAACAGCTCTGCGCTCTTGAATTTTGCTCGCGTGTTGAAACGGAATCCACACAGCGGCAACAACACAACTCGGCGAACCCGCGTCGCCGATAGTGCTGCAAACGGTAAGGATGCTGCGGACAGTAGACCAGCACGTATTTACAGATTATGCACAAACACACCCCTTCCCACAGTTACCATGTCCCAGGCCGATAAGAGGGCATGGGCGAGCATGGCCCGATGCAGGCAAAATGGTTGCCAGGCTCGGCCAAGGATTGTGACATCTCTGGCCGACACCGCTGGTCTTGCCCAAAATCACTGCCGCAGAGAGTGAGATCAGCCATTTTGCAGCTTGCAGTGCTCAGTGCGGCGCTCTTGTGCGGTGCAAGGGCTAGGATTCGCACCTGTTCTTCCCGACACCGCAGGTCGGATTGTTTCCGTCGAGCCCTGCTTGCTGATCAGACCAGCCCGGGTAGAACATCGCGAAGATGGAGAACATTCTGGCGCCGTGCTGCCGCCCACCGCCGGGAATAGAGGCTGGCGTATCGAAAAATTGAGTGTGAACCATCCGCTCAGTTGCAGCCTGGAGTGGGGTCGGCGTCGGGGGCTCCTGTCGATAGTGATGGGAACCCCCGCCGCGGAGGCGGAGTTCAACGCTCGGAAGGCAGAAGAATCGTATCTCGACCAGATCGAGGAGCTTGTGCGCCTCCGCTCCAGCCTTGATGCCAACAAGCAGTTGAATGAGGTGCTCGGGAACGCGCGCCGCCAGGAGCTGGCACGACTCGCGCGAGTCAGCTACATGATCGAATGCTCAGCATCAGAGCAGGATCCTGAGCAAACGCAACCGAAGAAGCGGACCGCCGAAGACAGCAGTTCGTATCAAGCCCGCCTTGGGACAGGACCATTGAGCGCTCTCGCGACGAACAGGGCGCACCGGCCAGGGACTGTGGTCCCCGCTTCCCCTCTGTCTCTGGCAGGCAGAACGCTTGCCCAAGACAGGAAGTTGACCAAGCGTGAGCATCTGCAGCAGCTCAAGCTTCGCCTCGCAAAGCTCCAGCGTATCTCTTCGGCAGCGGCTCCACAGACGCCCAGTCCGCGAGGCTCCCCGAAGAAGGCTGCCCAGACTGTCAGCAAGGCGCCCCCGGCAACGCGCTCGTGGACATCAACAAAAGTGCTTGATGCGGCGCGGAAGACTCCGGTGGAAGCTGCGCCAGCGCAATGCGCAGTCAACACGGCACCCAAGGGGCAGACACCCTCCCCTGGGCTTCCCTCGCAAATTCCCCTTGAACGATCGGCTGCAGCTTCGCCCCTGCGCTCCTCTGCGCCGTCACCTCGCCGCTCCCTGGCCCTATCTGCCACGGTCTCCCCAGGCCTGAGCGCCTCTCCTGTGCCGGGTCGAGCTGCCAAGCGCCCGATCTCCCCGCTCCAGCGCGCGGGCTCGCGCAATGGTGAGCGTTCGCCCGCCGCGGCGCACGACGCAGACGAGAACGGGAGCGCGGCTGGCGGCGCAGGCGCGGGCGAGACGAAGCGAGCGAGGGTCGATCCGCGGCGCCCGCTCTGCCGGTGCCCACCCCAGGCCTGCCACGCGCAGGCGCAGGCGGCCAGGGTGCTGCAGTGGCGGGCGTAGCAGGGTCGGCGCGGCTCCCCTTGGGACCGCGACATGGCGGCGCGTGTGAGCCGCAGCCTGACCTCTCCTGCGGGCAGATTCGACCTCCTTGGGTTGTGCGACGACCCCGCGTGCCCCGACCAGCACATCCGCGACATCGAGGGCACCCGCCCGCTGCTCCGCCCGCCTCGCTCCCCGTCCCCCGCCGCGGGCCCCTCGCCGCCTGCGGGGGCGCCGGGGGGCGAGCATCCAGCGGCGCCAGTTCCGGGCGGCGGCAACGCGGGGCCGGGCACACGTGCCGAGGCAGGCTGGTGGGGGGACTTCATGGAGCTGTCGGCGGAGGAGGCGCGCGATGAGGAGGCGGCCGGCTCTGATGACGAGGAGGGCGCAGCGGTCGCCGCAGCCATCCTGCGGCGCATGCGGAGCAGCCTCGACGGGCGCTACTTCGGCACAGCCGCGACCGCCGTGGAGCTGCAGCGGGAGGTTTTGCTTCGCCGCAGCCCCTGCCCCTGCGGCCCCCGCTCGCCTTTGTTCGCGGTAACGGCGGCGGCGGCGGCGGCCGCCTCCCGCAGGTCGAACAGCACCCCGAACGGGTCTCTGCGTGGCTGGCCCTTGCCTCGCTCGTGCTTGGCTCGGCCCTGCACGCCACCTCGCCCTCCGCCCCCGCTACGCCCACCTCCGCCCGCCCCCATGTCCAGGCTCTCCTCCCCCCTAAACCCTAAACCCTAAACCCTCCCGGGAACCGGCGCCCTCTCAATCCCGCGCGGCGGGGCGCGGCGGGGCGCGGGCACTCACCGGGCTTGCCTACGGGCGGGGCGCGGGCGCAGGATGTGTGTCTCAACGTCTTGGCGCGCGCGCTGGACCACAACCCCTCGTCCCCGGCGCTGTGGCTCGTGTACCTCCCCCTCTTCGCTCGCCGCTCCCCCGACGAGCTCCCCGACATGCTCAACCACGCGGTCCCGCCCCGCCGCTTCCCGCGCGCCGCGCGCCCGCCGGCTGGGCCTGAGGCGGCCCGCGCGACAGGCCCTAAACCCTAAACCCCAAACCAGGTCCGGCTCAACCCGACCTGCTTCCTCCTCTGGGCGGCGCTCGCGCGGCACGCCGCGGACGCCGACGCGCGCGGGACGACGCGCGTCGTGCGCTGCGTCGCGCGGCAAAACGCGTCGTCGTCGGAGCTTCGAGTCGTCGCGCTCGCGGCGACGCTCCCGCCGAATCGCGCGCCGGTCGCGGGGACGCTCGTCCCCGCGGGCGACGGCGTCGTCCTCGGCGCGTGGCCGCGC
>Ga0115567_10005273_pt1 | contig 12547 bp, 18 predicted proteins | sample COGITO_mtgs_1204_2_FD_88679 | JGI IMG/M metagenome (GOLD analysis project Ga0115567, IMG submission 88679) | Pelagic marine microbial communities from North Sea - COGITO_mtgs_120412 | ecosystem: Environmental > Aquatic > Marine > Epipelagic | place: Germany:Helgoland, sampling site Kabeltonne...
GCAATTCACATGCCAGGGCCGAAAATGGCATCCGCGGACAAACAGCAATTTACCTGGTTGTTGAGAGTCAGGTAGGCCGCGCCGCCCACCGACTGTTCCGGCCTTGTTGGGTCAGAGGTGAGCTCTTTGTAGATTTTGTCGATGCAGCCCTTAACGTGATCGAAGCATGCGTTGAACATTTCGCAGCGTTTCTTCTTGACGGACTCGTATTTTTGCGCCAGATCATTTGACTTCTGCTTAGCCTCCGACAACTCTCTTGAGACTTCATCGTATTTAGCTTCGATTATCTTGAGCTCCTCAAAGGCCTTCATGTTGGGGTTCATCGTGGACAACCTTGCTACGATATTTTTTTGTTTCTCCTCTAACTCGTTCAGCACCTGGGATCAAACAACGCACATGTGAACATCACGGACACTGGCCGCAGTTACCACCCAGCGGCCACCCAAAACAATAATCTCGGCGCGTGAGCACACCTTCTTCATCTCCTTGTCCTGCATGTCTTTCTTGTGCTCTCGTGGTAACTTCGAGTAGTCGATTCGCACATCAGAAATTGCTTTCATGGCCTTCTTTGCAGACTGGCTGCGCCCAGCGCTCTCGTCCACCTCCATCTGGTCCTCTTCACCCTCATCACTCCCGCTTCGTCGCTTAGGAAGGTCCACACCCTCCATCTGCGACTGCTCCACGAGAGATACGCGCTGCAACAAACATGCCGGGTCAAACAAGACACTTTTGACACCTGGCGGTGATGCCCACCATAGCAAAATAGATCAGATCTAAGTGGGGGAGGACGGAGCGTCACCTGTAAAGAAAGACTCTCTATCCGGCTTTCAGCTTCATCATGTTGCTTTTGAGCATCTTCTCGCTCCTCTTGGGTCTTTTTGAGAACATTCTGGACCTACTCCAGATTCCGTTGCGAGCATAAGAACAAAAGAACCACTGCAAAAACGCCCAACCATACAAAATTCTTTCCTCACACGACGGTGATGCCCACCTCACGCTTTTTGTCTTCAATCTCTTTGATGTCCGCCTTGACGATGTCCAGCTTTCTCTGCTGTTCCGCCTTCTTTTCCATAGCGTCCTTGAGTTTCTTTTTGGCCTCATTGACCTGCGTCAACACTCATTAAGACGAAATTCGGTGTATTCGGAAACACCATGCATGATATTTCTCCCTACTGCAAAGGGAGCAATTCTTGCTTTTGGTTGAATGCGGCACCTTCTCTTCACTTTCTTTGATATCCTTTTGAAGATCCTTCAGGTCGCTCTTGTGACCAGACAGTTGGTTGCGAATCTTCTCGTGATCACGTTCGTTGCAAAGGATTTTTTGTTTGAAGTTAGACACCAGTGAAGACAGAGTGTTCAACTCATGCTTCCGTTCACGCTGTTCCCGGAGAGTCCCACCCTCAAACTCAGAGATGTTCTTGATCTTGAGTTCTGCGCAGAAATCTTTGTAGACCTGCGCGAAATCGGTTCTCGTTTTGATTAGGAAAGCCTTTACATTGCAGCCTATCTGCATATTTCGTTTCTATCGCAGAGATCGGTATCTTGATCTTGGCGTTTTATCGCTTACCTCATCTTGGACCGTCTTGAGTTGAGCGCTGACTTTTCCCACTTCCTTCCTCTTATTCTCGATTGACTTCGACAACTCCTTGATTCGTGGCTCCTGCAAAACACAGAGCCGAATCACATTTTAGCACGACAATACCGATACCTCGTTTACAATAATCTCTCATCGACGTCGTGGTGAGTCAGAAAGGCAGTGCCGCGAACCATTTTGTCCTCTTTATCCTTCAACATCCCGTGCTCTTTTTTCCTTGTTTCGAGGTCCTTCTCCTCATCTCTGATTTGTTTCGCGGCTGATTTAATCCTGTGCTCCAAGTGTTGGCTGTTTGTCACGAGGACCTTATGTTTCTCTTTGTCCTTTGTGATTTCGTCTTGGATATCCTGCGGCACAGGGATCGATTCGTTAGATCTTGTGCACCTTTGAATGGGAAACGCTATGGCGCCAACACTTCGCGCCACAATGAGGGCTAGCTCTCGCCTTCAGGGACTGAGCAGTTTTCTTCAACTTCGCTCGGAGATTATCAACGTCTCCAGCGCCGAACCGCTGAGCCTTGTTGGCGAATTTCGAGAAGTCACCGCCAGTGATGGCACCAGACTTGGAAATAACGCTGGCATCATTGGCGGATACGATCTTGCAGTTGATACGCTCTCCAGGGCCGAAGGCCAGTTGCTTCGCCTTTTCGAAGGTAGGGACCACCACGGTGTTGCCCGTCGCATACCACATGGCCTTCTCAAGCGACTTGTCCTCGATCGTGAGCAGGTCGAATGCGAGCGTGGCACCGTTGATCATGCGGAGGCGCTCGTCGGGGGGGGTCGCTGAGATTGAGTCAAGCGGCAGGAAGTTCATGGCACGGACCCTTTTGTCCTGGAGGTGCTCAATACACCTGGCGCGATATCCAGGTATTAGCCGGAAACATTTGGATAAAAAATGTGATACATCAAAAAACATGTGCACTCGACCCTGAAGGCGAAATCTGCTATCGAAGGACGTTGCTGCGTACTGTTTCACGATCTCTTCCTTTTCGACAACAATAGCATCCATGTTGGCATCCATGGTCACAGCGAGCGCGAGTTCATACTTCTTATCACGCACCTAGCAACACCAAAACGCTTCAGGGTTTGAAGGAGTGTCATCAGCGCCAGATCGTCCTGGCTTGAATGGGCCTGATCTACGCAACGTCCGGGATAATGATAGCCGGTTTGTTGTACCTTGCAGAGGTCGGAGACACAGCCTCGCACACCAGGGAAACAACTTTTTAGCATTTCGAGGTTTGCCTTGAATTCCTGTCGCTTCGATTCGTCACGTTTTGCCCCAGCAGCTTCTCCCAGTTCCTGCTGTAACGCATTACTCTTGTCCTCCAGGACCTGCGCCCGCTCCGCTGTGACGGGACTGCTGCGAAAAACGGGAAAACCGGAACCGAGATGTGGGCACTTTTGACACCGCGGACACCAGGAAAAGCTAAAGATGCTGACCTTATGATCAGCCCGCCGACGCTTGATTTTCTCGTCGAGATCCTGCATCTCACTTTTGATCTGTTGCAGTTTTTGTTTGTTGTCGTCGAGAGTCTTGACATTTACGTCATTCATCTTGCCTTGATCCTTGATACGACTGTCCAGATGCTCCCAACTGGTCCCAACCGCAACTCGTTTCAAAAGAGGGGTGCATAATTGAGGATCGAGGTATACATCAGACTTGATTTTGAAGAGTCGACGCGGCAATTTGCGAGGGACCAGGGGGCTGAGGGGCAGGCTTACCGTTTGATGAGGTCTCCTTTGTTATCCTCTTCATTCTTCAGCTCGAGTTCCTTTTTACTCAGCTCGGCCTCCAATGAGGTCAGCTCCTGTCATTCGGTAGAGGCGTTGAGCGCACTAACACATGACTCAACATCTTGCATCTCGACACGCCGCGCGCAAGGTAAGTGGTCTGGATTTACCTGCCCAAGCTTGTGCGCCTTCTTCCCACACTCTGCCTTCAGTACGGAGTACCTGCTTTCCTGCTCCCCGTTGAGCTCGATCTCCTTGGTCTTGTTTTCGCGTTTCTTGGCTGCAGCGGACAACCAGCACAATCACTCGCAATCAGGGACAGTAATACCTCAAGAATTGATACTGATCTAGTACTGCTTTTGTCTTATAGGCATCTGAAAAAAGGGATACCTTCTAGGTCCTTTGTGTGGGTTTCATGGATTTTTTTGTCGCTCTTAATCGCCTGGCTCAATTTCTCCAGCTCCTTCTCCTTTTTATCGATGTGCTCTTCATTCTTCTGAATATCCCCTTTGTACTTCTTGACAAACTTTTCATGCTTCGAGATGTCCCGATTCTTGATATCAGTGATCGCTTCATTGCAGGCGTGCACTTTCTTCTCGAGATCAACCGAGTCTTTCATCTTTACGGCCTTCTCCTCTTCCTTTTTCTTGACGGCCTTCTCCACAGACTTGCAGTTTTTTTCACATGCCTCGAGTTTCTCGGAATGCTGTTCCGCCTGCCATATAGTCCAAGATCGAATTTCTCACTCGACTGTTGCTCAATGCTTGCTCGCTTCAGGTCTATCCACAGAAAGCTCCTCAGGAACTTCAAAATTGAGTGTGGAGGAAAGGCATGCACCTCTTCAGCTTTGCTCTTCAGCTTCTTGTCGATCTGGAAGAGTTCGAAAAGATACCGCTGCGCCTTGAGATCAGCGACTTCTGTTTGCATCTTTTTGTAATCGTCGGCTTCCTTGACCTGCAGCGCGCGTTTCATGCGGAGAATCAAGTCGAGAAAATACAAGCCCATGATTGAAGATCGCTGCCCCGCGGATGCCGAGCGGAGAATAATCGAATTGTGATGTGGTGGACACACCTGATCTTTGAAGGACTGCCTCTCCTTCTTTATGATGTGATTCAAGTGCATGTACACATTCAATTCACTCTCTGACGATTCCTTCTTTTTCACGAGCAAGTCGTCGTATTCGCTCTTGAGGTCCTCCGAGCCCGAAATGCGTTCCAAGAGCTCCGTAAGCTGCTTCGGCGACTTCTGTGCCACAGCTTCCACCTGTATTGTGCATAATGGTCACTTTCAACTAACGCTGAATCGCGGAAGATTCACACTTTCATCTGCTTTGGATGACCAAAGAAATATCCTGTCACTGGACATTAGTTTTGCAGATTTGATGTTGCGCAAAACAGCACAGGCCAGATCTTGATGGCAAATGCTTAAATCAGTCACCCATGATTCTACCTTACAGTATCCCACTTTGCTATGTCCCGATCCAGAGGGTATCACAACTATTCGAATTCAACTCTCCCCGTCACGCCATTTGGTAGCGGTGGCTGCAGCGGAAAAAACCTCGTTCTGGAAGACAAGGAAGTTCCTGGACTTCACAAGCAGGCCAACGGATTTGAGTTTCTTAGTGTACTCCTTCTCATCGACCTTTCGCCCGTCAACACGATATTCCGAAGTGTCGCGCACCTGGAAAGCGCGTACCGGCATGCTTGGTCAGGCGCTCAACTTGCACGTGGCCTCAACTATTCTGGCAGCGCAGTACCATTTCATGGCGCTTTCAGACCGTCTATTTGCTACAATAGAGCGACACGGGACACGCAAGCAGGTTAATATCTTGGTTTGCTCATGCTGGTGCAGTAAAGGGCCGGCTTACTGTGATTGTGCGCGTGAACTGGACCTCCTCCGGCTCATCTCCATCCGAGGAAGGCGAATGGTAGTAAAGAGTCACGCTTGTCGGTTCATCAGTAGCCGACGAAAGGTTGTGCGAGCGAAAATCCGCAAGCTTGGCTCCGCGGAGCTGCGTGGTGTTGACGCCAACAACGAATGAGACAGCATCCATAAGGTTCGACTTGCCCGAGCCGTTCGGCCCGATAACGCAGGTGAAGTCCTTAAACGGACCGATTGTAAGCGTTCCAGCATAGCTCTTGAAGTTGCTTACCACGAGTTTGTACAGACACCCGCGGTTGGGCTCGGGATTCCCCCCAACCCTGCCTGGCATTCTGGCGCTCCCGTTCCGTTCACGCTCAGTGAGGCAACCTGGGAAGAGGCTTCGAAAGACTCTTCACGCACAGCACACTGAATGCCGCGAGAGCCACAGCTCTGAACGCCTTATGCAGACCTCCGCAAGACTCGGGCTGGGGGCGTCGACTAGCGCTGCCGCCCTGCTCGTTCGCTGCGAGTTTGCTGTTTCGCGCCCTTCGATTTGGTGCCCCTAGTTTCCCGCGAAGATCAACTTTTGCGGTGATCACAAAAGTTTCCTAAAAAGTGGAGCAGAGAGGCCGCGCGCCACACGCAGTGAGCAAGGACTCGCCGCGGCCCGCCGCTGCTACGGTACAATGAACGTCGTTACTGACACTATCCAGAGCTTGCGCTCCATGCGCAAGCGCCAGGTCTGTCCTGAACCCGCGATGCCTCTACTTCGACAATAGCATTCTTCGGACTCATGCTCGGGGCTCCACCAGCGGGCCCCGCCGCTGTCTGTCCACCCCGGTTATCCACCTGCGAGAGGCTGCCATGCGAGAACCCACATGAAATGTATGTTCTCGACTGTGCGCAACTCGTTTATACCGTGCGTCCCATGATTGTTCGATGCACGCGCCCACTGATGTCAGCTCGTGAGATCGGCGGCGTGCTCGATGTGGGAGTCCACGAGCATGGCCAAATTGTCCGGTTATAGAGAGAAGGAGGAAGATAAAGCCTCGCGCTAGTTCTAGTGTCTCATCTCAAATCTATCGCATTGAAGCTTTCCTGCGTGAGCAGCTCGCTCACCAAGTTATCAACCTCGGTCTAATTGTCACTTCGGCGCTAATGTGAGTCGGATTCCGCCAGCCCCAATGGCAATGGCTTGCGAGGCCTGAGAAACTTGCTAGGAATCGCGCATTCTCTCGTTTCATCAAGGTACAGACCTTCCGTAATGGACTTCCATGTGATCTGCGACAGGATCTGGAAGTCGTTGATGGTGATCACCCACAGCGAGAGCCCAGTTGTGGTGGTGCTGAGGTACTCTCCCGCGGCCGTTTAGTGTCTCAGCGCCAACAATGTGTGCTATTTATAGTACACAGGGTTTGTATGTTTGACTTTCATGTGTTGTATTTTCTGCGTTGCTGCTCCCGAAGTTGCTCCCCATGTGGGTTTTGCAAATTTCATTGAACGATGCTGCTCAGCCGTGTTGAACGTACCGTCTCTGCACAGTGGGAGCATGGAGCCGGCATTCCAGCGAGGCGATATCCTTTTCCTATGGTTAGGAAATGCAGCTTTCCGGGTCGGAGAGATCGTTGTGTTCAAGATCGAGGGGCGAGACATCCCTATTGTGCATCGGGTGACCAAAGTGCACGAGAAGTGAGCCGCCCCAGAAAAAAACCCACAGAGCTCGAGTACACGCACTTAAATAGACATAGTGATGTAGTACGGAATGGGATGAGCGAATGCTTGAGGCTGATCGAGTACCGACATGCTGGCATTACTTGAGGAAGATGTCCTTATAATGGCCTGTTGGTGGCAGGCATGACGGCACGGTTGACGTTTTGACCAAGGGGGACAACAACGACGTTGATGATCGCGGGCTCTACGCCCCAGATCAGAGATGGCTCAACAAGAAACATATCATTGGCCGGGCCGTGGGGTGAGCTCCTGCAGTATCCGTGTACCCCGCATTGGTCGCCTGCCCCAGCCTTCATCGCACAGAACAGGCACCTTTGTTGCCCCCCCTTGAATCCTTGCGGTAAGCGCGATGATTTCGGAATAATCCGTGTGCGTATGCGTGTGCGTGTGTGCGTACGCCGGTAGGTACCTCCCTTACGTGGGCATGGTGACAATCATCATGAACGACTACCCGTACCTCAAGTGCGTCCATGTCAATTTGACGCAAACAGCGAAACCCGCTTGATGATGTGACATGGTGAAGTGCAGGGTTGATGCGGGAGATAATAGCTGACCTTGTGAGTTTATTTGCAGGTACGCTCTGATCGGCCTGCTCGGCATCTTCGTGCTGACCTCCCGCGAATAGCCAGCCTTTGCTCCCACGAATCTCAAATAAGCCTTATCGGCAACATCGGCCAGCCGTGAGATTTTGAAATTTTTCTTTGCTACATTCATTAGCTTGTACGCTTCATGTCGTGGTGTTACAAGGTCTATGCAGTTGATTCTTCACACTGAGGCAGTTAGAGGCGGCTTACAAGGGACCGGCAGTAAACACGGCGCTCTCTGTACACATGCACACTCCCCGGCATTGCTGTATCACGTTTAAAAGGACAAGACGCACTGGCCCAAACCCTCAGGGGCCATGACGCACAGCATGTTTGTTGCGAGGTCGCTTGAGAGAGGCGGGGCGCTTCGCACGGTAGCAGGCGAGGCGACGGAATCTCAGCAGGGATACCAGTGTATCTAACAATTACACGGCGGAAAACGTACTCATGCAAAGAGCAGCCACTTGGCTTTTCGCCCCTCACAGTCACTGGATTCCCGATTCTCTGCCTCGACGGCAGGCGGTTTCGCCACCTCAAGTCCTTCCTTGTTGGATGCCTAAAGGAAGACGACTGGCCCGGAGACGCACGAGTCTCTCTCAGTGCTCTGCTCTGGATCAACGTCACTACCTGTGGAGCCCGAGAAGTCCCCGTTCTCGGCCTTGTGCATGAACGAGTTCTTGCTCCCAGGATACATCCATTTTGGAAAGGTTCATAGCTGCTGCAGAATCATCGGACCACTTAGAAAAATTCCGCCAGACCACCAATCCCCTGATACCACTGCTCCCCTTTCGCGCTGGTTACCGGATCCGCCTTGATGGAGTGCTTCGGTCTCTGGGAAAGAGCTGCAAAGAGCATCCACCCCAGCCCTCCCGTTGCCAAGAGAAGGGCCACGGCAATTTAGCCAACTGAAGCTCCGTCCCCGAAGCGGGCCCGTGCGGGGCCCGGGCACTGCAGTGGGCTCCGCAACACCCTCTCTTGGGCGTGCCTGCCACAACTCAGCAATGTACGGTCAAGATCTAGAAATCCAGCTGCCTGCAACATCCAAGAGGCACATCGCATGTGATGAACTCGGTCACAGCATCGTGGGGCCCAAATCATACTCAGTTTCGACAGAGTTGGTGTTCCAGCGATTCGATCGCCCGCGGTCTGTAGAGCCAGAGCCCCCCGGCAGTGCCCCATTTGTCCTAGTCGCTACACCAGCCACGGAGAATACGATGAGTGGACCAACGCGTTCAGTGGCTACCCTGGAACACGTGCCCGAGTACCGAGCGCCCGGTGAAATGGCCAGGCGGAAGTGGGTAACTCCTAAGGAGGCATCGCGGCTACGTAAGGCGCAAGGAGATCAAATCGTCGTGCACGTCTTTGTTCACAGCTCTGTACTCTCACGTGCAGCACGACACACTCTCACTGTTAATGCGGCGACAACCGTTCGAGGACTGGAGCAGGTCCGCAATGAGGACACAGTGCCTTGATACCCGAGTGCTTGGTTTGGTTCTGAAGCAGACTATCTCTTATCATTCGCGTGCAGGAATTACTCTCTTTGTTTCGCGCAAGTAGTGCTGATCAGGTTCGCATTCCCCCGCTCTCTGCGCATTCCTCGCACATCAATCCATTCGGGTTCGCACAGGGCCGCCGGGCCTTGAAGGAAGTGCCTGTCCATTCCTGCAGGAGGGTCGGGAAGACCAGCTCAGCAGTGAATTTTGGGCTCACTATGCTCTAAATGCCGAACGAGGTCTAGAAATCCTTCTGCCGTTTTCAAGTCCAAAGGCAATGTCAGACTTATTCTGAAATTCCACGGAACATGCAAAATGGCTTTGATGTGTGACTTCCTCGCACCCTCGAATGGTCCAGGTTGCCGTATGCCTTTCTTTCTCACACTTAATCGAGGGCCTTTGGGGAAGAGCGCACCCCTTTTGACGAGTGATGATGCAAGGGACAGTAGTCTGTCTAACATTGCTGGAACGAAAATCAGCGGGGGAAAACTTGTGCTTCACGCGTATGCAGTTGACACCTCACAGGCAGCAGCTGTCGAGGCTTGACGTGAGGAGCACACGACAGGCATGTTCACTTTTGTATTTACACTGATGAACTAAATATGCAACACCTTACAGTCCAATGCTACCCACTTTTGGGGCACAAAAAATTATCCACCCACAAACGACGTGGTAGCTTGCTTTTCGGCAAAGGGCATTGTCGGAAGTCTATGTCGGGCCCGTACACGCGTACTCGAGCCGATCCCTGCACAAGAGCTGGTCAGTAGTAGGCCAGTTCAGGACCCTGAGGTCCATGCGCAACGATTTCGTTCTCTTTAGTAACCCCAGCATCACACGCGATGACCTTGAACAATCAGTAGTCTGAAAACACTCTACCCTGCGCCCACATCACTTGCAGACACGCAATACGCACAGTCTGGTCCTGAATATAGCCGATAGCTTAGACTGCCCCGGGTTGGTCTCCCCCGCGGCAACTCTGAATTCGGCGGCGCGCGCCCTTCCCCCCATAGGGTTCCGAGATTGCACCCCTCTTTTCGCACCGCTGTAGGCCCCGCGCGCGGTCTCTCGATCCACGGGACCCGTTCGCAACGCGTTCATCCCGAACCCACGCGAGACTACGAACCCAGGTGAGCAGGCTGATTTTGGTCCGAGGAGGGTACCAGAGCCTTCTAGGTGAGGTCGGTGAGTGTGCTGCAAGTATACACCATCCTCAACGCTGACCAACTCCGAGATTTGATTGGTCGAATCAGCGCCACCTGATGGTAGGAGATACTGGTCTTCACGAGTACTAATACAGCAGTGTTCGCAGATGGCGCCCCCGAGTGATCAGCGCGGATTCAAGTTGAGAAACTCTCTACGGGGCGAATAGAAGGGTCTCACTGTAGGTCGGTGGAGGTGAGCGGAAGCATTCTTCCAGACCCGTCGTCATCCTTCTCCCCTGCTACACGAGACGGCAGAGATGCGCCTCCTGCCGTCGTCTGTCGTCCTCGCGGAGCGTTTCCCAGGCAAAAAGGGGGTAGACTAATCACATTTCAAGCAGCAAACCGACCAACCATTACAGGCTACACGGTCGGGCATTGGGGGGGTTGTCCGGGGGCTCCAGCCGTGAGTAACACATCGGCCACCTGGACCTTGGGAGCGGTATCGCAAGATGGCGGGGAAGGATGGGAAGAAGGAGGTGGCTACGGCTGCCTTCGAAAAGATGAACAAGCGCCAGCAGCTGGCATTACTCGCTGCTGTCGGGCTCAAGGCAGGCCCAAACGTTTCACTGGTGTATGCCATCGACAAGTTCAGGCGTGACAAAGTCCGCGAAGTTCTTCTGTACATGCTCTTTCTCTGCCTGTTCACAGTGAGTGCGCTTGTGCAGCGCGATGTCACCGACTCGCACTACTACACCCAAACGGTGAACACCCCAGTCGACGGAGAGATACCCCTCGCAGCCCTCTCGGGACCATTTTTGCCCGTCGAAAGCTCTCTGGTGTTGAAGTTCTAGTTTCAGAGAGCTCAGATTGCCCCTTGTATTCTGAGGTCCCCTGGTGATTGGTGTTTTTTCCGAGCAACTGCTCTTGCCGCCTTCGCCCGCGATCGTACCGTGAGGCGGTCCTGGCGCGTGTTGGCAGGTGAAGGATGCGATTCTGAATGAAAACTTCCCTGGAGTGACCTGGTTCAAGACATTCAGTGATGTATCGATGGATTCCGACTTTTGGGACTACATGACAAAAGTGAGTCAGAACCAATCAACCTGAAAGCCGGATGTGTTGAAATTGATGGGCCTGCTCGGCGGGCAGGTCATTCCAAAGTATTTATATCCAGAAGAATGGTACAACGGAGATCCTTTCACGACGGATGAATTGAATTACGTACTGCATGTCAATCGCCTTGTTCAGGCTCCACGCTTACGACAGCTGCGCGTGAACAAGCAAGATTGCGCTGTGCCGCCGCGCCTCCGCAAGATCCTCTCGGTTTGCTACCCTTCTTTTTCACCCGAGAACGAAAACAAGACAGGTATCGCTGGATGGCCTCCTGGGGAGATGCTGGAATACCGAACGGATCAGCAGCTACAGACGAGTCGATACAACAATGGGCTTCTGCCGTATGGTGGCGGGGGCTTCGCCCTTGACATTCCACTGTATTTCAACAAGACGCAATCACTGGAATTTTTCACGTACCTCAAAGAAAACAAGTGGACGGACCTACATACTAGAGCAGTTTTCTTTGACTTTGTGCTTTACAACCCCGACAACGGACTCTATCTCTCGGTTCGACTCCTGTTCGAGTTCCTGCCCTACGGCCAAGTCCGGCCATCTTCACAGTTCCGTGCGATGCGCCTTGGATTCTCAACGCTCAAGGTATGCACTTTCCCTGTCTCTGTATCTGGGGAGCACCCCAACTGTCGAGACGTACCAGTCGATTTTCCAGCAATGCGGAAGAGCATTCTGATCAGTACGGCTCCTCGCAGGACTATGCTGCGGGTGTTCTGGATGCAATTGTGTATGTCTTCGTGGTTTTCTACATGCTTGCAGATTGCCGCAAATTAATCGCGATGGGGCGAAGCTATTGGACCCACTTCTGGAACTGGTTCAACTGGGTGTGTGTGTTTCGTCCTGCCCCGAAACACAAATTGCTTGATGCTTCTCGAGATTTGAGGCGAAGCATAATGCAGTTGAAGCTGATGTAGATCGTTCTTTCTTCATGCAGATAAACTACACTATCTTTGCGGTGACAGCTGCTCACAAGCTGAATTTCCTGCTGCCGTCTCTTCAATACATCAATTCGGATGGTGACCTCGACATCCAGCAAGCCTCTCTCGACTTCGAGTCTCTTGGGTGGATGTACTACCAGTCTGTCAACTGGCAGGCCTTTAATAACATTCTAGTGTGGCTAAAGGCCTTTTCTTTCCTCAAATTCCTCTCGGCTGGTGTTGCGAACCTCGCCTACACGATTGCGCTCGCTGGCAAAGACTGCGGGTTGTTCCTGGTGATTTTCATCATGGTTATTTTCGCGTACGCGCAGGTGCAGCCTTCATGCCCTTGATCCTTGAAAAGCATTAAA
>Ga0115567_10005284_pt1 | contig 12530 bp, 12 predicted proteins | sample COGITO_mtgs_1204_2_FD_88679 | JGI IMG/M metagenome (GOLD analysis project Ga0115567, IMG submission 88679) | Pelagic marine microbial communities from North Sea - COGITO_mtgs_120412 | ecosystem: Environmental > Aquatic > Marine > Epipelagic | place: Germany:Helgoland, sampling site Kabeltonne...
GCACCGGGCCCGTGCTCGAGATCTCGGGAGTAGTGAGGAGGCACAGGGCGTAGCTCAGTACTTCCCAGTGAGCCGTGTAGCTGAGGCCCGCAGGCTGTACAGCTGAGCCTCCATCCGGAGTCGAGCGAAATGTGCTTGGTTTCGGCCGAAAGGTTTGTTCGCGATCTTTGCCAGAATGACTTTTGATTATCGACTTTCTCCCTCCCTATGGTATTCAGCACCACGTCCGATCTGATGGTCCGGAGAGAGTTAGATATGGGCCATGCAGAGCGTTTGCCGTGGCCCTAGCTGCATGCGAAAAATTTGACGTGTAAGCGAAGCACGATATGCCTCTGCAGGACCCCACAGCGCTGGATCGCCAAGGAACCCAGCGACCATCTACGCAGAGTGGTCTGCGGGTTTTTGGGAACGGTGTCCGGGAGCCGTCGCCGCCTCTTAGGACCTTCTCCTCGATCACACATCAGGTTTTCATTTCAGTGCCCTCTGAGCAGCGCCACACCCGGAAATTTGCCATCGTCCTTCCTTTGGACTGGTCCAAGCGGCTCTTGCCATCTCTGATGTGAATACTGGATAGGCAGGGGAGCGGCGCACAGCGTCATCATTAGGAACGCCGGGCGGTGTTGTATCACTGAAGTGGAGCAGGAGCAACACGAAGGATCAGCCCTCATCTGGAGGCCTCCCCGAAGTGGAGCGACTATGGACTCCAGTTTCCCGCCCGCAAACCGGCGTTCATGAACGCCGGTTTGTCCAGAGCTCAGAGCCTGTCCAGAGCTCAGAGCCTCGCGCCGCAGCTCGCCCCGGCTGGGGTGGTGACACGGCATTGCCAACAGCCGAGCGGCGGTTGCGGAATCCCGTACCGAACAAGCCGCGACCCTACACTTCGCGCGCCCCACGTCCGTACACGGAACAGTGGGCGTTGGCTCGAAGCAATGGGAATCTCGGCGATGGGACCCATAGTTCGGCAGACGGAGGTGGCCGGGCATGGGTTGTTCCGGCAGAGATGGAGGGAACCGTGACAGAGCTTCGGGCGCGAGCTGTTGCAGCAGAGCAGGAGGCCCAGCAGCTTTGCGCGGCTCTCGCTGAGTCAGAATCTGCGAGGATGGAACTGCATGCAGAGAGAGAGCAGCTAGAGGTGGAGCTGGCGGCACTGCGGGGTCGGGTCGCGGTGGCAGAACAAGAGAGAGACTTGGGGAGGCAGGAGCGGGCTCGTTTTTTGGCCGACAATCTTGGCCTCCGCCGCGCTCTCGCCGACGATCTTGCAACGCTTCCGGCGCCGGCACCGGCTCGTGGTCCCTTGGGTGCAGACTCGACCAACTGGAGTACTGGCGGAGCCACTGCCGGAGCGCCCAAGGGCTACGCCCAGAGAGGCCCATCCACGGGTCTCGACCGCTCTGAGTCACCGCTCGCACTGGAAAGGGGCCTCGGAGCCCCCTGCGGGCGCGCGAGTCCTCCGAGTTGCGACATGCCTCCGTGGTCGGCCGAATTGTCGCTTCCGAAGCCGCTACTGCCACCGCTGCCACCGCCACCGCCATCGCCGCTCGCTCCAGGCGGGACTGGTACCGGGAACGACAGCACACGCGCAAAACGTTGCACATTCCCCCGCGGCGACGTTCCAGACTCTCAAGACTCATTCTTGGGCAATCTTGCCATCGGCAGTCAGAGCTCTAGTCCTGGGGCCATGGTTGCCAAATCAGCTACGCGGAGATCAGACGCGAGGGTACACCCTGAGGATACCGAAGTACCTGCCACGGCGCATCAGGAGGTGGCCGCTGCTGGCGCGGTGCAGCCTGCAAAGGTGGCGTGGGATGTCAGCGGGGAGAGTGCGCAGTCTCCAACGGTTCAGGTAGAGGCGCAAAGGGCGTCGTCACTTCAAATATGGGACGAGCTTCAAAGACGGCGTACTCACAGCTCAGGCTTGGCGAGGGATCGCGAAAATTTCGGGCCATTTTCTTCGCCCGTTCCACTCGAAGAGAGGAGCGGCAGAAAAACGGTCTCAAGTCAGCGGCTGCTCCAGATGAAAAAGGGGAAGGGAGCGGTTCCAGGAGAGGTCGCACACTTTGGCACCTGGCACAACTTAAGGCTCGTACCTGACCAGGACCGAACACTGCGCTGGGACTCGACGCACAGCGGCATTACAGCTCACCTGGTGCTGCTGCAACGCGGCGCAGCGCTGGTGGGTCTTGTCTCCATGCTCCTTACGATCACTGTGAATGAGATGCTGATACGAGGGGTGAAGCCTGAAGCTTTGGTGATCGACGCACTCAAGGCTGGCAACTCGACTTGCGCCCTCGCAGGGCTCGTGCTCTGCCTTCTTCGCTACCGCTGCCGCGAGGCGGCCCTTCGCCTTCGCGTGCGCATGCGTTACCACATGGAAACCGCGCGGTGGCCACACTGGTTCTGGTCTGTGGTGCGGCGACCTACGTTCTGGGCCGAGGCAATACTCTGCGTGGTCCATCTCCCCTCTCAGATTTCCTTCACCTTTCGCGCCGTCTCCATGGGTAATGTTATTGTGTACCATGCCGAAACGATTGACTGCTCTATCGCGATCCTCCGTGTCTACCTCCTTGCTCCTCTCGTTGTGCATGAAGCTCTCGCTGACTTGCCCTCCCGATTCGCTATCGCAAACATGGCCAAGATTGACATCGGCGCGTCGTTTGCGCTCAAGCGTGCGTTTTCATCTTGGCGCGCCCCGCTTTATGTCATGTGCGCGTGGGCCTTCTCTGTCCTAGTCCTCGGGTACTGGTTCCGCTCTGTTGAGGTCACAGCATGTCAGGACTACGCGCTTGCTGCAGACGCAGCGTCGGCGGCAGCGCGCGGCGACTCCCATCCCTGCCTTGAGGCGCGAGCGACAGCGTGGACAGTGGACGGGGCACGCTTTTTCAACAAGACGAACGACTTGTACATCCAGAACGCGATGTTTCTCGTCATGATCACCTCTGCTGCGGTCGGCTACGGCGACCTCGTACCTTCGACCTTTCTCGGAAGGGTCATTGCGGGGCTCGCTTCGGTGATGGGTCTGATTCTATCGGCTCTCATGACGGCAACAATCAGCAAGGCACTACGACTTACCCACGCGGAGCATGTAGCGCTTCGCTGGCTGCGTGACGAAGAGCTCAAGGCGCGCATGCAGCAGTCTGCGGTAGCAGTGCTGCAGTCGTGGTGGCGCCACCAACGGTGCAGGACGGGATGGCTTGCGCAGAGGCTGGTGCAGCGGCGCATGAAATTCAATAACGATCTACTTGCGGCGCAGGCGCATTTTGCGGGCGGAGGAAGTGAAGGAGATGTCGAAGGTGCACCAGATCACCAGCGAGTTGCTTCAGTTCTGAGTGATCTCGAAGCCCTGCGCGCTCGTATGCTGCTGCGCTCCCTGCATGGAGCGAAACAAAGAATTCAAGACGGCAGCTCAACGACGGAGAAGCCCACTACGGATGCGCTGCAGTGCCAGTCGCGCGTGTGCACGGAGCCCTCCGCACGCGCAGAGGAAAGGGGCCCGTTCAATAACAAGTGGGAAGAGGGGACATCGTCCTGCCATTCTACTGCTGCATGCAATTCTACGTCCCTCGTAGCACATCTGGGTACCTGGATCAACTCGGATAACGGTCTGACAGCACCCCAGCCGCTGTCTCCCCAAAACTCGAAGGATGGCGAAAAGCTCGAAGGAAGGCAAGTGCAAGTTGGGGCTGGGTGTGAACTTGATGCAGGGTGGATTGGTTCGGGGCACATGAGCGCTGCTGGATCCAGCGACGTACTGGCCACAGCACTTGAATCAAGAGTGGAAGAGTCGATCGCGAGCAGCAAGGGTCGGAGTGGGAGCGCAGGGCAGGATCTGTTGTTAGAGCTGGACCGAATGCTGAAGCAATGGCGTGGGTGCCGGGGGCAGAGTTGGTGGCAGGCCGCAGCGTCGATTGCAAAGCATCGGTTGGCAGAGGTTCACGGGAGGCGGAGAGATGCGGCGGTGCGCCGTATGTGCGCGTGCGCGTACGGGAGCGCAGCAGCGGGTCTCGCTGGGACAGCCTGCTCAATTGTGCAGGCGGAGCTGCTGGTGGCAGGAGCAGCTGTTGCTGACTCCTGGGCGATCAACACGCTCAAGGTCGCGCACACGATGCTGACCGGGGCCTGCTTCGCCTTCGTGCTGCGCGGCTGGACCCACGAGGTTGTATACGCGCGCATTCAGGACCACCTGACGCGGGGCCGAAGTGACCGCGACGTCCGTTTCCGCCTGCAGGACTTCGCTCGGCGCCCGGGTTTCTGGCTCGAGGCTTTCGTCTGCCTTTTTCACCTTCCGCCGGGAGTCTCCTTCGAGCTTGGCACCCAGCAGCTGGACAACTTTGTTCTTTATCGTGCCGAGAGCCTCGCCGCACTCCTCTCTACCCTCCGATTCTACCTTCTCTCCCGCGTTTTCCTCCACGTCTCCATGCGCGGCTTCTACCGTTCTCACCACCAGGCAGCATTCACGTACTCCTTCGCGTTGCGGCGCGCCTTTCGCGGTAGGAATGCTCTCTACTCCTGCTGCGCACTATGGATTTTCATGATAGTCTTCCTCGGCTATTGGTACCGCGTTGCCGAGTTCTCCGCTTGTAATTTTCCCGGAGCGGATGCACTTGTCTGCATGCAGCCTTCCGCAAAGCAGTGGACCCTCTACGGCACCTCAGTCGCGAAGAACACGGCGGAAAATCTGCTCACTGCCATATGGCTGATATTCATTACGTCAACAACAGTCGGCTACGGTGACGTCACGCCTGTCACGCACGCGGGCCGCTTTGTCTGCGTCCTCGCCGCCCTTGGAGGCGTACTGCTTGCATCATTCACTACCGCTGCCTGTACCAATGCCATCACCTGGAGCTGCGCAGAGGCGCGGGCATTACAGATGCTCCGGAGACGTCATGCACAACTGCAGATCCATGAGAAGGCGGCGTCGTATATTTCGCTATGGTGGCGCCGAAAGCTTATCAGGCCGGATCGGCTTCCGCGTCACCGCGCCCGCCTACGCCGCGTGCGGGCGGAATTTCTGGAGCTGAAGCAGGTAGCACGGGAGGCATTCGACACTGGCGCACACAATGTCACGTCCATGCTCGGGTGAGCACCTCCCCACCAATCCCACCTTCAGGGTTGGTGGTGCAGCTGATTCGCATCAGACTTCCCTGCCGCACAAGCCATAGGTCACCTGACGGGGTCGTTGTCTCAGAGCGGTCCAGGCGCTCGTGGCGGACCTTGGAGACCTCGTCGACTTTGAAGAGGTGCGCCACCAGGGCTGCATGCGCCTGCTCCACCCGCCAGCCGCGCACAACGATGCTTCATTTCAGCAATCTCCATTCGCATTCCGTGCCCGTTGTACGTGGTCATGTGGATAGTACAATTGAGATTACTAACAGGGGTGAGGGGTCAGGATGAGGGAGGCGCTGGTCTGGAGGGGAACGGCGGAGAGCCAGAACCCAAGGCTCAGGCGAGCCTTGAAACAAGGGGAAGATCAGGGAGCAGAGGCGATCGTTCGTTGTTCGACAAAACAGGAGAGTCTGACAGGAGCTCAGTGTGGCAGGACAGGCGGGCGCATGGAGATCCATCAAGCGCGATGCAAGGGCAGGCAGTGCGCCCCGCGCTTCGCGTGCGCAGCGGTTGGAAGTCCGTCGTCGATATCCGCCGAACCATCCACACGCTTGGAGGGTCTCCTTCGAATCGATGACGCACTCAATCCACGAACCGTGAACATGGTCAACAGTTGAATCAAGGTCAAAATTTGATGAAGAGCATTGGCCTCCTTCTCTTCTCTCGTCGCCCCATCTCGTGAGAGTGTAATAAATGAGTACGAATGTGCTATGTGCGCTACCCTGCGGCATACTGGCGCTGAAGGTCGTCAGAATTCGTCGTCGCGCTTCCAGGGGTTCGCCTCTGTGCGATCGTCCATGGCAGCTGAGAGGCGCTCGAGCGCATCCGCCTCAAATGCCGCGCCCTCAGCTCCAAGCTCTACCGGCCCCTCCTCCGTAACCTCAACAAGTTCTTCAGGCGAGAGCTCCGACGGCAATTCACTCTTGAAAATATCTAGCCGCACCTGCGCGCCAGATTACGTCACTTAGCAAGGCCCACGCTTCAAGAGTGGTTGGTGTGCAAACAGACCGAGGCAGGTTTGCGGTGTATCGAGTGCGTAACATTGCTGCTGTTGGGAGTTAAACCTTGTAGCGGTTGCGGTCGTGGTCAAATTCGATTACCTGCAACCGCATAAAGCTCAGATCAGCCCGGCTTTACACAGTCTTATTCACACGGGTGAGTCTGGGTGAGGACATGGGAAATACCTTGCCCTGATTGCCGGCGAGATGGCCCTGCGCATATCAGGTCACCCCACAAAATGTCAGATGCACTCACAGAAAGGCGCGGTCCGCTGAACAGCGATAGCGAGGGTCCTCGAGATTCAATGAGATTGCTTTCCTCAGGCTCAGATCGGTAAGAGCATATTTTGTTTGTCTCATTGGACACGGCCCAAGAGCACAGCGACTGGCGTTGTCATGCGGGCGGGACAGGCACCGAAATAACTTGCACGATTGATCCAACTTTGAAGCGGAGCATACTCTGGTCCACCTGCCGAGGGGCGGGGCGGTGAGTACGTCGCTCTCAGTGCGTGGCCGGGGTCAACGTGTGCTGGCAAACAAATTTGGCAGCAAGGGCAGGACACACCTCGCTTCCAGAGTTGATTGCGCCTTCCTTGGCAATCCGGTCAAAAATTCGGCGCTCCTCCGCGCGCGTGAGAGGCGTCGGCACGACGTGCCCGCGCCCAGCCTGGATCCCGCCCCCAGCGTTGCGCCTCGCGTTGTCGTGTCCCACGAAGTTTTGAACATGGTTTGAATTCTTGATGATGTACCACGTGTCCTTATCCATATGCATGTGCACATACACGTAACCAGGAAACATCTTTTCGAAGCGAACCACGGGACGGTTCCCAACGCCAAGCCGCGTTACAGGCGTAGTCGGCACCAGCACCTCAACCAATGTTTGCTGCAGACGCTTGGAGTTTGCTCGTTTTGCGTGCAGTGTCGCCATTACCGAATCCTCCTGCGCAATGTATTCCCTTCGAAACATTAGTCTAAGAATATCTCGCACCGTGGCTTACGATGAGAGCGGGAGGGGCGCGGTCGGGAAGAAAACCAGGCCAGGGTTGCACTGCACAATGTACCAACGCGGCGGTGGAAGCGTCGACGGGTCAAGAGGCTCGTCGCTCCCTGCTCCCTCGCGGTCTTCTTCTGGACCGTATCGCAGCCAGTCAGCCCCCATCATCTCAAGCCCCTTCCAGTCCACAACGGCCGCGTTCGGCAACCCCGCAGCTGCCTTCTCCCCCCCGCTGGACAAGACTGGCTCATCCTCTTGCCCCTTTTTCTTTCCAGACTTTTTGTCTGCTACCATCTGCAGCTCCGGACCTATCTTGTGGCTCTTGCGCAGGATGCCGCAAGTTTGAACACTGTTTGGTGCGACGGAAAGGCCTCGCGAGACGCCCCCTTGCGAGAGCAGCGAAGGCACTAAGCAGAAGGCTGCGGACGCTCCGCGCTCTGCGCCATGCAGCGTCGCGGCGACGTGTGGCACAGCATAGATAGCAAGGCCGATGACGGCCAGGACGCGGGCCGAGACGCGGGGACGCGCGATGAGGCCCCGCGGCATTGGGGCGTGCTGCAATTTCACAGGCGCCAGCCACAGGCGGGACCTCTGGCCTCCATTCTGGTCAAGTTAACTGAAAAGTGCGGATTCCTTGGAGGCGGATCGTGTTTTATCGGAACGAAGTTCAATGCAAGTTCAATGCAAGCGCATTCCTCACACCGGCACGCGCTACATTCCATCCTCGCTCTCCATCTTGGTGTCTTCGGCGTCAGTTTGATTTCCCCTGCCGCCATTGACTCGCTGCGTCATTCATTGTTACCGAGGCGGAAAGGAACAATCGACGCTCCGTCGATTCGATCAAACACGAGCTTTCGATCCTGTCCCGAACTCAAGACCACAGGAAGAATGGGATGTGGAGTCAGGTGCAAACCTTCTGATCACGAAAGAGAGTGGCTCGCTCGAGGATCCCTCAGCAGCCGTGGCATCAATGTGCACTGTGTCCCCCTTGGAAACCTCTCCCGAGACTAGAAGACGAGCAACGTGTGTCCCCTGTCCAGCGTGATGTGAATGCGCACTTGGTGAGTTATTCTGTTGGACGACTGTCTGGGATACAGTAGCAGAGTAACAGGGTCGCAGAGAGGGCCAATCGGTACCACTTGTTTCTGCACAAAGCGGCGAAGCGGGCGGGCCCCGAACGCCGGATCGTATGCCGCTGTGACCATCGCGTCAAGCGCGGATTCTGATGCCTCGAGGTGGATTCCTGCTTCCCGCTGTGCCAGCGCTGCAACCTCCTGCTCCGAGAAGGCGTGGTGCGTGGATTGTCAGAGCGAGTGGTCCGTGAGTAGGAACGGTCGCGAGGCCGTGACTGCATGCATTAAGGAAGGAGTCGCCTGAAGCTGGAGAGAGGCGATAGAACGGAGATGTGCAGGTGCAAGCTTGGCAAACATCACGGTCTCATCAAGGCGGTTGAGGAACTCAGGACGAAAGAAAGAATTCACCTGGCCAAAGTACGAATTGAAAGTCAGAATGTGTCGTCCGGGAAGGGGCTGCTAGGGCATACATCACTAGTGATTGGCCCATTCAGTCGTTTGATGCAGTTCTGGGGGTCTCACATCTGCCATCACCGCGGACGCGGCCTCGGGAGAAACACTCGAGAAAGCTATTTCACCACTCTGAGCATGATCTTGCAAGAGATGTCTTGCCCCAAGATTCGAGGTCAGAATCATCTGTGAACGAAGCCCAACAGTGACTTCCTGATACTCAAAATTGAACGAATATACTTCAAATGGATTCTTCGCGGTGAGAATAGGCGCACAATGGTGTTTGAAAAGTCGACTGTACGGCCCTGTCCATCTGTCAACCGTCCATCATCCAGAACCTGTATTTGATTTCTTCAGAAAGAAATCATTTACCCTTCGAGCCAGCAACATCAAATTGAAAAATCTGATTGAGGAGAGCACCAAAACGGAAACATCTTCGGAATACCTGTAGAAGAATGTTCAGCACATTTTGGTGAGCCTTTTCGACCTCATCCAACAAAACCACTGAGTAAGGCTTTCGCCGCACTGCTTCAGTGAGCTGTCCCCCTGCCTGGAATGTCGATCCGATTTAGTTCGCGACATCCGAGAAGATTGATACTGAAGATGGAACTGAAGGAAAAAAGCTCCCATCTGACAACACCAGAAGGCTAGGGAAGAAACTACGGGACCTCGTGGCCAACATAGCCTGGGGGAGCTCCTATTAATCTCGCGACAGAATGTTCCTGCAAGATAGGTACACGTTTCAAACGATTTTCACGATTCATCACTAGGAATAGATCGTTGCAAGTCAGCATTGTCCGCACAGATGACAGAATAATGTTGAGTGAACAACCTCCATGTACTCGGACATATCCACACGAACGAGCAGTTTATCGTTATCAAAGAGTTGCTCTGCTAGCGCCTTGCACAATTCTGTCTTGCCAACACCTTCGTCGATACATTTGATTCGTCATATGCGTGATCTTGCTACTTTCAGTGTAGTCCTGTGTTGGGTTACAAATGTTTCTGGAAAGGGTGGGATTGGTTGCGTATGGAGGTACCTGTTGGTCCGAGAAACAAGGCGGTCAAGGTGGGCTGGTTGCGAGACGCGAGTCCGGCCCGCGATCTTAGTATCTGGGCGACACTTCCTCATTTCAGCGCTGCAGCTTACATTGATCAGAGGAAAACAGTCAAGTGGAAGGATGAAGAATAAATGATGTTATGAACCCACCGCAGCAGAGACCGCCTCAACTGCACCGTATTGGCCGACCTGCGTTTTAGGATTTGGTGCGTGAGCAAAGGATATATTCTTATCGATACATCTCCACAAGATGAAAGACAAAAGGAATCCGCACCACGCGTTTGGAAAGCTCCGCAGGAAGATCCAGTAGCCTTGAACGATCCTCCTTTCGAAGCCGGGACACAGGCACTCCGCTCCATCGCGACACCACTTCCCTAATTTGCTCAGGGCCAACCTACATTGCGTTTGCGTCAACATTCAGCGCAGTGTTCTTGAAATCGGCGCTGCAGTCTCATTTTCTTGGGAGCAAGGTATCGCGGATTTCTAGTCGACTCTAGAGATAATTTGAAGAATTTCCTCCGTCTTTCAACAATCGAATGGCAACGATGAACGATGAGGCAGAAAATGAAACGTGACGTGCTCAGTGTTTTGATGCAGAGTGGTTCAGATGTGGTTTACCGTCTCTGCGACAAGTTTCGGGCGATATATTGAAATGCTGTTGTCGGATTGCTGACGTTTCAAGGATTTCCCGTCCTCCGAATTTGTTTCGTGATCTGAGGCCAATGTCACACAGATCAGGCTCTGTACTGTGCTGCTAGTGGCGCCGCAAACCTCGAGAGTGACGAAGCATGAAAAGTACCTTCAGATGTTGTCGGGAAAGAGATTTGCCGTAGCTCGTCCTCGAGCGCTGGAAGCAACTCGTACTTAATTTCTGCGACGCGGTCAAGCGCGTATCGCCGCTCAAGTTCGGCGATGTTGCGTCGCGCGTCCTCTATTTTTCGGCGTACCTCCTGCGTGCGCGCAACACGACTGCGTTCCTCCGCAAACGCCTTTTTGAGAGGTACCAGCTCCGCATCTAGGGCGGCGAGGGCGTCGGCGACCTTTCGAGCCTTCTCGCCTGCCTCAGCACGTTCCTGTTCTCCACTCCCATGTGCAGCCTCCTGGACGGCCTCCTTGCGCAGAGCGCGGAGCTCGATTTCGAGCTGGAGACGGCGGCGCTCGAGGCGGTCGACTTCCTCGGGTTGCGAGTCGAGCTGCACGCGCACGGAGGCACAGGCCTCGTCCACAAGGTCAATGGCCTTGTCGGGCAGCTTGCGCGCTGAGATGTAACGGTCCGAGAGTGAGGCAGCTACCACGAGCGCCTCGTCGGAGATGCGCACTCCGTGGTGCGCCTCATATCGCTCCTTGAGCCCGCGCAGGATCGACACAGATTCCTCCACGCTCGGCTCCTTTACAAGCACCATCTGGAACCGCCTCTCTAGTGCGCCGTCGCGCTCGATGTGCTGCCGGTACTCGTTGAGCGTCGTGGCGCCGATGCAGCGTAGCGTGCCTCGCGCGAGCGCCGGCTTCAGCAGATTCGAGGCATCCATTGCAGAGTCGGCAGATTTTCCGGCGCCGGCGAGGAGATGCAGCTCATCGATGAATAATATGATCCCCCCGTCTGCATCCTCGACCTCTTTGAGCACGCCCTTGAGCCGCTCTTCAAATTCGCCTTGGTACTTGGCGCCCGCAACCAGTGCGCCCATGTCGAGCGAAAAGACCTTGCGCTCCTTGAGCGACTGGGGCACATCCCCCGCGTAGATGCGCTGTGCGAGGCCCTCGACCACCGCCGTCTTCCCGACGCCCGGCTCGCCGACCAGCACCGGATTGTTTTTCGTGCGACGCGAGAGAACCTCCACAACCCGCCGAATCTCCTCGCCGCGCCCCACGACCGGGTCAAGCTTCCCTGCAAAGAGGCCCCCTCACTCTGCTCAGCAGGAATCGCAGGCGCGGGAGATGAGCTAGAGCGCACTGACCCCTGGCAGCATCTGCGACCAAGTCCCGTGCGTAGCGCCCAAGTGCGTCGAGCCCCGCCTCGCCCGCCTCACTAGTGACTTTGCGGGTGCCGCGCAGGCGCTTGAAGGCTTCCGGGAGGCGCTTGGGCGACACGCCGGCGCGCTGCAGCTCCTGCTGCACTGCGGGATCGGCCTCCGCCGCCGCGAGCACCAGGTGGTCCACTGCGACGTAGCCGTCGCCGTTTCCCGCCCGCAGCGCGTTGGCGCGCTGCAGGGTCTCCGAAAGCCGTCCGCTCTCAGGAACCATCGACGGGGGGGGATCCTGCCGTGCCAACCGTCCGATGTACCTGTCCACTCTTCAAACTGTCACCGCAGCAGCAGCGAATGGCGGGCAGCCCTACGATGGTGTGATGCGGAGCGCTGCGGGCGGTGCGACGGGTTGCGATGGGCGCGCGTACGTCTCAACTCCCTCCCGCACGGTGCGCACAACCTCATCAGCCCGGCTGTCTCCGACGGCTAGCCGCAGCAGTGACCCTGCGATTCCATCCCCCTGCGCAAAGTTCACCGTTTCCTGTCTCAGTGTCTTGCCACACCTAGGCGCCGAGCAGTGCCGCCGCTGGTCTCTCTTTATCGGACCTGCCCTTGAGGATTCAGCGCAGCAAGGAACAGATGTGCCGGCGTCACCTGCGCTCGTAAAGGGTCAGTTGCTGGTTCTACCCCTAGTTGCGCGGCAACGATCCATGGCATAGGATCCCAGCTAGAAGGAGTGGCTATGGCGGCTATCAAACCTCAATATTACCCCTCGATTGAGCTAGGTGAAGCGCCTGCGCCAAAACATCGTGTGCGGCGCTCGTTAACTCGATCTGACTAGAGCCGTGTCCCCGTCCTGAGCCTCCCCGCAGCCGAAGTGAACCTACC
>Ga0115567_10005287_pt1 | contig 12527 bp, 19 predicted proteins | sample COGITO_mtgs_1204_2_FD_88679 | JGI IMG/M metagenome (GOLD analysis project Ga0115567, IMG submission 88679) | Pelagic marine microbial communities from North Sea - COGITO_mtgs_120412 | ecosystem: Environmental > Aquatic > Marine > Epipelagic | place: Germany:Helgoland, sampling site Kabeltonne...
GGCCCCCCCCCCCCCCCGGTACTAGTCGGACACGCCGCGTCCCTCACCCCGTACTAATCGGACGCGCTGTGCCTGTTTCTCGTCGACGGGGTCGTTCTCGCCCGCGATGAACACCCGCACGTGCGCTGGCGGCGCCGCGGCCACCCGGTCGTGCGACGCGAGCCCTGCCAGGCGCCGCGGATGAGCCGGGGGCGTGGCAAGGCGGCGCGCGCGCGTGCAGGGCGGCGTGCGGCGCGGCGCGGCGCGCGCCTGAGCAGTACAGCGTCGTGACAAGCACCGGGGCGTCGCGCGCCTCCAGCGCAAACGTCACGCCGTGCGCCGCAGAGTGCACCGCCGCGCCGTCCGCCGAAAGCTGCGCGAAGTGCGTCTCCTCGCCGTCCGCGCCGCGCGCGACCCCGCCGCCCTGCCGGAAGCGCGCCGCAGCGCCCGGCGCGGTCGTGAGCGAGTACTCGACCTCCACCTCTGGCCAGGCGGCGCCTGTGCCGTTTCCCGCGAGGCCCGTGATGTGGGCGACTGTGTTCCCGACCCCCTGCAAGGCGGGGCGCAGCGCAGCGAGCCCGGACCGCAGCTCGTACATCCTGGAGACGCGCCGGCCCCTCGCGTCTGTCGTCTCACCGATCGGTGGGAACTGCGCGAGCCCTCTGATCAGTACACTTGCGAGGGAGCGATTTCGGCAGGCGCGCGCCACTGAGCTATGGATTCCTTGCCTCTGAAGCTGTAGCATTCGAAGGGTGCTGTGGATGCATCAGCCTGAGTGGACGCGCTTGCCCGAGCTTGATGCTCAGCACCAGAGTCGCATTGTCCGTGCTGCGGCTCTTCACGACCACCTGATGGAGATACGCGGTGGCCTTGTCACTCGGCACTTTTGAACTCTGGCGGGTTGGGGTGGCAGTCACGAACCGATATCGTGTCGGGCGATTCATGCCTTTGGTCCAACCAGACTTGGACCCCGGACCGAGGTATCCTGCGGCCAAATGCCCCAGACAAATGCACTCGCTCGATAGATGGTAGCAAAAAGTAGGATGAGAACAGTATGTTTGCGACCTGCGCGCAACACACAAGTCCCCCGGCTGTGACGGTGGGAAGCTATCTGGGGTAGAATCAACGGGTAGGAAACGTGCGCGTGCACAGCGACGCTGCAATCGGGACGGAAGCCAACAGAGCACACCAGGCACAGCGCACCAAACAAGAGGAAATTTCCTCTGGGAAAGGCACCCACCGCAAAAATCAGGACGCCTCCTGAGAACGCTGAACTGCTTGCGGAAGTCCGCCGCGAGGTCTTTCCCAGGGAAAGACCTCGCGGCAGTGCAACTGGCGGCAACTGGCTGCGGACGGACTGCATTCCTTGTAGCTCAGCTGGTTGGCACGCGCGAGGCGTGTGCCGAAAAACGATCGTAAGGGCCTAAATTTCTTGTTCGGCTTTTTGAAGCGGCACCATTCGCGCCAGGCTAGCTTGGCCGAGGAGCACTCCCACGGGTGTCACGGCGCAGATTTCACTACCGCGGGGGGCCCGTCGTTTTGTTTTTCCACCCCTCATCAGCCAACCTAAATTCGGGCTGTCCAATTTCGGAGCGCCCATCACGGGCATCTGCGACTGGGTGCTCGGGGTGCTTCTAGCTTGGGGTTCGGGGTGCGTGTTGAGTTGGTGATCTTAGTAGATAGCGCGATGCACCAGGTTCATTCGCCGTCAGTAGCGGAGACACAAGGGGGCACGGCTTCTGTACGTCGCGTGTGGGTTGTGGCGACTTCTATGGTGCTAATGTGTGCAGTTGCGAGGACATCGATTTCTTCCCGGAGTTTTGCAGTGGCAATGCTTCAGCACGGATCGCCGCTGGATGCCGTTGAGTCGGCGGAACGGGCAGCGCAACTGGCGAAGCCTAGTTCGATGCTTGACGCACATGGCCATGTGCAGGATGCATCAGTGATGCCGCCATCTGTAGAGGACAAGGAACTCCTGCACTCGTACCCCACCCTGCGTGGATTGGACTCTTTGAAGAACGGCGGTGTGGGCAAGTACGATGTGCTCTTGAAGAATGGGCCGCTTGAACCCGCGCAGGCTCCAGTTCTCGAGTCTGAGGCTAGGGACCAGGCCGCTCAGAGGCTGCCAAAGCTCTCGACGGGCTGGCAACCGCCCAAGATCCACCTTCTGCGGTCAGCAAAGCAAGTGATCGCAGATCGCACGGCCAAGGAGGGGCTCAAACTCAAGAATGAGGGCGGCAGGGTAAATGCGCCAGCCGCAGCTTCTCCGTCACAAGGGGAGCATCATCAAGCTGCGCCAGCGCGCAAGTCGTTGCAGGAACAGAAAGCGGAGATCATGAAACGGATGCAGCGTCTCGAAAAACGGATGGGCGACGCCGAGCTCAGTAGGTGAGTCAGAGCTGTGTAGCGCTCTCGACAAATTCTGTCCTAAACCAGGTTGATGTGGCTTGAGTTTTGAGTTTAACAAGAACGTATCCGGGTGCCGTCCGGTGGGTCCCAGACCTTGCAGGCTTAGGGAGCCCCCTGCTTGTGGCTGCTCACCGACCATGCAATCTCGCCGGCGCCGGCGCCCCACTCAGACCACTTGGGGGAACAAAAGGGCCTGAGGGTCGGTACCCCAAGGGTCTGACGGGAATTCCGCGCCTGACGGGAATGCCCGCGGCGCCGCGGGCAGCCTTGCCTCCACTCGCATCGGGCGCAAGCGCCCCCCCCGGAGAACTCTGGCCATGCGGCTGCCAATAGGGCGTTGCAGCCTCGACGCAGAGCCCACGCCCGTCGGGGGATTAGGGGCGGCTACGTCCCCGTCCGATTCGGGTCCGCCCCTGGCCCAAAAGTGTGACTTACCTCTTCGGGCGTCGGTCATAGTCAGCCTAGCCGGGAAAGACCGCACCTCTCGATGTCAGCCGCGCTTGATGTCGTTGCTTGTAGATGCGGGGGGCCTGACCCGCCAAGGCTCCCTGGCCCAGCCGAAAAAGGGACCTGCGAACTTATGGCCCCGCGAACGCAGGGATGCGCTTGGAGCCGCCGGTTTAGGAACCGTGGGTGTTGTCCTATGCGCTGTCGGGATCCTGGATCACGATGCCCCAACACATATGAGAGAGGTTCTTACGGTTTTGGGTCGAAATTGGCGAAAGTGGCACTTTCCAACTTTGGCTCGGGGGAAAACGCTCTTACGCTTTTCCGAAAGTCTTGGCGAAGTTTTACTCAACCTTCTAAGGATTCCCTTAAACTAGGACCAAATAGTTTTATTCGGACGCACCCCATCTCGTCCGAATACACTTGAGCTCGGCCCTGGCCGATTGGTACTAATTTTTTTTTCGAATAGTAAAGCCAAAACTCGATAATGGAAAATCGATTTTGCTCAATAAAACTCGATTATCGAGGCGACTTCGCCAGAATCGAGCTTTTCTCGATCCGTAAGAACCTCAGATGTTTAGTCTACGGCCATCAAACAAAATATTGTTTCTAACACGGAACGTTGAGTACGTGAAGTAAAGTGGTTTCACATGTAGTAAAGAGGGGAAACTGGAACGTTCCAGATCCATGGGCGTTGAAACTCGCCCTGCTTTGCCTGCTCTGTTTACCACACCTACGAAAGCAGGGGCAACCTGCTCAGGGGGGCACGGTTCCCACGCGCACGAGTGGTGGCTCAGAGGGCCTGCGCATCTGAACCCTGCACACGAAATCTGACACGATGCAAGTCCTTGACGCAAACCCTTCCCACCGGAGGGCGGTAATGATGAAGACTGAGTCTGGAGCTGCCGATGTTCAGCCCGGTCTGCTGTGTGGTCAAGACCTGAATGGCGAGGTTACGATCGCACCGCGCCTCTTCTTTGCAGTGCACAAGGACGATGAAGACACAAAGGCCGCACTGCAACAGAACTCTGCCTATATTGTTGATGCGGGGGATTTCTCGGGCGAGTCGACAGAGGGCATCTCCACGCAGGCGATGGATTTTTCAGCAGTGCTTGAGGACCTCCTTGGAAACCCATGTCTTAGACATCGACGCGTGCTCGTCTACGTTGACCTTCACCGAGGTGGCAAGGTTGAAAATGCCGTCTTCTTGCTCTCGGTGCACAAAATGCTCTCGGAAGGTCTAAGCTTCTCAGAGGCCATCAAGCCCTTCAAGGCGCACTGCAACTCCAACCCCAACGCCAACGCCGCCAAGTCCGTTTTCTCCTTTGATATCGAGGGGATGCGCAGAAACGTTGAGGCCCACCTTGGGCAGGGCCGCGTATCGACAGAGCTCGATGTTTCTGCACACACCAGCGCCCTAGCAGCGACTTCGAACGATCGCTACATCTCAAGGTGCGACATTAGCTCGAAGAGCACGGTGACCGACGATTCTGCCAGGAGAGCTGGTGTCGTCGCCGCACCCCAAGTCGCTACACAGTATGGCCATACAGCGCGCCGGGATGCCCAGTTTGCGAATCAGAGCGCAGACTCCGGTGTGGATAGCCGTCGGCCGGACCGCAGACAGTGCATGTCATTCCTAGGCATGGGCCGCCCGTGGTCTAGCAAGTGACTTGAGCAAATAGAACGTGTAACAAAAAACATACCCAGCAAATACAGTGTGTAACAGAGAACCTCCTGCGAGTCGAAGCATGTAACAAATACAGTTCGACTGTTCGGAAAATGGACAAGCACGCCACTGCTGGATCTCGAGAGGCGGTAGCAGGGCTGACAGCATGGCCAAAGATGCGGCATGCAGCACCACCCTGCCTCGTTCGCAGCTTAGAGCGTGATGGAGCGCCCCCACCTGCAAGCACGTTGGCAAACATAAACTCAGGAGTCTGCGGTCGCACTATCGAGAGGGCGGCTGCGAAACGAACATCGTTGGGGTGGGGCAGTTCGGAGGGGGGGGAAATGCACCCGCCATCGACCATCACGCTGAGTTCTGTGATAATTCCACCAGACGCCTGCAACGCAACGCGGACGGGCGCATCACGCTGTGTCACACGCCCGTGGACTCGCACCCGCAGAGCCGCTTCGGTGGGAACTCACCCGAGCCTTTACGCTTGCGACCTGTGCCCCGCGACCCCCAGACCCGCCCTGAGCAAGTCCGAAGAGACCACCGCCTTTCTTGAACCTGCAACTGAAGGACACCGCAAGATCGTCACGCGTTGGACGCCCTGCTCCTGAGATGTAGGTGCACTCCGAAGCCTATCTCCGCACCGACACAGTCAACGTCGTCGGACAACGCAGCGAGTAAGCCAGCTACACGCTTGAATTACTGCGCACAGGTGAATTCCGGGGAAGTTGGAGCTGGCGGTGGAAGTTCCGACGCACTGATTGAAGGTTGTCGCCAAAGGGAATCGAGGCGCGATGGCGAGCACCTGCCCCAGTTCGCCGAACTTGTCGGACGCATTCATGGCAGCCATTGCTGCCTCAACGATCCCGAGTACCTTCGCCAAATTCTGTTTCAGCAGAGATCATGGTGTCGCGGCCGAAATTACGGGCCATAATGCATGGTCCGTCGCCGGGGAGGTCCCGCACACATCTTGCATGTTGCCAGGGCGCAAACACACCTCGTATTGGGCCTCTGCAGTTGGAAATGCCTGAACTACGGCGGGTGCTACATCCATTTTCATAAAATTCCATGCAGGATGCGTCGTGCGACGCATGCAACCTGCTTGCCAACCAGTGTCAGCGATGCGCAACAGCTGTGTGATGCTGCTGGGAACGTGCGCTTCACCAGACCGAAGCGAGCAAAACTGCTGCAGAGGACGAAGTGCGGCAGGTTGAAGAGATGTGCCGAACGCATCCGCGCTCACCAACAATACACAGACGATACAGACGCTGAGCCGCGCCATTGCGACGCGTTTTTTTGGGACCAAGAAAGCTAACATAGGGGCTAATGGCTTAGGCTACTGTAGGACCATACTTTGTAAGCAGAATTTGGAAGGGTACGGCGGTCGACGGCGATGCCCGATGGCTTCTTGATTCGTTTCAGGCGTGGTGCACGAGGGAAGGGAGCTCATCTCGTTTGATGTCACTAAGGTATCGATTGAGCAGTATGCTTTGTCTGCGAGTTTATGCCATAATGACAACCTCTACGCCTTGACGTGCTGGGTCCTTCTCTTACGCCGGCCCGCTAGCGCCCGGGCCCCGCTCAGGTGTCGAGCGCCGAAACCTCATTCAGTACGCCTGTCGCGCGATTCAGAACGTTGAGCATTTTGCGGCACCCCTCGCGCTGCTCCCGCACGTCCGCGCGCTCATTGAAAACCTGCACGGTAGGATCCACATGTCAGACGGGCGCAGCAGTGCGGAGGGCCGACACGGATGGGGCGCCTGACCTCAGCCATCAGCTCCTCCCGGTAGAGGTGTCGGAGCAACTCGACCTGGATCTTCTCCTTGGCCTGGTTGACCATCAGGTGCATCGTTGCCTGTGAAAACACACTTGTCAGGCATCGGCTGGCACTTGCAAGATCGGACCGCCCTGCAGAGCACTGCGGCGCAGAGGGTATGGTCATGGCTGGCCTTCGGGAGCGAGTCGCGCAAATTCTTGCGCACAATGTCGAAGTAGGACAGCACAAACGTGAAGACCAGCTCCATTTCCCCCTCCTCCCGCCTGTCGAGCTGCAGGCCCTGCGCCGCAAGCCCCTCGCGGATCCACTCAAGGTGTGGGCGCGCCCCGCGCCGCGCAGCCGCCTCCCCCCCGCCTGCCATGCCAGGTGCCTGCATGCCAGCGGGCCCGCGCCCCACAGGCGCGGGCGCGGGCGCCGCGCGGCCGGCCTTGCCGTCCTTGCCTCCAAACCAGCCGCCCACGCCGCCGAGGTGGAGGTTGAGGGCGTCCGCTGACACCCCCACCGGGTCCCCAGCGCCCTCCTGCCCCGCCGGCACCGCACGCGGCCGCACGGGCGCGGGGGGGTGCGACGGCGGCCCGGCGTCCTCTTTTGTGAAGGTCCGGGCCAGGACCTGGGAGAGGTTGCGCGGCCGCATGAGGCTGGTCCATCACGTGCACCTTGCTGCGCAACGCCTCGCACCAGACGCAGGTCCCGACTGCGTTCTGGCGCAGCCACGGCGCGTGCCTGGAGGCCTGGGCTGCGGGGCGGGAGGACACCTCGCCCACATCCGCGAAGTCGGGGTGGGAGGTGTTGATGTACGCCAGCTCGAAGGCTATGAGCGACTCCATCATCTTCTTGGCGTCTCTGTAGCATCGCTGCAGAAGCTCCGCGACGACGGTGCGGAACCGCCCACGCAGCGCATCGAAGCGGCCTAGGTCAGTGGGCTCGCACTGCTCGGAGATGATGCGCAGCTCTTCCGCAATCTGCGCGTGCGGTCGCGGTTTCGCGCTCAGGGATGCGTGCGGTCGCGCCGTGTGAAACCGGGGCCCAGGGCTCGGGGCGGGGGCGCTACCGTATCGACGCACCACGCGGACGGCTCACGGAGCTGCTTGATCAGCCGCTTGACAAGCATTTCAAAGGCATCCTGCGGGATGGACCCGTAGAGGGCAGACCGCGCGCCTTTGGTGTTGCGGATCGTGGTGTAGATCTCCGAGGCCTTGATGTTGGCGTGGGGGTCTATGGCAGCGAGGTGCTGCGGATAGAGCTGATTGAAGGTGTGCGAGATCTTGGCGCCGCCGCGCAGCTCCGAGAACGAGGTGAGGTGCCGGCCGCCGTCGATGGTGGTGCAGAAGTTGTCGACATACTGCGTGATGATCGAGATGAGCAGCTTGCGCTGATCGTCCTGGTCATCTGACGGCGCCTCGCCTAACGCCTGCAGCTCTTTGCGTGTACGCTCTACCATCGAGGAGACACGGGCCTTCAGCGCGGGAAGGCGGGCCTTGATATGGTGAACGAGAATGGTGTTGAGCCGCCTTGCAAGATAACGCGTCCCGATCAGCCCGCGCTGCGAGAGCTGCGAGTACGCAGGGTGCTCGGAGAAGAAACGCTCCTCCGCGTCGCGCGCCGACTCCATGTCCTTCTGATCCACGATATCCTTCTGCGAGCGGTTCACGACGCCGATGTAGCCAAGCTTCAGGGGCACCACCTTGCCTGCGGGCACGCGCTCGCTCCCGTCAGTGCACCCGTACTGTGCTGCTGATTTGAGGACCGTGCCGGCAGTCACGCACCGCCCAGCATTTCTTTCGCGTTGGTGCCTTTGTCCATCAGATCGATCTTCGTCAGCACACCCACCGTGCGGTCGCCTTTAGGGTCCACAGCCTTGGCAAGCTGCAGAGACTCCGACGTTGCGAGGTCTGAGTTCGCTGGCGTCACCTGGCCAAGTAATTGCGGCTTGAGATTGGAATAAATCCCACGATATTGCACACCAAGCCCTGCAACGTTGCCTCGGTGTTGCAATGGTGCTTCGCTGCAAGTGCAGACATGGTCACGGGGACCCCTCCCGAGCCCTGCGTCAAGCTGTCCGGGTGGGCCACGCACCGCGAGGATGATCGACGAAGGGTTGGCGACGTACTGCAGCACGAGATCGCGGATCTGCACCTCGATGTTCTTTGGCTGGTCGCCCACAGGCACCTTGGTCATCCCGGGCAGGTCGACGAGCGTGAGGTTCGGGACCTTAGTGGACCTGCGCTCCAGCGCCCGTGAGCTGCGGGCGGGCGGGACACGTGCACGCGTTGGGCGGAAGGAACGCACGTGATGCGCAAGCGGATCGGGGTATGTGTGATCGCCTGCTTCTTCCCATTCCCAACCTGCAGCAGGCAGCGTCAGGTGAGGATCACTGCACAGGGCCCGAACCAATCCCATGCAGTTGGGAGGCGGTATTCAGTTCTGCCCCATCATCCGGCAGAGTCGGCGATTAGAGGCAGGGGACAACAGCCCCATTATCCGGCAGAGACAGTGACTAGAGGCAGGGTACACCAGCAGTAGCGGGCATCCCTTGCCTCAGCAGCGGGGTTACGTTTGCTTCCTAGACAGCATGCAGGAGGCAGGGCGCTGTTGGGGCGGGGTGTGAACAATGCGCTGAGTCTCCTCCTCGATTTCTGTGCGGATCTTCGCGAACTCTGTGAAGCGTTTCTGCAAGTGCGCCGCCTCGCCATCAGGCGTGTGGCGCAACAGAGCCAGTGCGCAACTTTGTGAATGGGTGCCTCAAATCGTTGAAAACAGGTGTGTTGAGCGCCGAGCACTTGGCAGCAAGCGGGAGTACGACACGGGCTGGCTTAGGTTCAGGGAATGTTGACATACCTGTGGGCAGTGGAGAAACTCGCCGTACTCGTTGCAGCCTACGGTCTTGGCCTTCTCCTCGGTAAGGTGCTGCAGCTGTAGGATAAGCGGGGCCCGAGTCACAATCCCGGAGCCACGTGGGAGAAAGTCACGACCGACAACACTTTCCAGCACGGAAGACTTCCCCGAAGACTGTGAACCCACGACAACGATCTGGGGCAGCTCGATTCCGGTTGATCTTTCTGGCATGACTGCCATGACATCTTGTAGCTTGTTGATCATGGGAAGGAGGTGATCGAGCGAGCCATTTGCCGAGGCAGCCAGCGCGAGGACGAGCAGGACCACGATCGAATGCGCCAGCGGCGTGCACCACGCAGTCTGAGCCATGACTTCAGCCAAAATTCACCCCGCTCCCCAACGTGGGCCCCTGTGCGCTTTCAGGTGTTTTTGCAGCGTGGCCCCCTAGGGTTTCTTTGCGAACCCAGGCGAAATTGGGGCGATCCAACCCGAAATCGGGAGGATGCAGTGGAGAATTCGCGGCCGAACACCGGATATGAACTGTTCCTGGAGTAGAACTCTCACAGCCTGCGCCCTGCGGACAGGGCAGGGTGAGCGGGGGCGGCGCGCGCTCCCAAGAAGGTTGAGGGATTTCGCGCGAGGATGACTTTTGGCAAATATGGACAAAGTTCGTTTGAGAACATCCAAGAGGTTCCTCGAGAGTGCGCGGGTGGGCATTCCCCGCCCACCAGACCCATCGGGCTGCAGACGCCTCTTGTTCTGCCGATGGACACCACGTTAAGTGCAGAGGAGAGCTGTCCTCTGAGGCTTCACCGAACCGGAATGTTCTGCGCAGCCTCCCTCCCGTATCTTGTGTGGAGTGTCTCGTGTGCGCGTTCCGTAGCTGATGATGTGGGCGATGCGCACAGACAGACAAAAATGCCGACAAAGAAGATCACTTTCAGCGAGCTCGAGCAGCATAATACGAAGGATGACTGCTGGATGGCTATCCACGGCAAGGTGTGTGTTCGCTCAAATTCGCTCGAAGCCAACACCACCCGTGGTGTCCAGCAGCGGCGGCAATCTGAGAGTAGGTTCGCATTTGTCACTAATCCGCTAGGATGAAGCCCGATGCTGCAGAGAATTGAGCCGGTCTCGTCGAAATGCTCACGGGCAAGGGCGTTTCCGTTGCCAAGATTAGCCGCAGTTAGCATACCGGTGTCGAGCGTTCAGTTTCACCTGCTCGGTGCAGACTAGGAGGACTCGCTTCCTCTCATTCAGCCTTTTTGCGTGTTCTGCAGCATCCTCACCGGCTGTGTTGTGCAGGTGTACGACGTGACGAAGTTCCTCGCGGAGCACCCTGGCGGTGAAGAGGTCATGATCGAGGTTGCGGGTATGGATGCGTCGGACGCGTTCGAGGACATCGGCCACTCGAACGGCGCGCGGGACATGCTGGCCAAGTACCTCATTGGCGAGCTTGACGGCGTCCCGCCGAAGAAGCAAAAGAAGTCTGGGGGCGCTGCGGGCGCTGGTGCGGGCGGCGGGAGCATCACCAAGGTGCTGGTCCCAGTGATCATGATGGCTGTGATTGCCTTCCTGGTGCAGAAGTTCATGTAGAGCGCAACGGTGTACGCAAGGGGTGCGGGGGCTGGGGGGGTGGGAGAGGGGGGGCGGCAGGGACGTGCCGTCGCCTGGCATCTTGCAGATCTGTCGTTGCGGGCGAGCCGAGCGGTCTCGCGCAGGGAGAGATGTATTCCAACAAGCGGAGCCAGTGTGCTGGCGGGGTACGGCGGGAGGCAGGGTGCGGGCGGTTCTGAGCGGATTCGTGCATGGCGGGGAGTGAAGGCGCTGCAGCTCGCGCGGATACCCATGCGGTTGCACGGACCATGCTAGACGTGCACGCCTCGCGGTAGACTCCACCGCGGCGGCGCTCGAGCGCTTGCCGGGCCTATCACTGCCCTACTGCGGTCACGTCAGCACGGGCAGGGCCCCGCTTCGCGCGCGCGAGCACTACACCTGGCATTCCCCGGCTGGTGCTGGGGGCTGCGCGCCGCCTGCCGGGGACAATCCTGCAGGATGCACGACCGCGACGAGCTCCGGCATGTGCCCGCGCTTGAAGCAGAAGAGCGCGCCCTTGTTGCGCTGCTTGCAATCCTTGCACGAGGACGGCAGCCCCCCCCCCGCGGTGCGGAAGAGGTGTCCCTGCGCGAAGCACGCGGCGACGCCCTTGGTCTGCCGGCAGCACACTGGGCACGGCGTGCCCTGCTCGATGCTCGCGCCCGACGCGCTCGCCTCAGCGTGCGCGGCAGCCTCGGCCGTGAGGCGGCTGCTCGAGAGCCGCTCATCACCCGCGTCGACGATCCGCGCGATCGCGTCCCAATCCACGCCCTCGCCCAGTCGCCGCGCGAGCGCGACGAGCGCCGCGCCCGACGCCTCGGGGCTCCCGCCCCCGCGCTTGATCACCATCGCCTCCGCCTCATCCTCCCACACCCGCCCGGCGCCGGCTGCGAGCGCGCGCGCGGCCGCCCGTCAGCGGCGGCGCTGCGATACGGCGGGCGCGGCGGGGGGTCGCTGCAGCGCTCGTGCAACGGAGGGTGCCCGGGAGGTTGGAGGGGGGGAGGGGGCTCTGTAAAGTTGCTAGAGGGTGGGAAAGGGGGATGCGAGCGACCTCGCCAGGCCGACGTCATGACGGCCGGAAGGAGCATGCGCGCGGCGAAGCGCAGCGACTGGAAAGCGCGGCCGCCGGAGTCGAACGCGGCGGCGAGGCGCGCAAGGCGCGCGAGAACTGCAGGCTCCTTCTCGGTGACGGCCGACAGCGGGAGGGCCGCGATGAAGGCCGCAACGAGCGCGGCCGCCTCTGCGAGCGCAGTGGGGGGCACGTGGATAGGAGGCGAGTCGGCCAGGAGCTGCCGCGCGCCGGCGGGGCGCGGCGCCTTGGCGGCGTGCGCGTGGGGAAAGGGGCGCGCGTGGCCGCCGCGCGGCTCGCCGTGGAAGATGCGGGAGGCGGGGTTGCGCGTCTCCTGCTGCTGGAGGTGCGCTCGCTCGTGCTGGAGGTGCGCGGGCGCGTGCGTGAACGCCTTGCCGCAGAAGCGGCACGTCAGCCCGCGCGCGCGCCCGTACGGCGCGTCTGCCGAGTGCAGCGGGCGCGCGACCGGCGTCTTGCCGGGTAGCGGAGGCGACCGGAGGTCGCCGCGTGCGTGCAGCGCCGCGGGGCGCGTGTGGTGCGAACTGGGCGGAGCCGCGTGGTGCGACGAGGCGCCCGCGGTCTGCGCCGCGGCCTTGGACGCGGCGCGGCGCGCCTCCAAGCGGACGAGTTCTAGGGTCGGGCCGATGCCCGCGGCGGGCGGCGTGGCGGGCCCCGCGGCCTCCTCCGACACCAGATGCCAGTTCACGAGCAGGAACTCCGCCACACTCTCGTCGTCCGCC
>Ga0115567_10005288_pt1 | contig 12526 bp, 13 predicted proteins | sample COGITO_mtgs_1204_2_FD_88679 | JGI IMG/M metagenome (GOLD analysis project Ga0115567, IMG submission 88679) | Pelagic marine microbial communities from North Sea - COGITO_mtgs_120412 | ecosystem: Environmental > Aquatic > Marine > Epipelagic | place: Germany:Helgoland, sampling site Kabeltonne...
ACAGGATAATGGGGAGATTTGGGGATGGAGGAACAGAGGGGTTACAACAGCAGACCTGGCAGTAGCTGATGATGTGCGTTTGTCGGTTGCTACGCTCCATCTCCCGGTATTTAAACGTCTCGGCCATGATCCCACCGGACCTGAAGCACACGAGGTCCTTAGAGAGGTACAGTCTCGGGTACTCCAGGGAGTCGGCGCAGTAGCGCTTCTACAGGGTGATTTTAATATTGATGATGCTAATATGAGGGGATATCTCGGTGATCTGTTTGTGTGTAATTTTAGACAGCACATCCAAGATCACGTCACGACACCAAATGGACTGCGTTACGATCATGTGCTATCCCGTGGTGCACCCATTGTGACCTCACGCGTTGATCCCGGCGTACTTACCGATCACTATCCGTTGATTAGTGAGATTGCGATACCTGTATGAGTGGTGCTCGAGTTGAAGGTTTATTTGTAGCGAGCGAGGCAGGTGCGCCAATGTCTCGGTGTTTTGGTGTTTATGCCGAGACAGGACGTGGATTAGAGGGCGACCGGTACGAGCGTGGTACTGGTACGTTCTCAAAAAAACTACGTAAAATTCGACAGGTATCCTTAATTAGCGCTGAAGGTGTAGATGCGGCAAATAACCTACTGGAGATACCATACACGTACAAAGAGACTCGGCGCAATATCGTGACGTCGGGTATTAATCTCGAGGATATTCTTGATTTAGATCCAGATTCGTTACAACGTGTACTAAGAGTGGGTGATGCGCTGTTGCAGGTTACAGACAACTGTTCGCCCTGTAAACGGCCAGAACAGCTGTCCGGAAAAGTCGGTTTTTACGGAGCATTTAGTGGCCATGGTGGTGTGCGGGCAAGGGTGCTTGAACCTGGCTTAATTTGTATTGGTGATGTAATAAAATATTGACAAATATACAATAAAATGATATTCTGCCAGTAATGCAGAACCACTGCAGTAGCCATGGCTATTACCATGGACGTACTTTGAAGGTTGAGTGTGTCAAAGCTAATTGGTGGATTGGTCTTTGTTGCTGGTGTCATTTTGGCACTGGGGACCGGAGTCTGGATTGCCGTGCTTGGCGTCGTCGATATGATTGATGGCGCAAAAGCAGATCCCACTGATGGTCTGCGTATCGTCTGGGGTGCAGCACAGTTTTTCTGATTGCCGAGACAGTGGGAGCGTGTGTCTTTTGGATATGCGCACTTCTCGCAGCTGCAATCGGATTCTCACGTCAGACTCATGGCAGCGCCAGACTCTCTCGTCCGAGTCCGATGGGAGTCAGCGCTTGGCGCGAAGAATTCGAGTTCAAGCGTCGTATGGATCAGTAACTATCCGTCTTACCCAGGATTAAGTAGGTTTTAATATGATTAAAACTGAAGTAGGCTGTTTTGCCGCGCCTCTCCTGGGGCTTGCTCCCACATTGACTTATGTTTGTGCATATTTGCACCGTAGTCAACGTGGGGGTTATTTTTTATGTTGAATTATTTGGGCTATTCATCACCCCTGGTAAAATCAACTGAAATCAGGTATACTAGTGGTACTGAAAGAAGGTTGATATGGCAAAAGGCCAAGACAAGAGAAAAAACGTTAAGAAGAAGAAAAAAGAGATAGCGAAGGGCGCGTAGTATGGCAAAAGGCTCAAAATCACGCCAATTTACTGAGGAGGAGGAGACCCAGGTGCTTGCGGCACTCTCAAGAATGGAGAAGGACAACGGCTTTAACACCGAGTCACAGTACTCGGGTAACGCCGAGAAGCATCCAAATCACCGGATCACTTTTACCGAGAAGCACATGAATCACCTCAAAAAGTTTCCGACAATTGATCCTGACCAGTATATTCTTAACCTCAAGTTGATGACACGAGTCTAGCGTAGGCTCTACGGATTACCTTAATTTGTCACTGCGGACTTGATCCTGAACCTAGTTCAGGAGGACAGTCAACGCAAGCTTATTTAGTTCCGTAATTCGGTTTCGTTGACCCGTAATCAATTGACAATTTACTAAGGCTGTGATACAATGAATCCATTGTTTGAATGAATCCGGGTTTGTTTGGTTAGATATCTCGACTTCATTACTCTCAGCAATAGCTGAAGTTTGCAGACAATCGACATATCACTAAATAAACAACAGAAGGATTCTTTTTTTTATGTCTTATAACAACTATAGTTCACGCCCGCAGAGGCGAACATCGTACGGTGGCAACAATCGTGGCAACCGCAGTAAATCACGCAACATGGTAAAGGGTCGTGGTCAGTACATTGACCCAGCTAAATTTGTGCGTGAAGCACAATTTAAAGAGGAGGAGCAATATACGGCTCAACATTCATTTGCAGATTTTGATGTTGCTCAACTCATCAAAGATAACCTTGCAGGTAAAGGCTACGAGACACCGTCTCCGATTCAGGATGAGACTATTCCACTTGGTATTGATGGTAAAGATGTCATCGGTATTGCTAACACGGGAACTGGTAAAACTGCTGCATTTGCAGTGCCAGTGCTGAGCAAACTTATTGCTAACCCGCACAGTAAGGCTTTGATCGTTGCGCCAACTCGTGAGCTCGCTCAACAGATCGAGGACGAGATGAAATCAATTGCTAAAAATAGCGGCTTGTTTGGTGTGTTGCTTATTGGTGGTACACCGATGGGTCCTCAATTGCGCGATCTCCGTGCGAAACCACGTATCGTTATTGGTACGCCAGGACGAATCAAGGATCACCTTGAGCGTGGAACGCTGCATCTTGCAACCTTTGATCAGGTAGTGCTTGATGAGGTGGACCGAATGCTCGACATGGGATTTTTGCCGGATGTACGATTCATTCTTGATAATCTCAAGTCCGAGCGTCAGTCATTCTTCTTCTCAGCTACGATGGACAAACGCGTTAGTCAGCTGATTGAGACGTTCTCAAATGATCCTGTTACCGTGTCTGTTAAAACCAGCGACACGAGCGACAATGTTCACCAGAACGTTATTCATTACACCTCGCGTGACGAGAAGATTGAGAAGCTTCATGATGCCCTCATTAACGAGGCCGTTAAAAAAGTAATCATTTTTGATGAGACACAACGGAGTGTCGAGCGACTTGCTCGTGAGCTCATGGACCGAGGATTTGCAACTGACGCTATTCACGGCGGCAAGAGCCAGGGGCAACGACAACGTGCGCTTAATAAGTTTAAGCAAAGTGATATTGATATCCTGGTTGCAACTGATGTTGCGGCTCGTGGAATCGATGTTAAAGACATCACCCACGTGATTAACTACGCTATTCCACAAACGTACCAAGACTACACACACCGTGTCGGACGTGCTGGGCGCGCCGGTGCAACTGGTTACGCTCTGACGTTTGTCAGCAAATAACACAGTCGCCTATAGTGACATGACCTCCCTCTCAAGGGGAGGTTTTTGTTTGCTCGATAATAACTCTCGACAATGCTAGGCTAGGTATATGATTCGTAAAACAAAAAACAGAATACTTCGTAAGTTTTTTCATAAACATACACATTTGTCTGCCGGTGATGTCGCAGAGGCGCGGACTTATATTAAAAAGTTTTGGAAACACTTAACACGTAAAAATACAAAAAACAAAGATACATTGATCGGGTTACCAAACAAGTATCTGGTGCCCTCACATCAGCCAGAATCTACCTTTAGCTTTGACGAGATGTACTACTGGGATAGTTACTTTATGGTGCAAGGCATGCTCCGTGATCCAAAAAACAAAGATCTTGTGGTTGGAATTCTGGATAACCTGTTTTATCTCATAAAGCAGTACGGCATGGTGCCAAACGCTAATAAAACGTATTTACTGTCGCACTCACAGCCACCGCTTCTGACGAGTTTTATATTTGATGTCTACGAGGCCTATCATCTTGATAAACGCTGGCTTGAGCAGGCTATAAATTATGCAAAAAAAGAGTACGAGACAGTATGGATGGGTACCAAAAAACCATTTGAGCACCAAGTCTATCAGGGTTTAAGTAGATACTACGATATCAACGTTGTACATGATCTAGCGGAGGCGGAGAGTGGCTGGGATATGACCTCACGATTTAGTCGTAAGTGCTTGGATTACGTGCCAATCGACCTGAATGTTTATCTGTATAAGTATGAGCGTGACTTTGAGACAGCTGCTAAGCTACTTGGTAAACCACACGAGGCCTCGCTTTGGCATAAAGCTGCTTTAAAACGTAAAAAGAAGATCAATGACATTATGTGGAACGACCGACGACACGGCTACTTTGACTTCAATTATAAAAAAGAGGCACAAAATCCAAATGCCTCACTAGCCATGTATACCGCCATGTGGGCCGGACTCGCTACCAAAAAGCAGGCAGCCACACTGGTTAAAAACTTGAGTCGATTTGAGATGAAGGGGGGTCTAGCTAGTACTGAAGATCCGGCCTTGCAGCTGGTGCTTCCATCAAAAACACCGGTTCAGTGGGTGTACCCAAACGGCTGGGCACCACTTCACTTTTTTGTGGTGCAAGGACTTGAGCGCTACGGGTATAAAAAAGAGGCTCAGCGGATAGCGGGCAAGTGGCTCAGAACAAACCTTGATTGGTTTAACTCACATGACGTATTCCTGGAGAAGTACAATGTGGCGGATCCAACTAAGCTACCAGTTGAAGGCTTATATCCAAGCCAGACAGGCTTTGGTTGGACAAACGCCATCTTTGAGCGTTTTTGCCAAGATTATATAGACTAGTTTGTTGAGTTGCTTCTTGGACTACTGCCGAGATCAACCATCAACCTTTTTTCACCAGCTTCCCGCGCTCAATGTAGAATCAAGCTTTTACTTTAGTGATTCTGCGTGTTCACGATCATCTGGGTTGGAGGGGCGGCTCTGGGGGCTCCAGTGCCAAGCACTCAGCTTACCTTCAAGCAGGCGTGAAAGAAACCCCCCCTCGTTCTCTCGACACAATGATTTACACGTACATGTCTTCCGTTTGAGGACGACGGCGTAATAATACCACTCACTAATCCTTTTAAACACATGCGATTTCATGATGATCTAATAACTCTCCCTGTTAATTTAACAGATGTGGTATAGTGGATTGATATGAGTAAATCGTACTATTACGTCACAACATCTATCCCCTATGCTAGCGGTAAACCACATATTGGCAACGCGTTCGACTCTCTATACGCGGATGTTGTAGCTCGGTACCAAAAACAACAAGGTAACGAGGTGATATTCAGTGCTGGCGCTGACGAGCACGGTTCTAAGATTTATGAGAAGGCTGAGGAGGCGCAGGTAAAACCAGAGGAGTTTATCGAGACGATTATTCCACAGATAGAGAACATGCACACCTTGATTGGCTCTGAGTATACACATTTTGCGCGTACTAACAGCAAGCAACATATCAAGGCAGCACAGCTACTATGGAAGCAAATGGGTGATGACATCTATAAATCTGCTTATACTGGCTGGTACTGTGTTGGCTGTGAGGAGTACAAAACCGAGACTGAGGCAAAGGCCAACGGTGGTACGTGTCCGTTACACAACAAAAAGTACGAGAAGCTTGAGGAGGAGAACTACTTTTTTAAACTGAGTAAGTACGCCCCAAAACTTGAGGAGATTTTAGAGTCAGGTGAACTTGAGGTTGTGCCGAGTAATCGCAAGACAGAGATTCTCAACGTTATCAAAGGCGGCTTAACTGATTTATCAGTTTCTCGACCAAAAAAGAAGTTACCATGGGGTATTCCTGTGCCAGGCGACACAACACAGGTCATGTACGTTTGGTTTGAGGCGCTTATGAACTACATCTCGTTGCTTGACTATCCTGATGGGGATGATTTTAAAAACTTTTGGCCAACTGATCTACAAATTGTTGGTAAAGATAATTTGCGGTTTCATGCTGCCATTTATCCTGCAATGTTGATGAGCGCCAAGCTACCGCTGCTTAAAAAGTTGTTTGTTCACGGACTTGTTACCTCTGAGGGTAAAAAGATGAGCAAAACAGTTGGTAACGTGGTTACCGCTGAGGAAATCATAGATACCTATGGCACCGATGCATTTAGATATTACTTTTTACGACACGTGCCAAGTCATGATGATGGAGATTTTGCATGGACTCGTTTTAAAGCAGTCTATCAGGGTGAGCTAGCTAATGAGCTTGGTAATGTTGTGCAGCGCGTCGCCAGTATGATTAACAGGTATCAACAAGGTGTTATTGGTGAGATACCGAAACCAGGTCATGACGCCGATCCGTATCACGTGGCAATTGGCAATTGCCAATTTGATCGTGCCCTTGAGTGGGTGTGGGAGCTTGTTAAAGGATTGAATGTCTTTATCGAGGGAGAGAAACCATGGCAGATTGCTAAAGAGGCTGATGAAACACATCTGCGTGAGGTGTTAGCCTCATGCGTTGGAGATTTACATCAAATTGCTGAGCTACTTGAGCCATTTTTACCAAACACTGCGGCCACGATTAATCAGATCTTTAAAGAAGGTTACGTCCACAATTACTCCGGAGTGCTCTTTCCACGTATTGAAGCAGTCAAAAAAGAAGCCTAGCTGCTGTTGTCAGTAGCGACAGGCAGTTCCGACGTCTGGTCGTCCCGTACTCGATACGGGATCCAGTCTATATCTTCAAGCAAAGAAAGTTATCTTTCTCCTTTCACTTTTGGCGCAAAAGTAAGGCAAAACAAGCAGCTAGATGCAAACACTCGATACCCCACTACCGATCGTCTCTCTGTACCAGCGGGACTCTCTGCCAGCTGGAGGATCAAACACGTCCTCGGTAGCAGGGAGGTGATCAGTACTTCCATTTCGGGTGTTTACGTAGTTGCGGAAGACTGCTTTGCCTTGCTCAAAGTAATTACTGTCCAGTCGTAGACCAGTGCCACGGCTCGAGGTAGTGCTCAGAGAGGTGGTATTTATATCCGTTAACCCTCAGCCACTTGAGGCACGGTGAGTTCGCAAAGGTGCTATACCCGCCACACTTAAAATCGATAGCCAGTCCCTCATTGTGGAGACTTTTACCGGCTGGTTCAGTCGGTGGTGCGCAAAGCTCTATTGGTTTTTGATATAAGTTGTAGTCTCCGATACCGCAGGCACTGATCCGTAGGTTTTGTTGTTGTGCGCAGGTACGATACCCAGAGTTTATCTCGAGCAACAGGTTGCTGTTCCGGGCGTCAGTAACTGCTTGCTTGATAAACGGCGCGAGCTTTGTATCGATTTTTATCGAGGATACAGTAGTGAGATTTGTTTGCTCCCAAACAGCGTCGTGACAACTGATCAATGACTGGGCTGGACGAGCGGGTAGCCTCTGAGCCGCATCCATAATTACCTGAGTCTGCGTAAGCACGCCACCTAGCAGTGCCGTGAGACCGATTAATGCGTTAAACATGTGCCGCTCATGCATATAGTGTATCCCAGATCGGTGGTAGGCGACAGGGGGTCGATGATAGACTAGGTTTATGCAACCGATTGATACACATTGCCACATTCATGATCAGGAATTTTTTGACGCGATTAAGGCCGAGGAGATATTTCAAGTATCGGCCACAGAGTTGGAGCACATGCTACTGATCGGTACCAGCTTGCTCGATAGTCGTCGAGCTGTTGATTTTGCTTCGGCCCATATGGACAAGAGTAAGGCAGCGGTAGGCATTCACCCACATGAGGCGCTCAAGATGGGGTCGGATCAGATTAAAGTCGACACATCGGAGCTTAAAAAGCTTGCTCAGAACGATCATGTACGAGCGATTGGTGAGTGCGGTCTCGACTTTTACTATAACGACAGATCCAAGGCGCTGGCTCTTCAGACACAACTTCTCGAGGCACAGTTGCAGATCGCCACTGATCTTAGGCTGCCAGTTAGCTTTCATGTTCGGGAGGCCTTTGATGATTTTTGGCCTGTTTTTGATAACTTTAGCGGTATAACGGGTGTACTGCATAGTTTCACGGATCGACAAAAACATGTCGACGTAGCTTTGTCTAAAGAGTTACTAGTCGGTATAAACGGCATAGCCACTTTTACAAGCCATAGTTGGCAGCGTCAGATTTTTGCCTCGATTCCGCTAGAGTCGGTAGTGTTAGAGACAGATTCTCCGTTCTTGACACCACGCCCAATGCGTGGTACAATCAACGAGCCTAGAAATGTGACATATGTCACAAAGTTCTTGGCGGAGTTACGAGGAGATAATGCCGAACACATCACCCAAATTACGACCAATAACGCCCGGAGGCTTTTCCGGCTCTGAGACTAGTGGGCATCACGCAGAGGTGAGTCCTCATATAATCGAACTAACTCCGTCATCTCATGAAGTATTTCCTAATCCAACTATAGAGCTCGAGCATAGACGAGAGCTAGGTGGTGGCTCGTTACCGCTCGCCGTGGTTGGTGAATCGTTTAACGAGACATCATCACGACAACAGGCCTGGGTTGCTGCGGTCGCCATGCGAGCAGATCATGCAGCTGCGACAGCTGTGACTTTGCGCGAAACAGCCATCACCGATCGGTTATCAGAACAGGGTTTACGACGTGCTGCGTAAAACACTTGATATCGTTTTAGGTCGCCAAGCTGCAGACTACCTGCTCGGCGCTATGCCACAGTTTGGTGGTAATCAGTACCAAAAAATTGAACGCGAGATGATTGCTAAAGAGGCAGTAGTGGGTGCTACAGTTTTGGGACAGGCTCCAGCCGGTCATACACGCCAGTTCTTCTGTCTCGATAACCATACCTGGATTTGGAACGAGCAGTGGATTGATACACACGGTAAACAGCGATCTCATCAGGTGCAGTATGATGTTCGACCAGATGTGATCCTTAAGCGCATTAATGGCGGTAGCCCGCTGAAGCTTGGAGATCAAGAGCTGATAAACTTTGATCAAGCTGTGTCACGTTACTACCACGAGGTAGCAACGAAGGTCTACGGCCGATCTGTTGTGACGGCATAACTTGCTACAATAGAGCTATGAAACAGTCAATATATCTTGATTTTGCAGCTGCTACACCAGTAGATACAGCAGCACTCCGCGTGATTGAGCCATATCTCAGTAATCTATTCTATAATCCTTCTGCTATTTACGAGGCAGCTCGAGATGTCAGAAAAACTATAGAGTCTGCTCGTGGTCAAGTTGCTGATGTGATTGGCTGTAAAGATCAGGAGGTTGTTTTCACCGCTGGTGGTACTGAGGCAAACAATCTCGCCATCCACGGCGTTATGCGTCGCCACCCCAATGCACATATGATTGTCAGTGCAATAGAGCACGAGTCAATTTTAGTACCTGCTGCTGACTACAACACCTCGATTGCACCGGTCACTGATCAAGGCGTTATAGATGTAGAAAAGCTTGCATCACTCATAACGTCACAGACGGTGCTTATAAGCGTGATGTATGCAAATAACGAGATAGGTACTATCCAGCCTATAAAACGGATTACAGAGCTTGTAAATAGTGTTAGAACACAAAGATCACGTGATAGCAATACTACACCGCTGTATGTTCATACAGACGCCTGTCAGGCAGCAAACTACCTTGATCTTCAAGTGGCGCGCCTTGGAGTTGATATGATGACGCTCAATGGAGGTAAGATATATGCCTTAAAGCAGAGTGGGTGTTTGTATAGCAGAAAATCCGTAACATTAACCTCGTTGATTAACGGGGGTGGACAAGAGCGAAGCCTGCGAAGTGGCACAGAAAATGTGGCAGCTATCGTAGCTTTTGCGACAATGTTGCAAAAAGTTCAAAAGACCAAAAAGGCAGAAACTAAGCGTCTTACAGCACTCCGGGATGAACTTTTTGCGACTATATCGCAAAAACTATCTCACGTTACCGTAAACGGCTCAAAATTAAACCGATTACCTAATAATCTTAACCTCCACATCCCTTCCGTTGACGGAGAGCGTATGGTGATGGAGCTTGATGAGGCTGGCGTCATGGCTGCAACAGGAAGCGCTTGTAGCGCTAGTAGCGATGAGCCGAGTCATGTGCTTACCGCGCTTGGTATGACCGATGATGAAGCTACTGCTAGTTTACGCATCACACTCGGAAGAACAACAACAAAGTCAGATATCGAGATGGCAGGTGACGCCATCTGTAAGGTCGCATCTAACCCCCGTTTATTGATATAATAAACATATGAGTAAACTGACGGGTTTTTTGGTATTGATTGGAGGCGCAGTTGTCACCTTTATTGTGCTGACAAGTCTCTATCTCCCTACCGCTGATCCGCTGCAAAAGGCGGACGCGATTGTCGCTGTTAGTGGTGGCGATACACTCGGGCGTACTAAACACGCGATTGATTTATATCAGCACGGATATGCTCCGCGACTTATATTCTCTGGAGCAGCAGCTGATCCAAGAAGTGCTAGCAACGCCAAAGTCATGATGGCCGCTGCAGCAGCCCAGGGTGTACCACGGTCTGCTATATCACTCGATGAGTACTCGAGAGATACTAAGGAGAACGCACAAAAAAGCAAAGACATCATTGGAGAGGATGAGATGATTATTCTTGTCACCAGCGACTATCATCAGCGACGCGTAAACCGAGAGTTTCAGAAAGCACTTGGACCTGATGTCGTGCTCATTAATTCTCCAGCAAAAGATCGTCACTGGGGTCGTAAGAGCTGGTTTCTTACCCCATATGGCTGGTACATATCTGTAACCGAGCCGATCAAGCTCGTCTTCTCTTGGTTTAGTACATGAGTAAAACGGTCTACGTTGGCATGAGTGGTGGAGTAGATAGCTCAGTGAGTGCCGCCTTGTTGTTGGAGCAAGGATATGACGTCACAGGAGTATTCATGAAGAACTGGGCACAGGATCTCCCCGGCTTCACCTGCCCTTGGCGTGAGGATTTAGCTGACGCTAAGCGGGTGGCAGTGCAGCTTGGTATCCCTTTTAAGATCTATGACTTTCAAACGCAGTATAAGCAAAAAGTTGTCGATTATATGATTGCTGAGTACACGGCTGGTCGTACGCCAAATCCCGATATTATGTGTAATCAAGAGGTTAAATTTAAACTGTTTTTAGAGACCGCGCTTGATGATGGTGCCGATATGATTGCGACCGGACACTATGCACAAATACGTGATGCACACTTGGTTCGAGCAGTTGATGAAAACAAGGATCAGACATATTTTTTGTATCGCGTGACCCGTGAGGCGCTCGCAAAAACGCTCTTTCCACTTGGCGAGATGCAGAAGCCTGATGTGCGCAAAAAGGCAGTTGAGCTTAGGCTTATTACAGCCGCTAAAAAAGATTCGGTCGGTATTTGTTTTGTCGGCAATATCGGTATACAAGACTTTTTGCAGAACTTTGTAGAGAGTGAGCCGGGAGAGATTGTCGATATACAGACAAGCGCAGTTGTCGGAGAACATAACGGTGCCCTATTTTATACGATTGGCCAGCGTCATGGTCTCGATGTTGGCGGCGGTTTGCCTTACTACGTTGTTGGTAAAAATATGGACAAAAACCAGGTACTGGTCAGTAACGATATCAACGATCATGCCTTGTGGCAAAAAAACTTTTCGATAACTCAGACTCATTGGATTACCGCTGCCCCGGAGAGTGGTGACTTATTGCAGGTAAGAACGCGCCACCGCGCACCACTGGTAAGCTGTACGATCAAGCATGACGGTGAGCAACTAAAAGTTGATTTACAAGATGATATTCGAGCTCTCACTCCTGGTCAAAGTGCTGTATTCTACAAAGATCAAGTTTGTCTTGGCGGCGGTATTATTTGTCAGACGAGTTAATCAGCAATCTTGAAACACCTTGTTTGAATTTTGCACCGAGACACTACGCACCGTAGGTTTGGTACAATGGGTAGTATCATGATGAAATTTTTTGACGGTACCAAAAAAAGACGTACGGCACTGCTCCTCGTACTGATGGCGACATTAATTGGGTTGATGGTTGTGATGTATATGACCACGGCCGATACAGACGGTAGTATTACTGTCACGTCAGGTACGGCTTCTGTAAAAGATCCTGTTGAGCCACAGCTAGAGACCAAAGAGGTTGTCTCTGGTTTGTCACGGCCATGGGATATTGTGTTTCTGCCGAGTGGAACAATGGTTTTTAATCAAAGATCTGGGAGCATCAGTACGTTTAAAGACGGACAAACAAACACCATTGCCCAGATAAATGATATATATGCGGTTGGTGAGGGTGGTTTAACTGGCTTAGCGCTTGATGCAGATTTTGCAAACAACCGCTTTGTTTACACCTGTTTTAACGCTCAAAGCGCGGCAACGATTGACGTGAGAGTGGTGCGATGGACACTATCAAAAGCCGAGGATTCGTTAACCGATAGAACCGACATCGTGACAGGTATACCGAGTAATAAAAGTGGCCGTCACTCAGGGTGTCGTGTCAGAGTAGCAAAAGATGGCAGTTTATGGATCGCTACCGGTGACGCAGCAATAGCAAGCAACCCGCAAGACCCTCAAAGTCTTGGTGGTAAAATTCTCCATGTTTCGAGCAATGGTCAGCCGATTGAGGGTAATCTTGCGCCACCGTATGATGGCAGAATCTTTAGTTACGGACACCGTAACGTACAGGGGCT
>Ga0115567_10005294_pt1 | contig 12515 bp, 7 predicted proteins | sample COGITO_mtgs_1204_2_FD_88679 | JGI IMG/M metagenome (GOLD analysis project Ga0115567, IMG submission 88679) | Pelagic marine microbial communities from North Sea - COGITO_mtgs_120412 | ecosystem: Environmental > Aquatic > Marine > Epipelagic | place: Germany:Helgoland, sampling site Kabeltonne...
AGCCCGCTTAAACTCAACCATGGGATCGGAGCGTGTATAACGTGGAATGAGGATGCTATTTTGGCCCGGGCTCAGAAGCTCGCACAAGTTGCTGTGAAGATCTGGTCAGCCCCTAGTTTGCATGACGATATTCTGCTGGCCTACCAGGGGAAGTCTTTGCCCTCGACGAGCTACTCGATCGACGACCATCCCTATCTTCATTCTGGCCTCCCGAAGCAGCTTTACGATGCGTTCCGCCACGAAGTGCTGGCACTGGACGAGTGCGTCTGCGAAGAGTTCCTGAAGCTCTACGTCGCCTTCAAGGCAGAGACCAATTTTGTCGACGTCATTCCACAGGCCAAACGACTTCGACTGACGATCAACATGGACTTTCCGGAGATTGACGACCCGCGTGGGCTCTGCAAGGACGTGACTAACATCGGAAGATGGGGAAATGGTAATGTAGAAGTTGCCGTGGCAAGTATCGAAGATGTTCCGTACGTGATCGGACTCGTGAGGCAGTCGCTGGAAAAGCAACTCGGAGGCGAGGATTGATCGGTAAACACCAGACATCCGAACCCGCCTCAGCGAGGAGGACCGATGGCCGCTGATCTTGTCACCCGGGAGCTGGCTTCGCTGCGCGACCAGTTGCTGGATCTGTCGCTGCGCAATTCGCTGCTGAATTATCGGCCGTCGAAGACGCGTAGCCTGAGCATTGCGGATACCTGCGTGGATGCGATCTTCGCGCGGCTGGTGGGCGCGGGATCGGCCCTGAGCTTTCGCGAGAAGGGCGTGGGCAGCTCGGCCGAAAAGCTGGTGTCGCTGGCCACAGAGTTGACGGCCGAGGCGTTGGAACGACGCTTGAGTCGAATTGCTAAGGAAGGGGCGTCTGCAGTTGAAGAGCAAGGCTGCACCATGTTGTTTTTGGCGTTGGGGACGCTGCGCTGGAAGGAGCGGGAAACGGATGATGTACTGCGCTCTGCCCCGCTGGTGATGCTGCCCTGTACGCTGGCCCGCAAGAAGGTGGGTGCCAAGTATGAGCTGCGCTGGACGGATGAAGAGCTAATGACGAATATCTCGCTCAAGGCAAAGCTGGCAACCTTGGGCCTCGAGATTCCAGACATAGATCCAGCTGATGATGAGTTTTTGCCCTCCCACTACGCCGCGGCTGTGGCCGCAGCTGTGGCCAGCAAAGAGGCATGGGAGGTGGTGCCATCTGTAGATCTTGGCTTTTTTAGTTTCTCCAAGTTTATCATGCACAAGGATTTGGAGGAAGGCGTCTGGCCAGAGGATACCCCGCTGGCCGGAGCGGGTATGCTCGAGGCCCTGCTGGGCGAAGGCCGCCCCTTTGAGCCATCGACGCTGGATATGAACGCGCTTGATCGCAAGACACCGAGTGTGGAGCTGTTTCAGGTGCTGGATGCAGATCCCTCGCAGCAGCGGGTGATCGAGGAGATCAAGCGCGGCCGCTCGGTGCTGGTGGAAGGCCCGCCGGGTACGGGCAAGTCGCAGACGATCACCAATGTCATCGCCGAGTTGCTGGCGATGGGCAAGACGGTGTTGTTTGTCAGTGAGAAGATGGCGGCGCTGGAGGTGGTGAAGTCGCGTCTGGATGCGGTGGGCCTGGGCGGTGCCTGCCTGGAGCTGCACTCGCAGAAGAGTACCAAGCGGCACGTGGCAAACCAGATCCGCAGTGCGCTGGAAGCAGAGGCCCCACCGGTGCCGAAGATTGCGGGTGACCATGACAGGCTGGACGCCCTGAAGCTGGCACTGAATGACTACGCAGATGCACTGCATGAGCAGATCGAGCCGCTGCAAAAAGCGCCATATGACTTGATTGCACGCCTGTCGCAGGCGTGGCGGCACTTTGAGAATCGTGAGATACCCGCACTGCTGTTTGATGGTGTGGAAACCCTGACGCCAACTGAGTGGGCGGAGACCTGGCAGGCAGTCGGCGAACTGGCGGATATGATGGGCCTGATTGGCAGGGTCCCGGAGAGTCCCTGGCTGCACTGCCAACCGGCAGAAATCTTTCCAGACGATGAGGCGCGATTGCGCCAGGACCTACAGGAGATGCTGCGCACCATCGCTGCCAGCCTGCAACGACAGAGCGAACTGACCAAGGCGCTGGCTGTGCCCGAGGTCCGCTGCCTCGACGCGGTGAATCAGCTTTGCAAGGCGTGCGATGAACTGCTGGGTGCGGCAGCAGCAGGATTTGCCATGCAGCCAGAATCAGTGCTGGCCGAGGACTGGCAGCGTGTTGCTGAACTAGAGCAGTTGGTGGCGGCTGTGGCGGAGGTGCAGCAATCTCGCGATGCCACCACGGCCCCCTTCGAGCCAGATGCAGCCTTGCCACAGTTGCGCAGCGTTCGCAAACAACTCAGCTACTACGCGAAACGGTGGTTCCGGTTCATGCTGCCTGGCTTCTACGCCTGCAAGAAGGAGCTTCGCCTTCTCTATCGCGAGGAGCCACCCTCAGGGCTGGAGCAGATTCTGACAGACCTCAACGCCTGCATCACGCACTTGGAGGCTGCGGCTGTGGTGACCGAGCACGATGCGAGCGGACGCGCCGCGTTCGGTGCCGACTGGGCGGCGGAAAACAGCAGCGTAGATGCCTTGAAAGCTGCCTTGGTCTGGGCACCACGCCTGCGCGAACACCTTTCTGCCGGGCGCCTGACGGCCACGGCTGTGCAAACCACTAAGGCCGATGAGGCACAGACCCGCGAACAGCTCGACGCCTTGTACGCGCCCTGCCAGGACTTTGTCGAGCAGTTGCAACGGGTATTCGACGTGCTCAAGCCCGATTCTTCGGCAATTTGGCAGACAGATCTCAACGCCGTGGATTTTGAAACCTTGGCCGCACAACTGCGCCTCTGGACCACCAGTCTCCCCGCCTTGGCACGGTGGTCGCAGTTCCTGCCGCTGCGAGCTCGGGTCGCAGCGACGCGCGCTGGCTTTTTACTGCCGCTGGTTGACGCTGGCGAGGTCGCTCCAGATGACCTTCAGCCTCTGCTGGAGGTGACCATGACCTCGGCACTGCTCAAGCACGTATTTCAGCAACGTCCGGTGTTGCGCAACTTTGTCACCGATAGCCACACCTCCCGCATCCAGGACTTTCAACTGCTTGATGCAGATGTGCTGACGCTAAACCAGCTGCGGGCCGCGCGCAAGTTATTTGACGAGCGGCCAGTCCTCGCCGGTGATGTTCGCGGCTCCAAGGCTGCCTTGCTGATGGAAGAGCTGAAGAAGAAGCGAAAACTAAAATCCCCAAGACGGCTGATCAGCGAAACTGCTTCGGTACTGCAGGCAGTGAAGCCGTGTTTTATGATGAGTCCCATGTCAGTCGCTCAGTATCTCCAGCCAGGAGCAATTGATTTCGACGTTGTGATTTTTGACGAGGCCAGTCAGGTGCGGCCGCAGGACGGATTGGGCGCATTAGCAAGAGCGCGGCAACTGGTCGTGATGGGAGATTCCAAACAACTGCCGCCAACTAGCTTCTTTGACCGGCTTTCTGACTCCGAGGATCACGAGGACGATGACGAAGACGACGAAATCGCGACCATGGTCGCCCAGCTGGAAAGCGTCTTGGCTATGTGCAAGGGGCGTGTTCAGGAATTCAGCTTGCTTTGGCATTATCGTAGCCAGCATGAAAGTCTGATCATGGTCTCCAACCAGGAGTCCTACAACAATACGCTGAGGGTTTTTCCAGCAGCAGCTGCAGATGATAAAAACTACGGCGTGCATTTTCACTGCATTCCAGACGCGGTTTATGACAAGGGCAGAAGCCGCCAAAACCGCAAGGAAGCGGAAGTGGTTGCCCAAGCGGTGATTGCCCACTACCGCAAGTCTCCGCAGACCAGCCTGGGGGTCGGCACCTTCAGTGTCGCGCAGAAGACTGCGATTGAGGACGCGATTGACTTTGCGCTCCAGGACAATCCAGACCTCTACGAACATTTTCAAAGCGATCAGCCGGACCACTTTTTCGTCAAGAACCTCGAGACGATTCAGGGCGACGAGCGCGACGTCATTTTTGTCAGCGTTGGCTACGGCAAAGACAGCACCGGACGAGTGACGGCTAGTTTCGGGCCGGTCAACCAGAAAGGCGGCGAACGCCGCCTCAACGTGCTGTTTTCCCGAGCTCGCCAGCGCTGTGAGGTATTCTGCAATTTTTCGTCGGCAGAGCTGCGTGTGGATGAAAGCAACGCAGCGACACCTCTGGGCCTACGCTTTCTCAAGGTCTACCTGTGCTGGGCTGAAAACCGAGTATTGCGTACGATTGCGAACAACGCAAAGGCCTTCGATTCCGGATTTGAGGAGTCGGTGTACGAGTTTTTAACCGCTCGTGGCTACGAGATTGTGTCGCAGGTCGGCTGCGAGGGCTTCCGCATCGACCTCGCGATCCGCGATCCAAGGCAGCCCGGCAACTACTGCCTGGCAGTCGAGTGTGATGGCTATCGATACCACAGCTCGGTGACGGCCCGCGAGCGGGACCGGTTACGACAGGGGGTCCTGGAACGGATGGGCTGGCGCGTCTATCGCATCTGGTCTACGGATTGGTACCGGAATCGCCGCGACGCCGAGCAGCGTCTCTTGCAAGCTGTCAAGCAGGCAGCAAGTGCTCCGCTCGCCCAGACTGGTGCGAGCGCGCTACCGCCACTGCGAACAAAATCAGAGATGATTGATGCGGATGCCACCCGCGAAACTACTAAATCCTCGGATCCATACGAGGGGCGTGTCGAGCCGTATGACTGCTATGCCGAGCCGATCGAGTTGGGCAGTTTGGAACTGCACGAGGTTGAAGCCCAGCAGATGGCACGTTACCTGAAGGCTATTGTAGATATAGAGTCACCTGTCCACACGGACGAGGTCCTGCGCCGCCTGCGCGAGGCATGCGGAATCAGTCGGGCAGGTCGTCGGATCCGTGAGGCATTCGCTGCGGGCTTGGGACACGGACGAGATCAGGCAATGTTCTCCCAGCATTCCAGTTTTCTCTGGCGTGCGCAGGAGCGACCTGTTGTCATTCGCAAACGGGACAGCGATGCCTCACCCAGTTCGGTGCACTTCGCACCTGAAGAAATTGCCGAAGCAATCTGTCTGGTGGCGGAGGTAAGTTTTGGCGGTAGCCCGCCGGACGTTATCAACCGCGCGGCAAAGCTCTTCGGCATCCAAAGCGTCAGCAAGGTCACCGCAACCGACTTTCAGAAAGCCTTCGATGCAGCCCTGGTTGCCAAACGTATTCGAGTTGACGAAGACGGGCTCGTCCATCCGTGTGAACCAACTCATGACGAGCTGCCCGGCAGTGCGTGATGAACGAGCTCGACGGCTATTAGCGCTGCCGCGACGGGGAAGCCCCTGCCCCGTCGCAGAGTAACACAAACTCTTACGCTAACTGCAAAAAACCTTATCACTCCCAATTCGAAATCGGGGCTGACGCCACCCCAAGAGCCCGTTGGCGCGCAACCTGCTGACTGATGCTGAGACGCACGAACGGCTGACGAAGGCAGGGCATGAATTACGGTGAACGATTGGTTGCGGGATTGCAGTGAGATGATTTGTAATGGGGAGGCAAATGATGGATGTGATTGACGTGCCGATTGAGCCGGAGAGATTCGATACCGAGGAGTGGCTCTCGCATTTTGGAGACTTGGCCTGCGTTGGATATTCGGACACACTGGATGAGGTAGAAGGTGATTGCTGCTCGACGGCGGCATCTACGATTTCAATCTACGCTGCGCGTATCTGCTCATCGTACCTTCTGGTGAAAGACCACCCTGAAGTTGAAACGGACCTAGAGCTTTACGCCAACCTTGCAGACCTGAAAGCAGCTCTTCGCGGTTGGCGGCGCTACTATCGAAGCTGCGATCTCGACTTTTCGCTGGAGTCCTTCCGGGCGCGTGACCTTCCGGATACCTTGCCATGGCTGCTGGAGTTTGCTGACGAGGTGTCTGACGCTCATGGCGGTAAGGCCTTTGCGAGGGCTGCAAAGCAGCTCTTCGGGCGCTCCGTCTCGCCATCGCCCGTAGGTTTGAATGTCGGACAGGCCCACTGCTCGCCCGCCGGAGAATTTGCGATGCTAACGCCAGTGCGCAGCTCGATTCCAGAGTATCATGCAAAAATTCTGCTGTATCTGGCACAGCTCGCAAAAATTCCGGCTTAGGCTTGCGTGTTCTTGTGTAGTCCTCAGGCGCAAGCCCCCGGCATACAGGCCGCGCCATCTGTGCTGCTGGCTTCTCGTGAAGAACTGGCTGATGTTCAAAAAAAACTGCAGGTGGAGCTGAAAGCCGCGGAGAAAATTACGGAGCGAGAGGCCCAGCAGAAAGAAGTTGCTGCTGCGGAGTTAGTAAGATGCCAGGCAGCTTTGACGCTTGTAGCGGATTATCGAGTATTCGCGGCCGACGGTTGGCGGAGCGTTTCATTTGACATCAGTCGCCTCCTGCTTGATCTACGCCCTCAAATCAAGGCCGTACCTGAGCGGCTTCGCTTCGGCGATTCTGTGGTTGAATGCATGGCACGAAGTGGGGCGGTCTTTACGCGCCGGGTAAAAGACTTGCAGGCGGGTTCGCCTGATCTGTTCCCACAGCTTGCGGGCAGCATTCGCCAGTGGGAGGGACTTGGCGGCCAAACTGGTCTGGAATCGTGCGTGCCGTTGCTGGCAAAGATTCTTTCGCCTGGAGATCAGCTCGAGCGGAGCGACTGGGACGCGCTTGGCATTGCTTATGTCAGAGCAAGATACCTGGTAAAGTCCCGCAACCAGAGATGCGGATTTTTCAGTTTCAGGCCGCAACTCAGCCCTGCGCTGGCTGCCGTCGCCGACGCCTTCCATTTACCGGTGGCGGCCGTTGCCCTGACGACAACCTGGGCTGAACTTCCCACGGTGGCTTTCCAGCAAGGCAAAAGCCCCATGTCAGCGAATCAACGTGACCCGATCTTGGCTCGGATCGTGGATGCGCTGGGGCCGTCAGCGCCTGCAGGTGTAGAGAACGCTCAAGCCGCCAGGGAGACTGCAACGTCAGCGCACGCCGCCGCCCTAGACCGCGTAGAGCGAATTCGCCTTTCTCTTGCGGACCTCAGAGCTCTCGAGCTCCCCCCCCAGTCAACGCGCGAATCGCAGAGAAGGTACAAAGACAGGGGGCGCGGGTAAAACTACAAATCCCAAACACCCGACTGAGATCATCTTTGAGCAGCTGGCTAGCCCGCTATGATTTTACATATTCCACATTCTTCAACCGACATACCCGATCGGTTCCTTGGCCAATTTCTGCTGAACCAGGATGACCTTGGCGCAGAAGTTCTCCGCATGACCGATGCGTTTACGGACGACCTGTTCTCCTTGCCGGAGGTGCCGCGTGTACAATTCCCGTACTCCAGGCTGCTGATCGACGTTGAACGATTTCGTGAGAACTCTGAGGAGCCAATGGCAACCGTCGGAATGGGGAAATTCTATACGCGGACGGCACACGGACAGCCGCTACGGCGGGAGTTGGCTGCGAACGAGGAGCAAGAGTTGCTGCGACTTTACGACGCCCACCACGCCTCCTTGGAGAGGTTGGTTGAGATGGAGTTGGCTCGAGAAGGCGCGGCGCTAATTGTGGACTGCCATAGCTTCCCCAGTACGCCACTTCCCTGTGACCAGTCCCAGACCCGGCCGCGCCCACCATTCTGCATCGGCACCGACGCCTTTCACACTGGCGAACACTTGGTACGAACTGCCGTATCAGCGCTGAGCAAAAGCGGGTATCAGGTCGGCATCGACTCGCCGTATGCGGGGACTATTGTACCAACGCGCCATTTCCTGCAGGACAGCCGAGTCAGCTCGATCATGATCGAAGTCAACCGGTCTTTGTATATGGATGAAGCTTCAGGAAACAAGCTCCCTTCATTTGCCAGCATACAGGCAACGCTATCCATCTTGCTGGCCGATTTAGAGCAAGCATACAGCAGCAGACTGAAACCAGAGTACTTCGACGCGGTCTTCTGTGGGGTAGTGCCAGGTGCTGGGTGGCCAGAGAGATTTGCTATCATAACAGCATGCAATCCCGATGGGGAGACGGTTGACGACGCAACCAACGCGACGACGACACGCCGCCTTTTTGAGCGGCTTGCAGCTTGTGGATACGACCCCTGGGAAGTCATTGGAGGGTCGGCCGACGCCCGTCACCAAGAAGCCGGATTCGGAGTGGTTTGTTCGCTTGAGGCCGGAATTCGCCTGGGGCGTGAGTTTAGACAGGATGCAATCTTCTGGGTTGAAGGTGACGCCTTGTCCATCATTAATTGCGCGAATAGTCAGCTCAAGCCACTCGGGTCTTGGCAAGATCGCTGGCTAGGCTAGCCACTGTACTTGTCCACTGTGCTCTTCGCTCGACGGTGACTATGAATAGGCTGCCTGGTGGTGTCCCGCTACGGGGACTCGACCGATCGGCTGCAGAGCGGCACGAACCCTTACCCAAACTGCAATAAACCTTACAGCTCCGCATCAAAGTCGGGCCTGCTAGCTAGCCAATAGCCGGTTGGCACACCCCCTGCTTTGCTTATCCTGAGACGCACGAGTGGGTAACGGAGGCAGGGCATGAATTGCGGTGAACGAGTGATTGAGTGGCTGTATACAAAGCAGCTTCAAGTAGACGAGCAATGGTCACTGCGGCGTCAAGCTGGGTTTACCTGGTGGGCGTACCAACATGCCCAGACCATCGAGATTGCGGCCGAAGAGACCGGCCCGGACGGTGAGATCGCCTATCTGATTTCTGTGCGAACGGATGTCGTGTGCAACATCTCGCCGGGGCTGTACCAGCCCGCTGAGGTCAATGAGATCGCGGCCTCCGCCAGTATGTGGGGGCCGGTCTACCAACAAGACGACGCGACGCTGCAGTTGTGCTCGCTGGTGCGCGTTCACCCAGGCATCGCCCACTGGATGCAGGGCCTGATCGCCACGGCTGCCGTTCTACAGCTGGACGCTGCAACGTCACTGGCAGAAGCGTTTGCCATTGCAGCGCGTGGCGAGGTCGCAGTCAGCGGGCATCCCGTAAACGGCCTGCGCTCGCAGCCAGATGAAATGGCTGGCATCGTCCGCTCTATGGTGTTGCCGTTGGGCAATGCCCTTTCAGGCTGGCAGGCAGACGAGTTCGAGATGGTCTGCGAGTCCCTTATGCAGTCGCCACCAGCTCTGTTTGCGAACCCTGGTGCGGCGGGGCTCACGGTTGAATTCCCGTTCGGCGAGATCAGTTCGCTGTGCCAGATGCACGGCGACCAGCCGCACCCCGTGTTGGGGAATGGATTGGCGATTCGCCAGTCTTTTCCGGTAGCCTTGGATGACTCGAAAGCCGGTCCTGCGTTAGCGATGATGCTGAACCGTCAGGAGTTGCTGAAGAGCATCTCTGGCTATGGCTTCGGCAGCTTTCACTTCAGCCTCGGCATGATCCAATTCTCGAGCTTTCTGCCAAACGCGGTCTACAAGCCCGGGCTGCTTGAAAACCTGTACTACGGCTGCGCTGGCCGTGCCATCGAGCTCTCAGAAATCTTAGCTGGAGGGACATCCCCCAATGCGAAACATGCCACGCAGACCATGCTCGAGATGCTCGAAATACTCTAGTGCGGTGAAACACAAGTTCGTCGGAAAATACGAGGGCCTTTCGGATTAACCCATGAACTTACGACACACCACACTAGCAGATGGCCTGAGACGATGACAATCATAGCGTACCAAAGAATATAACGGGAGCAACTTCAGGATGAAGCGACGATCATTTTTCAAAAGCACCGTGGCTGCGGGTGTGAGCCTTTTTGTGCCGGACTGGCTGGCTCAAGCGCAATCTCTGGCCGCTGCCGGAGAGCACCTCGCGCCGGAAATAAAGGACGCAAAAACGGTGCTCTATGCCTGCGCCGACGATTACGCAGAATTCATACTTTGCCTCGACGGGAAACGCTACGACGAACCGCCGGCTATCACATACCGGGAGTATCTCACCAACTACCAGAGCGTCTCTGCAGAGGAATTCAAGGATGCCGACTTCCTGATGGATTGTCAAAATGTCGAGATCGACGAGCTTGATAAGGAGATTCCAGAGCACGGACCTGCGTACTATCATTACGTTGATGACTGGTGCATTACTGACTCGCCAGAGGCAAATGCCTACTACTACGTGAGCGAAATCATGAGCCAACTGAGCGCAACAACTAACGAAGAACTCTGCGGCATAAATCTACAGGACTGTCCGTTCATTGGCTCCTGCTACCGTGCCGCCGAAGTCGATGATGTGCTCACCTTGTCCTGCCTTCAGCGGGCTCTGGTCGCCTTGGGAGAGCCAACCGAGATTCGGGTGGCACAATGATTTTTATTCCGCATTCCGACAGCCCCCCACTCACATAAAAGAACGAAGGTCCCCAATATGAACTCAAAATTTCTCATCCTAAGCCTCATTTCACTGCTCTTGAAAATTCTAGGCTGGCTGATCATTTGCCTCGGTGCTTACGTCGCAATCGCTCACGGCCTGCTTGCGCAGGAGCCGCAGGTCACACTGGTGGGAGAGTCAAGCGTACTTTCAATCGGCGCCGGTTCGTTCCTGATTTTGACCGGGCTGCTTTCCGCAGCATTTGGTGAGATCATCGGTGTGCTTTTTTCGATCGAACTCAATACCAGAACCGTGCACACCAATCCCTCCTGACCGCAACTCCGCGTTTTGCCAAGCCTTGCCAGCCAGGCATCTGCCCATAGCCTAACTCAACATTCCGAGGTGCCCTATGCAAATCGTGCTACTTGATCTTGATCACGATAACTTATTTTGTCCGGCAACCGGCAATCCGCTCTTCGATGAAAACGGTGACCTGTCCCCAGCCATCGATTTCGTTTTCATTCACGAGCTAGGCGAGATCGTCAATGCTTCCCCGGTTGCCCAAACGGCTTGGGATGCGATAGACGACAGGGAGGAGGACGTGGATTATGACCGATTCGAACGTTTTGTCGCGAGCTATGACGCGCCCAATCTGATCTGCTTCGAGATTACGACTCATGGATTTGCCAATGGCCCAGTGTGGTCAACCGTATCTGTAGGCATTGACATGAACTATGACATTGACGCAAACGTGGTGGCGACCAAGTCCGCTGCTGACGAGTACTGGCATTCACCGCAAGAAGAGGGACCATCGACCTCGAATTTTAGCAGTCACATATTTATCCCTGTTTCCCCCGCACGATAGAGAGATTTGTTTGATCAGGTACAACACAGTCCGACCGAAGAACTTTTTTGCTCGCAAAAACTGAGGGACTTACGCTTGACTTCCTTGTTGTACGTCCGAGTTGTAGCAATGTTTCGTCACACACTGCGGATTTCGGGGATGCATGGCTTTTTATCTTCATACCAGTAACGATATTGAGCGGCTTGCCGCCAAGATGTCCGGCTTGCTGAACGAGGCGCGGAAGAGCGGCCCAGATGCGGATCCGTTCTATACGGAAACCGTGGTGATCAATAGCCGTGGCATGGAATCGTGGTTGCTTCAGCAACTAGCCGCACCGAAGTCGTTCAGCGGCGACCTGTCCTCTGAGGTCAACACCACTGGCGTCCAGGCAAACATTCGCTTTGTCATGCCAAATGATCTACTCAATTTCGGGCTGCTGCATCTTGACGAGGCCACTCACCGGTGGTCAGAACTCGGCGAGCGGGTAACCGACCTCTTTGACCGCGACGTCCTAGCCTGGCGCCTGTACCACCTGTTGGGCCCCCTGCCAGACACTGAGCCTGACGTCTTCGCAGGCCTGCGAGCCTACATGATTCGCGAAGACGGCAACACCGACCGCCGCCGCTTCCAACTGGCCCGTGAGATTGCCGATGTCTTCGATCAATACGAAATCCACCGCCCTGAGATGCTCGCCGCCTGGCGGGATAGCCGGGAAAGCGACGAGCTCAAGCACTCCAATAATGCCTGGCAGCCCCAGCTGTGGCGCAGTCTAGCAAGCGCTGGCGGGCAGTCTCGGGACCAGCGGATCGCCGCGTTTCTCAAAAGGTACAAGTCGACTCAGTTCGCACCAGGGCAACTCAAGCGCGTCTGGCTATTTGGCATCAGCACCATGCCTCCCCTCTATCTGCAGTTCTTTCGCGCCCTTGGCCAGAAGATCGACGTCCATCTGTTCCTACGCAACCCCTCGCCTCACTACTGGCTGGACGACGAGCGAAAAATCGACACCATCAAACTTCAGCTGCGCCTCGCGGAACTGGATGAGGCCACGCTTGACGCGGACGCCTTGGAGAGCGGCAACAGCCTACTCAACTCGTTCGGTGGACTGATCCGCGATTTTCTCGGCGAGATCTTGGAGCAGTGCTCAGGCGGTGACGAAGAGACTGGCGGACTAGCGGACCCCAGCGACAGCGCGCTCTTCGCGGCTGAGCCTCCAGGCCCCAGCACGCTGCTTGGGGCGCTACAGAATGGTATCTTCAATGCCTCAAACGACGGGCAGGAGGCGGCCGACTGCCAGGCCGCGCTCTCAAGCGGCGACGACTGCTCTCTGCTTCTGCATGACTGCCATAGCCGCATGCGCGAGATAGAGG
>Ga0115567_10005296_pt1 | contig 12515 bp, 9 predicted proteins | sample COGITO_mtgs_1204_2_FD_88679 | JGI IMG/M metagenome (GOLD analysis project Ga0115567, IMG submission 88679) | Pelagic marine microbial communities from North Sea - COGITO_mtgs_120412 | ecosystem: Environmental > Aquatic > Marine > Epipelagic | place: Germany:Helgoland, sampling site Kabeltonne...
AATTTGGCGCCAGCTTAGGGATTAGATCAACCAAATGGCCGTCGTTAGGGATGTTCGATTGCATGTTTGGATGCGGCCAATCCGTGCCCCACAGGACACGGTCCTGAAACATCTCAACCAGTGGCCCGACGCTACGTGTGAAATCGTCATAAGGCATGCCTTGCTCTGACAGCCGGTCGGCACAACTGACTTTAGTCCATACATTTGGGTGGCTGTCCAAGAAGCGCATGAAGGCTTGAATTTCGGCGCCGTCAGGCCCTTGGGTAACGTCAGGTCGCCCCATGTGGTCGACTACAACATGGGTTGGTATGGCCTCTATAAACGGCGTTAGTTCTTCCATTAGGTCAGCTTCAAAATACACAACAACATGCCAGCCGAGCCGCTCTATTCGTTTGGCTACCTCTAAAAATTTATCTTTGGGAGCATTGTCAACGAGGCGTTTAAGGAAATTGAACCTTACGCCACGAATTCCGCCCTCGTGAAGCTCATCAAGTTCAGCGTCAGATATAGCTGGATCAACAACGGCAACGCCTCTGGCCATTCCGCCTGATTGCTTGATGGCATTTAGCGTGGCACTATTATCTGTTCCGTGACAGCTGGCCTGAACAATCACATTACGCGAAAACCCAAGATGATCGCGAAGTGTAAATAGTCTTTCAGGACCCGCATCCTGAGGGATATATTTAGCCTTTGGGGAAAACGGAAAATTAACCTGAGGCCCGAAGACATGGCAATGCGCATCAACGGCGCCTTTCGGAGGAACGTAAGAAGGCTTCGAAGGTCTGTCTTTCCAGCTTTTGATACGGCTCATCCGTAAACCTTTCCGTCCATAAGCTTGCGGGCCGTCCTGAGCAGGCCGGTTTTTACAACTGTTCCGTTTTCCCATTCAAGCTCGACGGTCAAGGCGCCGGTAGGATGCTCTACATTTACGCGGCAGGGGTTAGCGTCATCAAAAACCGCCAAATCTTTTGCGATTCCGTCTTTGACCATACATCCGGCGGCATCTGTCGCAGCGGCTAATACACCTACAGCTTGATGAACGCGGTGCGGAATAAATGTACGTGTATTGATAAGGCCGCCATTTCGAGGCGGTGATATGAGGCACATTTTCGGGATGGTCTTATCCGTCACATCGCCAAGCCCCATTTTCTTGCCCGCCCATAGTCGAATACGTTCTATGTGTTCCTTTAGTCCTGTCTTATTCTCTAGTTCCGCAGGTGTCTCGTATCCTGAACACCCCACATCAGAGGCTCGAAGAATAACACTTGGCATACCATTATCGATGAGAGTGCATTCAATGCCCATAAATTCATCAATGGCATTACCAGTTGGAAGAAGTGCTCCGCACTGCGCGCCTGCTGTCCCATAATAATATTGCATAATAGGGGCATGTTCGCCAGGGACGCCATCAATACAGCTATCGCCGTCATAGGTTACTCGTCCGCTTGGCGTTTTGACGATGAGTTCAGCTCGAGATTCTGAGTTGACCATAAACACCTTAATCAAGGTTTCGTCGCTTGTTGGCTGAACCAATCCGCGCTCAATGGAAAATGGACCAACGCCAGCAAGCATATTCCCACAGTTTTGACTGTCTGAGACCGCGCTTGTATTTGGCGTTACCTGTAAGAATAAGTAATCAACATCACAGCCGTCTTTTTGTGATGGCGATACTATCGCGACTTTGCTCGCAAGGGGGTGTGCCCCGCCTATACCGTCAATTTGCCGGGCGTCTGGCGAGCCCATAATTTTTAAGAGTAGAGCATTCCGAGCTACAGGTTCGGCAGGTAAATCTTTGGCCAGAAAGAACGGACCTTTAGACGTGCCGCCTCGCATCAACATACAGGGTATGCCATCAGACATATTTTAAGCCTTTGGCCGCCAGTTTTTCGCGCATGCCGTAAACATCTAATCCAAGTTCTCCCTCTGCAAATTTTGCGCGATTGCGGGCCTCTTTTTCTTCGCGTGCAATTGCCCTGTCGCGTACAACTTCAGCCTTTGCTTGAGGGATAACGCAGACACCGTCATCATCGGCGACGATAACGTCGCCAGGGTTGACCGTTTCCCCGGCGCAGACAATTGGGATGTTGACCGAACCCAGAGTTTCTTTGACGGTTCCAGTGCCGCGAACATATTTGCTCCAGACAGGAAATCCCATCTCCTGCAAATCCGCGACATCTCGACATCCACCTTCTATTATGAGGCCGCGAACGCCGCGTTTTAAAAGAGCCGTCGCAAACAAATCCCCAAAATATCCAGCATCAGACTCTGAGGTCGGTGAGATGACGAGGATATCTCCTTCCTGGCATTGTTCAACGACCACATGGATCATCCAATTATCGGCTGGAGGGATAGACACCGTGACCGCATTTCCCGCAATTCGCGCCCCGGGATAAATTGGGCGCATATAAGGTTTCATGCAGCCCAAACGGCCATAAGCCTCGGATACGGTGGCGACGCCCGATTGTGCCAACCGATCAACAATATCCAAGTCGACCCGTTCAATATTTTGAACAACAAGAGCCATTTTCACCTCCATAAAATTTTGGAAACCATATCGCCTTAGATGTTTGCAGGGCAAGTTCGGACTTCCCTCAAGGTATAAGTTTATGCTAACTAAAACCTATGGAGCCTTGGTCATTTAATCTTCGACATATACGAGCATTCGTAAAAACGTGCGAACTTGGGACGTTATTGACGGCCTCAAAAACTGTTCATATGTCCCAACCTGCGATGACACAAGCGATTGCCCGTCTTGAGAATCAAATGGATATGAGCCTTTTTGATCGTCAGAGCGATGGCATGCAGCCAACTGAAACTGCTCTAACTTTAGTGCCACGGTTAAAAGCCTTTCTTGGGTTTATCCGTTCGGCCCGTATAACACACACTCAAATAAGAGCCTTCTTGGCACTGGCACGCGGGGGAAGTTATTCAGAGGCGCATAAAACCACGGGTCTCGCCCGCGCCTCGCTACACAGAGCTGTCTCGGATTTGGAGGCTGCGCTAGATCAAGAGTTAGTTCGCCGAAGGGGGCGAGGTTTGGAAATAACGGAAACCGGGCGTCTCGCCGCGAAGCGCTTTTCGTTGGCTGAAGCAGAGATGCGGTCCGCAATAGAAGATATAGAGATTATACGCGGAAAAGCTGCTGGGCGCGTGGCTATCGGAGCCATGCCTTTATCGCGCGCCCGAGTATTACCAGAGGCGATTGTTGCGTATCAAAGAAAAGCGCGCGATTGTGAAATTTACGTTTCTGAAGCCTCCCATGCAGAGCTTATTGAGCCTTTGCGCAATGGGGATCTTGATTTTCTAATCGGGGCTTTGCGCGAACAAAGTCCAGGACTAGATCTTGTCCAGTCACCTCTGTTTGAGGATTGTCCCGTTGTATTTGCGCGCAATGACCATCCCTTAAGTGGCTGCTTAGATAATGACCTAGAGGCTTTATCCCAATACCCATGGTGCCTACCGCCTAAGGGCGTGCCCTTGAGAGATAGCTGGGAGCAGATGTTTGTAAGCGCAGGCTTAAATGCACCGGGGGTACATGTTGAATGCGGGTCCGCATCAACACTTCGTCAAATCCTTATGCAGACAGATTATTTAACCGTACTGTCCCCGGATCAAGTCGCGGCAGAATTGCAGGCCAATTGGGTCAAAGTGGTGGGTAAGACCTCCGAGGAAATGCGCCGAACAATAGGGCTAACATATCGGGAAAATTGGCGGCCTACCCAAGCACAGCGTGAGTTTATGCAAATACTTCGACGAGTGACATAGTTTATAGTTCGTATTTTCTTATAATTCAGGAATACTTCTGATTTGTTGACCAAGTGCATATGATCTAGATTTAAATAATGAAACCACCTGTATGTTTTTTAGGGTTTGGCGAAGCAGGACAGAGCTTCTGCAGCGATAAGCGTTGGCAGGGGGAGGCTTACGGTTGTGATGTAAAATTGGAACAGGATGATAATCGCTTAGCCAAGTTGAATGACTTTGAGCGATTTGGCGTTAAGGCCATTGAACCCGTAGACACTCTTTCAAATGGGTCTAATCTTATCCTATCTGTTGTAACTGCAGATCAAGCTTTAAAAGCCGCCGAACGTGTCGCATCTTTTTTGAAAAGTGGTACCTTATATTTGGATATGAATTCGGCGGCTCCAACAACTAAACAAACTGCTGCCACATTAATGCATGATAAGGGAATAGATTATATTGATGTGGCGATCATGTCGCCTGTAATTCCCAAGCAACTTGATGTGCCACTGCTATTGGCAGGAGTTGAAGCTGATCTCGCTAAGTCGAAGCTCTCCGAACTCGGCTTTCAAAATATTCGTATTGTAGGAGAGCAAATCGGTCAGGCATCAGCAATTAAAATGCTCCGCTCCGTCATGATTAAGGGCATTGAGGCACTTACATCCGAGTGTGCACTAGCGGCCCACCGCGCAGGAGTCGTTGATGACGTTTTTGGCTCAATGGGAGAGAGTTGGCCTAGCAAGGCAGACTATAATCTGGACCGTATGATGGTGCATGGTGTGCGCCGAGCTGCAGAAATGGATGAGGTTTTGAAAACGCTTGAGGATCTGGGTGTCGAACCACTTATGTCTCGCGGTACTGTGATGAGACAGCGCGCGATAGGGTCTTTGGGCTTTAATCCGCCTCCAACCAATCTTACAAAAAAACTGGAAAAATTAGATATAAACTTTGACGAGGCTACGAAATGACATTGATTATTGATTGCCATGGGCACCAAACATTAGTGCCTGAAGCGCACCTCAAATTTAGAGAAGCTCAGAAAAAACGCCTGGCTGACCCGTCAAAGCCGAGGCCAAGCCTACCGGAATATGAGGACAGCGAACTACATGAAATCATCGCCAACAATCAATTCAAGCTACAACAAGAACGCGGGGCAGATATAACCATATTTTCGCCTCGTGCCTCGCGCATGGAACCCCATATCGGTGATAGTGAAACCTCCGTTGATTGGTCACGTGCTTGTAATAACATGATTAAGCGGAGTGTTGATTTATTTCCAGACAACTTTGTGGGTGTCTGCCAACTACCGCAACAGGTCGTGAGCGGAAAGCCGGTGGGGCTTGAAGACGCAATTTCAGAGCTGGAGCGCTGTGTTCTCGAACTGGGTTTCGTTGGCTGTAATCTGAACCCTGATCCATCTGGAGGGCATTTTAGCGCGCCGCCACTGACAGATCACTATTGGTATCCCCTTTATGAAAAAATGGTCGAACTTCATGTTCCAGCCATGATTCATGTCTCGGGCTCCTGCAATGAATGTCTTCACGCAACCGGTTCTTACTATATGGCGGCAGATACCAATGCTTTTATGAACCTTATGACGGGTGATTTGTTTTCTGATTTTCCCGAATTAAATTTTATCATTCCTCATGGCGGTGGGGCAGTGCCTTATCATTGGGGCCGCTATCGAGGGCTTGCGGATATGCTAAAAAAGCCGTCGCTAGATGAGTATGTCATGAGCAATGTATATTTCGATACATGCGTCTATCACCAACCGGGTATTGATTTGTTGTTCAACGTGATTAACCCCAAGAACATTCTCTTTGCCTCAGAAATGATTGGGGCGGTGCGAGGTATCGACCCGCAATCGGGCCAATATTTTGACGACACCAAAAAATATGTAGAAGCGCTGGGGCTACCTGCAGATATTCGGCATAATGTATTCGAAGGGAATGCGCGGCGTGTATATCCGCGACTTGATGCTCAGCTCAAAGCTAAAGGGCTGTAGGATATGAAAGTCGTCGTTGCAGGTGAAGGAGCATTCGGTCGTAAACATCTCGCAGCTCTAGCCAATATTGACGGAATAGAGGTTGTATCTCTGGCAGGGGGTGTTGAGCAGACGACTGAAAAGGTTGCCGGTGAATACAAGATTCCGCACTGGTCACTGGATCTCAGTGAATGTTTAGCACAACCGGGCGTCGACGCGGCTATCTTGGTCACGCCAACACCTATCCACGCAAAGCAAGCGATGCAGGTTTTGGATGCCGGCAAACATGTTTTCGTTGAAATACCCATGGCAGATAACATCGAAGATTCTCGGGCGCTGGCTGAAAAAGCCAAGGCCACTGGGTTAGTCGCAATGGTTGGACATGTCAGGCGGTTCAATCCACCTCATCAATGGGTACATAACAAAATTCTATCAGGCGATTTGAGTATCCAGCAAATGGATGTCACCACATTTTTCTTCCGTCGTATAAATACAAATGCGCTGGGTGAGCCACGCAGCTGGACTGACCATATCCTTTGGCACCATGCCGCTCATACAATAGATTTATTTATGTATCAGACGGGAGAAGAGGTTTCCGATGTTTATGCGGTAGCAGGACCAATAAATGCTGAGCTCGGAATTCATATGGATATGGCGATCATCATGCGCACGCCCTCAGGTAAGATTTGTAATTTGTCTTTGTCTTTTAACAATGAAGGACCACTGGGGACTAACTTCAGATATATTTGCGACAACGGTACATATACAGCCTATTATGATGACATTAATACCGGCTTTGGTGAACATATTGACGTGTCTGAAGTCGATGTTTCCACGAATGGTATCGAACTCATGCAGCGGGAATTTTTTGCAGCAATCCACGAAGGCCGCGAACCCAATGGGTCCGTTGCTAAAATTCTGCCGACCATGGAAGTCATAGACAAAATTCAGCAATTAGTAGGGAATTAATGGCCGTGGCCCATAAAGTTTAAACTAAAAATCGAAGAAGAACAATAATATGAAAATCCAAGTCGCAATCAACGGCCGCCATGTGTTTCATCTGGCGTGAGCATTCCATCTTTGTTTTTGTCGAGAGCCGTGAGCACAATTGATGTCTCCGCAATTTCTTGGGCCGAAAGACTACCGTCGCTGTCTGAATCGATTTTCCGTTGATGCGTGAAATTCGTTCTAAGGTTTCTGCCCGATCTGGAACCCTGGTATTCTCTGCGATTACAGGGCTTGTTGACGTATCCGTGCTATTGTAGTGCAACCCATAACAATCAGAGCCATGGGGATGGCACAAGTTGAAGATTTGAGTATCTTGGGATTGTTGCGGTATCTGAGCATATCGAATAATTTATCAGTGAGTTTTTTCATTTTAAAGTCACAATCTCTTCTGCGATTGTGGGGTGGACAGCGCATGTGCGATCAAAATCTGTCTTCGTTAAGCCTGCTTTCACACAAATCCCTAAGGCCTGAATTATTTCAGGACTATCATCACCGACGAGGTGAATGCCAATCACAGTCTCCTCGCTCCCGGCAGTGATCAATTTCATAAAGCAACGTTGATCTTTTTCAGCGAGTACATTTTTCATCGGCCGAAAAGATGTTGTATAAACATTAATCCCGTCGCCATGCGTTTCTCGGGCTTGGGCCTCTGTCAAACCAACAACGCCTATGGGGGGAATAGTGAATACAGCGCTTGCGATATCATTATGGTCATAGGCCTCTGGTGTGTCTCCATAGAGGGTTTGTATAAACGCCATACCCTCACGAATAGCCACTGGCGTTAAGTTCACTCTGTTTGTGACGTCACCGACAGCAAAAATATGTTCTGCACTACTTCTTGAATATGCATCTACAATAACGGCTCCGTTTTTATCTGTTTTGATTTCCGCATGCTCTAAACCCAATCCAGTCGTATGTGGTTTTCTACCTGTGGCCATAAAGACAAGATCCGTCTGTATTTTCGTTCCGTCTTGGAAGGATACGTTATAGCCTTGCTGTGTTTTATTGATTTCAGTCGGGATCAATTGAAACCGCGTTTCAACACCGAGCATTTTTTGATGTGTGCCGGCTATCTCTCGAACATCATTGTCAAACCCATTTAAAAGTGCATCACCTCTATAAGCCTGAACGGTCTTCACACCCATACCTGCGAATATACCCGCAAATTCACAGGCAATGTATCCGCCGCCAATAATCAAAATACTCTCCGGTAAGGCTTCCAGTAAAAATGCCTCATCTGAACTGATTGCATGCTCAAAACCTTTTATGTCTGGAGCCCATGGCCGACCACCGACGGCGATAAGTATATTTTTAGCAGTCACCTTTTTCCCACTTGTGGTGAGGCGTACTGTGTGAGGGTCAACAAACTCAGCTCGCTCAGAAAACAGTGTTGCTCCATTACGGTCCAGTATTTCCGCGTAGATGCCGGAAAGCCTGTTCACCTCATTTTGAATTGAATCTCGTAAAAGCTTCCAATCAAACCGGATGTTATCACCTGACCAACCATATTTTTGAGAGGATTTAATGGCCGCCCCAAATTCAGCTCCGTATACGAGATATTTCTTTGGGACACACCCTCGGACAACGCAGGTTCCTCCGGGTTTGCTTTCCTCAGCCACCGCAACTTTTTTACCTAATTGGGCAGCCATGCGGGCAGAGCGTACTCCGCCTGAGCCGGCACCGATGACGAAGAGGTCATAATCATATTTACTCATATTAAACCTATCTACTATCTCAAGGATAGTCTCCTTGAGCCCAAACTGTTACACACAATGGTAGGAAGTTGCCCTTCCAGACGGAACACACCTCATCTGAAAATCACTCTTTTAATTCGGCGGCCTTCTTCAAATATCTATTGGAAGACGAAAAGGTATAATTCCGTGCCGGAGCATTAAAGGTGCGCTCGGCAACAATTGCCAACGCATCGCCCAAGAGTTGATAAGCATTAGCATTTTCAGGTTGGAGTTTCGTCAGATGCCAGGCAAGTTGAGCCGCGCCCAGCTCATCACCAGACTTCAATTCCGCCTGAGCCTTAGCCATGAGTTCATTCACACCACCAACAAGATCGGCCATACGCTGGGCCTGCTGAACCGGATTCTCCCTGTGCAAATTTAGAGGGTTACCGTCAAACCAGCCGAGGTCTTGCGCGTAGATGTCCCTAACCGTTCCCCACACACTCCCGTAATAATCCTGTAAATAATCAAGATGAGCGAGGTGGTCGGGCAGCGCTGCATACTCCACCAATTCATCGGGTGTCAGATATTTTTTTGCGCCCTCAATGGTCTTGTCATAAACCCAATTCAGCGCCTCATGGTAGTTTCTGAGCACTGTCATGGTGTCCTCAGTGATAGGGGTTGTATGCCCCCCGACCAAAACAAGAGGCTTCTCAGACATCATGCTGGCCAGACTGGCAATCCAGTCTCTCGTCGATCGTCGCGCTGTGCCCCGTAAAGGATAAACATTCGGCCAAGACTGATAAAAATTGTCGCCAGCAAAAATCACACGTTGCTCAGGTAGCCAGACATATAGCTGATCATCTGTCTCCCCCGGCGCTGAAACAAGATCTATCTTTATCCCGGATATTTCCAGAGATAGTCGATCGTCTTCTAAACTGTGTGTAGGCTGAACGGTACCTGACCGTCTGGCAAGGGTAGATTCTACGCCCGCAGCGTTGACGCCACCACGAGGTGGCCGCGCTGGCGGGATCGCGATACCGACACTTATTTTTTGCTCTTCGGGTAAATCAAACCCTTGCGTGTTTGATGGTCTTGCACCGCCGGACAGACCAATCTCAGCCTGATGTCTGGTTTCAGATTTAAAGTTCTCTCGCGCCCAAACTTGTATTCCCTTGCTTTCATCATAGAAGGCAATAGCGCCGTTGGTATGATCGTTATGACCATGCGTATAAATTATGGCCCGAACGGGCTTGTCGGTGATTTTTTCGAACTCTTGTCTAACTAATTTTGACGCGGCAGGTATCTGTCCCGGATCAATGATCACCACGCCGTCTTTACCGACAATCATACTGTTGGCAGACACCGTGTAGCCGATTGCAGTGTAGACATTGTCGGCAACCTTTATTATCTGCTTCTCGAACATTTTATTTCTGTCGAGCAGTTTCTTAGTGGCTTCACTTTGTGTAGTAACGGAAAAATCACTTTGCACTGAAACGATGGCTTCATTCTTTACAGAATCAGGACTGACAGAATCACAACCCAAAAGTATTATGCTGGTCAACAATAATGTTACTTTACTTTTATAAAACATCGTTTCTCCCTCATTTGTCTTTTCATAACTTGAAATTCGGAAATTAAATATAAGAATAATACAGCTCAGTAATTTCAAATCAAAAAGGAATAAGGATAAGACCTATATTACGGGTAAGCTAGCCTTATCTCATCACCAAAATTTAGAAGTTAGTTCTGAAGTTTACCCCGTATTTTACTTCACCATATTGACCAATACGGCAAGAATAGTTTTGTCCACCCGCAGGGCCGTCTTGAATGCCTGAACAGTGGAACTCTTCGGTTAGATTGTTACCGAATACTCGAACCGAATGCTGTAAATCCTCACCAAAGCTATAGGTCGCGTCTGCATTAATATAGTTTTGTGACGGGGCCGTGTCGCGTGCCGTATCCTGTGAAAACGTATAGAAGTAATCTGACGCATATCTCCAGGAACCTGTCAGACTAATTTCTCCACCAGCCAAATCAGTCGTGTAGTTTAAGAGAACATTCGCTGTCAGATCAGGGGTATTTGAAATTTCATCTCCAACGGCAACATTTGCAGCCGCGGGTAGGCCGTTAACATCTGTGACTTCAGTATCAACGTAACCGACTGCGCCTTGGAGATACCAATTATCTGTAATCGCAAATTTTGCGTCGAGTTCAAAACCTAAAAGATCTGTTCCTGGTACATTTAATAAGGCCGGTATTTTTCCGCCACCGTCATCAGGAATAATATCAAAGAGTTGTAAATCTTCCCAATCATACATAAATACAGCGCCGTTTAATTGCAGGCGATTATTAACCAATGTTGACTTAAAGCCAACTTCATAGGCCGTCAGAAATTCAGGACCAATGGGCAGCTCGCCGGTGGCTAGGGGTCTGTTATCATAAGCGCCGCCTTTGAACCCGCGAGAAGCACTCGCATAGAGCAAAGTGTCATTTTCAAGCGTGTAATCAAGACCAACTTTCCAGCCAATTTCACTTAGTTCTTGAATCGGATTTTGCGTTGTTCTTGGTCCCAGTTGCTGAGAACCGGGGCATCCGTTTGCACGTTCGTCTCGAGTTTGATCCTCAATACCATTTAATGAGGGTGCAAATCCGCAAACAGTCCTGGCCCATTCACCTTCAAGCTTATCATCCGTGTATCGGATGCCTGCTGTGAAATTTAGAGCATCACTAATTTGGTAGTCAGCCTGTCCATAGACTGAAAAGTTTTTATATTCGCTGTCGATATCAATACCAGGTGCAACACCTTTGCCCCCAGCAGCGCCGCCATTACGTACCCATGTGTCTTGCTTAGAATCTTCTGTTGAGTAATAAGCGCCGACAATCCAACTAAGGGCATTAGACGTGTTTGACGCTAGGCGTGTCTCAATTTGCGTAACATCCCATTCGCCATCTTGAACAACGCCAAACCCAATGAGGTCGGCGATGTTGATGCCGAAGAGGGACGTGTTGTCATAAGATGCAAGGACTGTGAGGTCAGCAAAGTCCTCAAATGTATGTGATAGGTTGCCGCGTATACCCTTCCATTCGGCTTCATACCCTGCGTCCGGATCGACAAAAGTCTGACCTTCTTCGGTGGAATAATTTATCAATCTGTTAAAGGGACCCGGAGCAGGGTTCACGATAACTCTGCTTGCCCCCGGACCTGATAAATATGGATTAGCGTCAACTTCAGCTGCAGTCACTCGAACAAAGTTGTTATTAAGGCCAACACCATCTTCCGCAACGGCATTTCTGAACGTCAGGTCATTACTGCCGTCTGCCAATAGGTTCCCGCGATAAGCATAACCTGTGTCTTGTCCCTCAGAGTCACCATATGAAGCGCCCAAATTAAGGCTTGTATTCGGGCTGATGTCGTAATGGAAATTAATTCGCGCGGCGTTGCGGTCATATCCTCCGCCTGTGGCGTCACCGGTTATAACGTCTTCCCAAAGGCCGTTGAAATGATCACTTGACCCTGCAAAACGAATCGCCGCGTTTTCCCCCAAGTCGAAGCCAACAGCGCCTTCAAGTTCAACAAGACCGCCATTTCCCGCAGTAGCAGATGCAAAACCGTTTGTGCCGGCGCCAGGCGTAGCTTTCTTAGTATGCCAAACTATCGCGCCGCCCGTTGTGTTTCGGCCATAAAGCGTATTTTGCGGGCCGCGCAAGACTTCCACTCTATCAACGTCATATACACCTACTGTGCTGACAAATGGCGACACAATGGAAACGTCATCGATATACGTACCAACGGATTGCTGTGCGGAAATATGAAAGTTGTCGGTCCCAACGCCCCGAATGGAGACGCCTGAATTGTAACCAGAGCGGACATTGAGACCCAAGTTTGGGAAGGCCTCAACAATGTCGTCTGTATCAGAGATACCCAGGGCTTCGAGTCCATCACCATCTAATGCGTTAATGGCAATAGGGACATCATTGACAGATTCTGCACGTCTTTGAGCGGTCACTACAATTTCGTCTAATCCGCCTTCGTCACTAAATTGAGCAGCCGCACTAGGCGCAATCATTACGGGGGACAAAATTGTCCCGGCTAGCAGGATATTTCG
>Ga0115567_10005298_pt1 | contig 12513 bp, 9 predicted proteins | sample COGITO_mtgs_1204_2_FD_88679 | JGI IMG/M metagenome (GOLD analysis project Ga0115567, IMG submission 88679) | Pelagic marine microbial communities from North Sea - COGITO_mtgs_120412 | ecosystem: Environmental > Aquatic > Marine > Epipelagic | place: Germany:Helgoland, sampling site Kabeltonne...
ACGACATGCGCGCGCCGCGCCGCGCCGCTGCCGCCCGGGGGCGCTGACGGCGCGCGACGCGGCAGCTACGCGCAGTACCCGCCGCCGTACGGCTACCCTCCGCCGGGGGCGTATCCCCCGCCCTACGGCCAGCAGCAGCAGCCCCCCTACGGGTCCGCCCCGCCCCCCCGCGCACCCCGCGCGCACGATGCACCGCGCCACGCGGCGGGAACGCCGCTGACGAGCGCTCTGGGCGCAGCTACCCTCCGCCTCTCCCTCCCTACTGCAGCCCCTCCCTACTGTTGCCCCTACCCATGTCCCTACTGTACACTCACTCCCTCCCCCTCCCTACTGTTGCCCCTACCCATGTTCCTATTGTACACTCCCTCTGTTGACAACAACGTCCCCGCCGCAGCTACCCTCCGCCCGGCGGCGACCCCTATGCGCAGGCGCAGGGCGGCGACCCATACGCGCAGGCGCCCGGCGGCGACCCATACGCGCAGGCGCCCGGCGGCGACCCCTACGCGCAGCAGCAGGCAGGCGGCTACCCGCCGCAGCAGCAGGGCGGCAGCGACCCGTACCAGGGGCAGTATCCGCCACCCGGCGGCGAGCAGCAGCACCAGCAGCAGCAGCAGCCGGGCTACTAAGGGGGGCAGCGCGCCTGTGGCCTGTGGGTCGCGTCGGGGCCAGAGCGGCCGGGGGCGCCGTGCCGTGCGGCGGCCGCGCAGGCTCCTCACGCGTGAGATCCGAACGAGTAAACGCGTGAGTGCAGGGCTCGCGGAAAACCACATGTATCAACAGCACTCACGCGAAGAAGAGGCAGCGCAGCAACAGGGGGAGTCGGTGCCGATGCTCGAATGTGGCATTGTGGTTTATCCAGATTCGCACTTTCCTCCCATCCGGGAGCACCGAACCCGCCACGCGCTGCGGAGGCCGGCCCCACCCCGACCCGCCCACCTTGGCGCAGCCTGCCCCATCGGTACCGTCCCGCCCTGCGCCGCAGCGCCTGTCAGTCGGTACTCGCCCTCTTGGCCCGCTTCACCTCCCGCCCCTCTTCCTCGCCCTCCTCTCGCCCTTTGCCCCCGGCCCGGTGCCCCCCGCCGCCCTGGCGCGCCTCGTCGCCCCCGCCGCCCGCCTCCTCCTCCGCCTCGTCCTCGTCCCCGTACTCTCCCAGCGCCGCGAGCCCCGTCGGCTCCTCGGGCTTGCGCCTCGCCCCGCCTCCGCCGGGCGCCAGCAAGGACGGCGCCGGTGGCCCCGCCGCCTCCTCGTCGTCCGAGCCACCCTCAAAGTAGTCGTCGTCGTTGTCGTCGTCGCTGCGCGACCGGAATGACCCCATCCCGCCGCTCCGCCGCCCCGCCAGGTTCGATGGCGCGCCGCGCGGCCCGCGCGCGTAGCCGTGCGCGCTGTTGCCGCCCCCAATGTTCCCTGCCGCCTCGTCCTTGGCGTACTCCTCGTTCTGGTCGTACTTAGTGATGAGCTGCTGGAACGTCTCGACATACGTCAGGTGCTCGTACACCGCCCGGTACTTTTCCACCAGGTTCTTGATGAGCAGCTTGATGTTCTTTGTGCGGAGGTGGTCAAACAGCTCGATGATGGTCGAGTTGATCAGGTTGTTGCGGTGCAGGTGCTGCTTGAGCAGGTTGATGACCCCGCTGAACAGGTCCTTCTTGACAATCATACGGTTGTAAAAGACCTCGTTTACCCCGATGCATTGCCGCAGAAAGCGTAGCGCCGCTAGAATCAAGTGCTTGTCTGGCTGCTCGAGCAGCACGAGGACCTTCTGGAGCACGTCATGCCGCAGCATGTAGTACTTTATCCGGAACCCGTGACGGGACCCGTGACCGGAACCCGTGTCCTCGACCGCAAAAGACAGCAGCTCGACGACGTGCTTCCGTGCCGCATCCCACGCCTCCCGCCGCCCCTGCTCCTCTGCAGTGCAGTGCCTCGAGACCGCCCCCCCACCCGGCGCGCCCTCCGGGTGCCCGTCCTTGTAGTAGCGCCCGTCTACGCTCCACCGCTCGGCTTGCAGGAAGGGCGACATGAGATCGTCCATGTGCCGCTCGTAGAAGAGGTTGAGGAACTTGTCGCGGTCGGGCACGGTCGTCATCTGCGAGGGTTCGAGGATGAGCCTCAGAATCTCAGTGACCTGTCCCTTGAGCCCCGCGTCCTCGTTGTGCAGCAAAGCGAAGATGAGGTTCTTGAGCAACACGGGGTCCTGGTCCTTCAGCATGAAGCTCCGCACTGCACCCGGGTCGTGATTCAGCACGATTAGCAAGATATCTGTCGCCGCCGTCACGATTGTGGCGTCGTCGGCCTGCACTGCATCCTCGAGGATGGTGAATAGTCCGTTGGTGGCGACGGCGCGAAAGAACTCCAGCTGATTCGGCATGGTAAGCTGTTTTGCTATTTCGAAGAGCTCGCGCAGGAAGAGAAACCCGTTCTGGCGCCCATTTTCCGGCTTACTGCCCGAGAATGTCTTCTGCGCGCCGCTGCGGCAGAGGTCAAACAACTCGCCGAGCAGCTGCTCATCGCGCTGCACCTCCCTGATGATATCCACATTGTTGAGTGCAATGAGCTCGCGGATCGTCGAAAACGACATATCATCGATGTAGCGCGCCATCACAACGTCCTTTAGATAGTGCAGCCGGAAGTTGAGATGGATCTTGGCCAGGGTCTCTGGGTCCTTGATCGGCACCGCCTGCTTGAAGTGCGAGGGGTTCCCAACGTACCCACGGTGCCGGATCTCGTGGTTCTGGTAGTCGGGATCGTGCTCAAGAATGCCCATTGTGTCGAGCACGTGCGTGTCGGACAGGCACTGCTCAATCAGCGACGGTTCGTTGAGCATGATCAGCCCGCGGAAGATCAGGAAGAGCGTGTGCAGAGAGTTTGTCATCTCCAGGTCCTCGCAATCGCGAAAGATTTGAAAAAGCTTTGCAAGGTAGCCCTCCGCCATCACTCCCTCGACTATGCGATCACGCGTCATGTTTGTCGCGTTTTGTACCAACTCATGCAGTTGCTCTAGGTTCTGAAGTTCTGCCGGAGGCACCTGCGCACAAACCCGCGCGCGTCAGTATTCGAGGATACCAGCCTTCGGGAGATGCTCGCCTGCAGAGCCAGCAGCATCTTGGCCAGCAGAACCGCTAGAAGCATTCGCACAGCGGGCGCGTGCTAACAGCGTGCAGCAGAAAAGACGGCAGCAGGGGCATCTTCGCCGTGCTGGCCCCCCTCGGGAGCAGGGCGCGGCCCCGTCCCCGGCACCCGCACGCCCCACGAAGCCCTCAACAAACCGGCGCGTGCGAAGCGCCACGCGCGGCGCGGGATCTGCCGGGCACGGGGCGCGCCTTGATGTCGCGGAGATCGTCGTTCCCGTTGACGCGCACGCCGTCCGCGCCGCCCGCGTCGGGGTCTTCGTCGAGGTGGTCGCTCGGCGAGCGCCCCTGCACCTGGCAGATGATCTCCCACACCTGCGGCGTCGCGGGCCACTTGAGACACTGCTGGGCACTGGTGGCGGGGGCGTTCTGTGCACAGAGGCGCGGCAAGGGGGGCAACGGTGCCTGCTGGGCGCCCTTGGCCTCCTGGAAAGAGAGCGCGACGTCCTCGCGCGTCTCGGGGTTCGTCCACGTCACGATCGTGTCGCCCTGCCGCTGGAAGACCTCCTCCTCAAAGATCTTGGTCACAAGGAGGTCCTTGTCCGTGGTGTTTTCTGCTGAGACGCGGAAGCCAGGAGCGTCGTACTCCTGAATCAGCTCGCAGTTGACGTAGCCCGTCCCTCTATCGTCCCACTGTCCATCTCCCCCCAGCACATACACCTTGACCCGCCGGTTCGCATCCTGCTGCTCCCCCTGAGCAGACTCGGTTGCCATGCCCAGCTATCACACAGAACGGGGTTAGGTTTCCTTATGACCGAGTGGACACCCCCTCGAAATCATCCCCCTGCGTGCACCGGACCCAGCTGGTCAGTGTGCCGGAGCCGACCCATCAGGACGGTGTACGCCACCACAGGCAGCATACGCGGGCCATACGTATGCCAGCCACTTTGCATCGCGTAGCTCTCCACCCGCCCAGATCGGAGCCAGCAAAGCGCAGCGCACAATCCCGAGGGACCAGCGTGGGGACTGCGCGGGCCCGACCGCGGGCCTGGCGCTTCTGGCCTCGTAACTCTCCTTGATCGCACTCGGAATGGCACGCTCGGGTCTCGCAAATTCACGCAGGGGAGGGGCGTTCAGTTGACGCGGGCCGCGGGCGTCACCGCTGCGGCAGCTTCTCCACGGCCGGAAGACACCGAGCTGTACAAGATTCCGTCTCGCGCGCATTATTCGTGGCCGGGTTGACTGATCGTGTGTGCCGTGAATGATTCAGAGCTTCAGGTTAGGAGCCTCGTCGCCCGGGCAAAACGTCTCTGAAGAGGCCGCTGGGGAATTCCATCAGCGGGCTTGAGGTCCCGATCATGCCTGTGCGGTTTGTGTGGCTGTGGCTGCTAGGAAGTGGCATGTTATGCACAGCTGCAGCTTTCTGCCCCACTCCACCGCCAATGCAGCAGGTTGGCTCCGGGCGGATGGGGATCAGCCCAGTCACAAGTCTTGACGTCCGATCTTACGCTTGGCCCATGTTGCGTCAAGCGGCCAGCAACTTCGGGCACGGTTCGTTCCGGAATTTGGCTGCGCTGAATCAGGAATCTGAGGGGGGGCGTCCAGGACAGCAGATTAGCGGATTGTGGAAGGACTGGACAAAAGTGGAAGTCAAGGCCGCGACTGCGTTGTGGGTCAACAGGATGGTTATTGGTCTGGAATTGTGTCCGTTCGCGCTAGAGTCGATGCCAGGGCTGAGGATTGTCGTATCCGAGGCTATGAACAGAGAGGATCTTCTCGACGAGCTTGCACTTGAAATGGGGTACCTGGTCGAGAAGCCTTTGGACAGGCCTGCCACAACTCTGGTGGTGTTTCCTCCTGAGCTTTTCGACAACATGCGTGCAGAAGAGGTTGTTCCGGGGTCGAGTGATGAGGCAGAGATTGCGGGTGAGACGATGAATGGTGAGGAGGACAATGCGCGGTCAGAAAATCCAGGAATCGCAAACTTTGAGACATTTATGGAAATTGCGACGAAGGGAACGGAGACGGCGCAGGACCTTTTCGGGGAAGCTCTCCTTCTGCTTATGTTCCATCCAAATGCTACATTCTCATCGGTCCCCTTTGACCCTTGTGAATTTGCTCTCAGATCGCCGTTTCCCACGATCCATCTTCTGCGCGGATCTGACGTGCGAGAGGCCGAGTCCATCTGTGAGTCTCAGAATCGCACGACGGAGGACGTTGCGATCGCCAATGAGGCTGTACTTAGGGGGATAGGTTACGCAGAGCTTAGGTCAATGTTAGAGGATGTATTTCGCCGCGCAAAAGGCTATTGAAGGCGGGCTGCGCTGGCCGGGAAAACTTCTGCGAAGCCTAGAGGCCCTGCGCGCTCCGCACGTGCAAGTCACGCTTGCCTTGGCGCGCTGTACTGGCTGCACTGATCACGCACAGTGCACGATCGCTGCGCCGTGCCTCTCACACCCACCCTAATGCTGCGCGAGGTCTTGCGTGCGCGCCGCGCGGAACATGCTCGCGTGCACCGCCGAGATCGGGACCTCCTCGTCCGCGATGCCGGTCTTCTCCCCGCCCTCGTGCATCGCGGAGCCGGCCACAACGCGGTTGCGCAGCTCGTCAGAGAGCGTTGGGAAGCCCCGCGCGCCCTCTGGGTCCAGGCGCCCCGGGAGGCGGTCGCGCTTGCGCGCGCCCGACATGCGGACCGGGACCATGACGTCGTCGTCGTCCCCGCCGGCTGCCCCCAGGGGCCCGACGCCGATCACGTTGTCCCCGACCTTGCCCTGCATCAGCTGCGGGCCCGCCCCGAGCTGCGCGTAGCGATCCGGCCCAGTGTTATCCGCCGTGCCGACGTAGATCGCGCCGCCGACGTACCCCTTGCTGTGGCAGCCGCCCGTGAAGCGGCAGTCGTCCTCGTCGTCGTCCGACTCCTCTGCCGGCGTCTGCACCGCCTCCGGCCTGCTGGCGCCCATGTACTTCTCGACAGCCTCGCGCGCAGCGTCGAACTTGTCGTTGCCGCTCTCGTCGAGGTGCGCCGTAAGCACGGGCCGGCGCGCTGTGCGCCCGCGCCCCCCCTTCAGGCGCGCGGCCTCTGCCTGCGTGTGCAGAAGCGCTCCCTTTGCCTTCTCCAGCGACTCCTCGATCTTCTCCACCCGCGTCGCCTCGGAAAGCTCCCGCTTCAGCACCTCAACGCGCTTCTCTGCCTGAGCCAGCCCGCGGATCTGCACCGCGGGGGGCGCTCCCAACCGCGCGGCCAGTGTGGGTGCCCTCGCGTGTGCTGCGAGCGCGCTGTGCTTGGCTGCCACGCGCGCGACCGCCTCCGCCCCAGAGGTCAACGCAACCTTATGCACCGGATGAGCACCGTGGCGGAGGAATTGTTTGCCCAGCGCAATGACGCGCTGCGCCAGCGCCTCCTTGGGTGAGACGTCGCCCATCGCCCTGGCCTCGTTCATGAGCATCTTGTGCTCGGCGCGCACCCGCGAAAGAGACCCGAGCGATCCCAGGATCTGCACGTCGCGCTGCGTCTCAGAAGGCAGTCGGTCGATCCGGGCACGCCACTGGTGTCCCCGCGGACCATGGTGGCGGGTGGGGCGCAAGGCAGCAGCTATGGGCGGCTGCAAGCACTTCTCAGGTGCTGACGGGGGTGTTCTATGATTATGGGCGGGTGCAGACATCTTCGTGCGACTCCTTGACCTTGCCAAGGAGTCCATCCCCTGCGTCCGTCTTGAACTTGCCGAGCACGCCCGCCACGACAGGGTCCTTCTTGCTGTCCTTCTCGAACTTCGACAGGCGGGCTTCGAGCTCCCGCTTCTTAGCCTCGAGACCCTTCACGCTAAGGACCTTTTTTGCCTGAGCCTTGGCCGCGAAATGGGACAAAGAACCGGCCAAATGTGCCAGCGCTCCTTTGTGCGCGCCTGACCTTGCGTGCGTGGATAGCCCGGACGTGAGCTGAGCTTCCAGCGTCGCCTTCTCCCGCTGAAGCTTCGCAAGCTCGTCCGCCTCCCTGCTCGGGCGCGCGGAAATGGCGGAGTGTCAGAAGGCAGAAGACATGCACGAATTTCATGTAGGGTAAAGATTGACCCCTCCGACACAAGTAGGGGGCGCAAGGAGGGTACGCCCGGCAGCAAGCTGGCATGGGCACTGGCTCAGGGTCCAAGACCTGTCCAGCTCGACGGGACCCTGAAACGTGCCCACAAGTGCTACGGCAGCAACGAGAAGGCATGCTGCCATCAGCGTGACAGCTGCAGCTGCCCGGGACGAGCCCCGCTTGGGCCGCCCGCCGCCCGGCTCCTCAGCTTGGACCATGGCTGATGAGCTGGTGACGGTGAAGGGCCGTCTCGAAGTTCATACTCGTCTCACACGACGCGATCTCAACATTAAATCGAAAAGAAGACAGCTGAACAAAGCACCAACTCGATGGGGCACCGCTCGGTCATCCTCGCCGTCCTAGCGGTACTGAGTCCACACCTGTGCATGAATCTTTGCTTAAGCCAAATGTATACGTGCGTTGAGCCGAATTGCGCATGTTCTGTGGCCGATGAAATGCTGCATGTCATGACTGGCGCGCGAAACTGAACTCCACGCTGATGGGTCGCATCCTCCCTGCCACGCACCCACAGGGCGCCAGCGGTGCGGAAGCGTTCACTGGAGCTCTTCTTCTCGGTGGCAGGTATAATTTTCTCGGCTAGTCGCAGTAAGCAGACATATGCGGCCTCTCATGCGTCTGCGTGCCCGGTTTTCACTAGCGGGCCCTGCGCGGTCTCGAAATGCCCTGCGTCGACAGCGCGACCTGAATCCCAGGCTGGCCCTCAAAAGGGCCCACAATGGCGCCCGCACAGTGTCGTGCCTTCGCGGTTCATCTGTCGTTATGCAGACCGCACGCGAAGACCGCGTGCCAGAGCTCTCACGCCGCAGCGCGCTCCTCGGAGCTGCGGGTCTTGTCATCGGGGCGGCCATTCCGCAACAGGCCTCAGCTGCTGGCAGCACCGCGGTTAGTGCTCTCCACCCACAATGACAAACCGATGTGATGAGGTGCCCCTGCGTTGTAAAGAACGCTTAAAGCGCCTCCGTCTCCGATGCCGCGGCAGACGTTCTCGATCAACACTGCAGAGGGCGTCAAAGGTGACGTGGTCGTCGAGCTCTTCGCCGACCAGGAAACCCTCCTCTCCCCCCATCCCCAGCATCCTGGTCCGACGTGCAAACGTCGCGGCTTTGTGCCTCGCGGCTGTGACGCGCGCCACGCGCCGTTCGCAGGCGCCCAAGACCGTCGAGGCCTTCACCAAGTACGCCAAGGAGGGCCTGTACGACGGGACCGCCTTCCACCGGTCGCCCCCATCTGAGCGGCTCTGCATGAGTGACTTTACAAGCAACTCCGCACGCCGCCGCGCGCGCGCCGGAAGCGCGCGCGGCTGAGCGGGCGGCGCGCGCGAGGCAGCGTGAACAAGTTTGTGAGCAAGGCGGTGCTCGTCGGCGGCGACCCCTTCACCAAGGAGGAGAAGTTCTGCCAGCCGCCGATCAAGGGCGGCAAGGAGACCTGCTCGGACGGTGACGGATACGGTGCGGCCCTGCCCTGCGCCCCTGCAGGCAGGCGGGCTGGCAACGTGGTGTCCCGCAGCCAGGCATGCAGCGCCCCGGGACGTTCCGGGTCCCAGACGCTGGCGTCGCTCGCTGACCCGCGCCCCTGCTCGGCCGGCCAGGCCCCGACGGGTTCTTTTCGTCCAGCAAGAAGTCCTCCAATGACGACAGCAAGACGACCCGCGGCCTCTGGGACAAGGCGCGTCCCCCGCCCATGCGGCGGAAGATGAACAAAATCATTTTGAGCGGAGCTTCCGGGGCGCGATCGGCGCGGCTCAGCGGGCGCGGGGCGGGCAGGGCGGGCCCGGCGGGTGGCGCTTCGACGGGCTGTCGGAGGTCAAGCTCGACCCGGAGTTCAACCAGCCGATCGAGCGCGGCACCATTGTGCGCACCTCTCCAACCCCGAACCCGAACCCGACCCCGCCTGCCGGGCGCCCGCGCTCTCTCGCCTGCGCCTGCCCGGGCGCCGCCGACCGCCCGGGCGCCGCGGGCGCAGGTGATGCGGCGCTTCGACAACCCGCGCTCTGCCGGCTCTCAGGCGCGGCCCGCCCGCCGCGCCCGCCGCCCCTCGCCGCGCCCTGGGTGAAGGCGCCCTCTCACCCGCTCACGCGGACCGGCTGCTTCGTGCGCAGTTCATTATCTGCCTCTCGGACATGGAGAAGGAGATGGGCGGGCAGTACGCAGCCTTCGGCAAGGTGGCGCGCCCCCCCGCCCCGCCACCCCTCTCTCTCCCTGCGGCCGCGATGCAGTGCTCACGCGGCCTGGCTGGTCACGACGCAGGTCACGTCCGGCCTCGAGCTCCTCGACGAGATCACCAAGCGCGCCGAGGTCTTCAAGTCGCCGACCGCGCTCAGCTTCCCGCGCGACGACAAGAAGCTACCGAACGTCTGGTCTGCCTGGGACCTCCCGGTGACGCGCCAGGGCGTCGACCCGTGACCATCAACTGACCGGGCTGACGCGGCGTGGCGACAAACCGCCAGCAACTGGCTCCCGCGCACAAAGGGGGGGGCGCGTCGGCGGCTCGGGCGCCCATGTCTCTCTCTTGGCTCTCCGCTGCGAGGCCTTCAACCGGAAATTGGCGCGTTGCGCGGTGGCGCGGGGGCGCGCCGAGAAGCGGGGCGGGTTGGGAGCTGCCGCACGACACGGGCGATGCGCGGGACCCTTCCAGGTAAGTACAGTTGTATTTCACACCTCGCTCCCTCGCCTGCGCGTGCCGCCGTGTCTGCGCGAGCGCTGGAGCGCGCGAGACGGCGCCCCCCACAAGCGCCGAAGACGCGCCTGAGCCGCCCCGGGTCACCCGTACGGGCGTGCGAGCCGCGCCTGCACGCGTGCTGGAGCCGTGTCCCCTTCCCGCAGACAGACAGGCTCTCACAGCGTCACAATGTCCCCCTCCCGCGGCATTCCCCCCTCCCACACCTCGGGCGGAATGAGAGAGACCACGCCCGACGCGGCGCCCCCCGCGCCCGGCGCTGCGGCCGCGGGGATCCTCGCGTGCTCCGGCTTGCGAGTCCCCGGCGCCTCCGGCGCCCGCCCGCCATCGCGCTGGTTGGCCCGAGAGATCGCCTAAAAAAAAACGGTTCCGCATCCCCCCTGCCGTGAGCCAACGCGCGGGTGTGCGGGAGCGCGCGGGGACCGGCGAGGGCTGCGCGGGAGCGGGGGGGACCGAGGACAGCGGCGTGCGCATGCCTTCGGGCGCAGGTCCAACGTGGAAGGCGGGAGACCTCGCCGGCGGGGAGGCGGATGCGCGGGTGGGGAAGCGCCCTGCGCAGCAAAATGCCTCGATTGGCGACGTGGCCGGCGCGGTGGAGGCGGCGACGTCGGCCGGCTGTGCACAGCGAGGCGGCGGAGGAGACGGCACGCAGACGCGCGGCGCGGGCGGCGTATTGCCAGTCGAAAAAATAAACAGCGACGAAATCTCCGAAGCAGGGCTCGGATCGCGGGGCTGAGCCGTGGGCGGTAGGGGGGTGGAGACGGTTCCGGCATCGTACGGCGGCTGACTGTCCCTCGCGTGAGCGGCCGTATCCTGTGCGGGCACGGCAGTCGAGAAGCGCGGGGGAACGACGAGCGACGAAATCGCGTGGCGCAGATGCGCGGTTCCATTGTTAGAAGCGACGGGTCCCTCGCTACTGCACAGGGTGTTTGGCAAAAGGGGGTCAGAAGCGAGCTGGCCGCTGACTGCGACCCACGCTTTCCAGGCATTTCACCCACGCTCTTCTGGCAATGCGGTCGATCGCTTCAGAGGAAGAAGACGGTGGCATGCGGCAGGAGCGGGCACAGATTTTGGGGGGACATACCGCGTCGTTGCACTTTGTTGTTGAGTTGCGCCGTGTGTGCCCCCAATTGATGATGTTGGTGTCTGCCTTGCGGCGCCTGGGCCGGGAACGGCCGATCGAGGTGTGGAAGGCTGCGCCCGTGCCATTCCGGGAAAGCCCAAAAGGCCCCAGAATGAGCCTCCGCTCATCGCCGCTGATGAGGGCGTGAATCTGGAAACTTCGCCCTCTGCGCCGCAGACAACGCTCAAGCCGGCATCAGCGGATCCGCTGAGCGTTCGGTTCTGATTTCAAATAAGAAACATGCTCCCTCCATAGCAGACCAGCTACGGTAGCGATTACCTCATCTCATTTACGTGCCTTGCCACGATCAGAACTGAGACCAGACGTGGCCAACTCCGCATTGGCGGGAGCGGTCAGCTGACGCTCAGGGACTGGAGACCTCCGGTGGCGTTAAGCTGGCCTGCAAAGGAGACCATCTCTGCCAGGCCAGGGAATTGGGTGCAGGCGCCGGGTGGCCAGATTCATTTCCAGGTTTCGCGGGAAACGCTGCCATGGTCTGGTGAGAAGGTCGAAGCGCAGGTAGCGGCAGGATGGGTGAACGAACTCAGGAAGGTGGCGCACCGGCGACGCCCCCGCGGACGCCACGGCAAGAAGACAATGGCCCGGCGACGCCGTCGAGCACCATGAGCCCCCCAAAGCTGGCACAGATCAGGAAGCATTCCGCCACTTACTCGGCAAGCTTCGCCGGGAACCTGCTGAACTCGACAGCAGACGAAAAGCTCCAAAGGAAGCCCGTGCAGCAGAAAGTCAGGAACTTTTTCAGGGGGACACAGACGATAAGTGCCTTCGACCTTCATTACACTCCAAAGTGCATGATGGTTACGCTCTTCCTGCTCGGGTCTCTCTTCCTCGCCGGGGGCATCGTCTGCCTGACTCTCAACTCCCAAATCTCTCGCGTTGAGCTTACCTACTCAGACCCAGAGGATTTCAACGCCGCCTGTGCACAGGAAAGCTTGTCTCCATATTTCCTTGGTGCGGCATTGTTGAAACGAGGTTCACCTGATGGCGGCGGCGGGGCTGAGCAGGACTCGAACTCAACATCTTGCAGCGTTGAGTTCAACATTAAGCAAACGATCCCTGCACCGGTGAACTCGCGGCCCTTCTTCCGAGCATTTTGCGCCACCAACGAGGGCTGCTGCTTCAGCACGAGCCGCCTGAGTTCTGACACCTCAGCTGGAGCCACGCGCCCTCCGCGTAGCGTCGCCGCGCGCGGCCTGCAGCAACCCTCCTCGCGGAGGAGAAAGCCAGGGCGGCGCGCCTGAGAGTACAGGGGGCGGTACTGCCCGCTGGGAGTCGGCACTGAACGAGAGAACAAAACTTGTGGAGCAGGTTTTGTTCTACTACACGCTGACCAACTTCCACCAGGTTCCCCCCGCGCCCTACCCTCAGGGGCTAAGACGCCCCAGCCGACAGGGCTAGCCGGGCGCTGTGCCGCTGCCTCCTTGCCCCCCCCCCCCCCCCCCCCCCCCCCCCCCCCCCCCCCCCCCCCCACCCCCCCCCCCCCCCCCCCCCCCCCCCCCCCCCCCCCCCCCCCCCCCCCCCCCCCCCCC
>Ga0115567_10005301_pt1 | contig 12511 bp, 9 predicted proteins | sample COGITO_mtgs_1204_2_FD_88679 | JGI IMG/M metagenome (GOLD analysis project Ga0115567, IMG submission 88679) | Pelagic marine microbial communities from North Sea - COGITO_mtgs_120412 | ecosystem: Environmental > Aquatic > Marine > Epipelagic | place: Germany:Helgoland, sampling site Kabeltonne...
CGCAATTCGATTCTAGAGAATAGTTAGTTTTTGTCTGACACCACTGCCATTATATTAAATTTCCTAATCTCAAACACTGAAGAATTACGTTGTGTGTTCAGCTGTCTACGAAATTTTCGGAGCTTGTAACGATCCAAAATTCGAGGGCATTAGAGAAAATAATTAATATATTTACAATTATGTAATTTTAGTGTTGATTGTATGGTAATTAATTCTAACCATAGGAACCAAACAAAACTTACGAGCTCTTTACAGGAATGCCAGCAGGTGACCCCACAGCATTATTAAAAAGAAAAGGTCTTTTTATTTAACTTAATTTTTAAAGCCTATAAAAAAAATAATTTCAATATAGCAAATATTTTTGAAATATAATTTGCTTTTCTGTAAAAATTTATACTAATATTTCCAATATAAATAGCTTTATTGCAATAAAAATAAAAAACAGGTGGTAAAAATATGTTGAAAGTAGCGTCTAATAATGATTGTCCCAAAATTGAATCAATAAACATCAGAAGATACGCGACATCATCTGTTGAGGCAGATGAGATATTTGAGCAAAATTCCAAAGGACGCATTCTTAGCGCCGATATAAACTGTATGCCTTTTACTGAAATCACAAACGAGATACCCGAGAATGAACAACCGACAATTAAAAAATTTCGCACGGGCGAAGCTTTTAGATTAGCTGTTTATAATTTTTCTGCGGATTCAGAAGTGCCCTTTGTAGGATTCACTATTGAGAGAGCCGCAGACGAAGAAGATATTTTTGTTTCAGGTAGTTATGAAATAATTGACCCATCAAAATTTCGATTGACCAAACCTGCAATTGCAACAATTCCATTGCTTCATATATTTAATGACCAAATAAAGGCAGAGGCAAAACGGGCGTCCGAGTTAATTGCCAAGGTATATAATAAAAATGTTGCGTCGCTATCAGCAGAACGTGAGGCGCGCATTATGGACGATGTCTTAATGGCAACCCATTGCATTATGGAAGAACTTTACGGTAGCGATAAACCCAAAGCAATTAAGAAACCTAAAACAGGAATTGATTGCCTTGTAGAAAAATTAGACCAAACATTAGATGCAAGTGAACCATTTTATAATGCATTAATGAACACGGCCCGTGAAATGTTTGAGCCATCAATTAGGTCACTAGGCGAAAGAGTTGCATTAGGGCGGCTTGATTTAAATACAACAGCGCCAGTTCGTCTTATTTAAAAGATTTTTTGATCTAGTTACCCCTGCGTTATATTAAAATGATAATTCCGGTCGGCCTTTCTTGTGATCTCTCGTCGAACGCACAAAAATAGTTAACATTCTATTTTTGCCCCTTAAATTTTTTCAATAAAGCACCAAAAAAATGATTGACTAGTTAGTCATTTTGTTGCTATCCTCAAAGATAGAGTGACTGGTTAGTCATATTTAAAGGCGCAAACAATGAATGATAAACAAAAGCAAATTATAGAGGCCACTATCCGTCTTTTCGCGAAGGATGGCGTCGGAGTCGCCACGGCAAAAATCGCCAAGGAAGCGGGCGTTTCGAACGGGACCTTATTTAATTATTTTGATACCAAACAAGCCCTGATCGAGGGTGTGTATTTATATATTAAAGAGAAAATGGCCGCCGATATTATCGCAGGGCTGGATTTTAATGCTGATATGAAGACCATCTTTTTAAATGTATGGCAAAATTATTCTATCTGGAGCTGGGACAACACTATGGAGCATCAGGTGATCAATTTGCTTACAAGCTCTCAGATTTTAAGTGCCGACGTTAAAAAAGCCGAAGATAGTTTGTGGCTGACGCTCCATGATATTGTTGAGAACGGCATTAAGGATAAAACATTGATTCCTGCACCTGATTTATATTTGTGTGATGTTGCCGCGGGACAATTAAACGCAACAATATTATATGCACGCGCCAATAATTTTAAGAAAAAAGACTTGCCTGCGCTGGTCGATTTGGGCTTTTCCATCTATTGGAACGGTATTTCTAATACATAATTTAAATAAAGGTTTGACCATGAATAAACGTACAATATTTATTGCTACTGCAGGTTTGCTTGTAATTGTCGCAGTTGGGTTTTATGTGCTGATGGGCACGAATGAAAAAAATGCAAATGACATTGCTTCCACCGCGGGCGCGCCGGCGCAGGCTGTGTCTGTTATAACAATAGAAAACCAACCCATTACAATGTCAAAAACGTTACCGGGGCGTATTTCTGCCTTTCGTCAATCGCAAGTGCGCCCACAAGTTAATGGTATTATTATGGAGCGATTATTCGAAGAAGGTGCGGTTGTTGAAAAAGGGCAACAACTTTATCAAATTGATGATGCGCGTTTTAACGCGGCACTGGCAAGCGCAAACGCCGATTTAAAAAGCGCCCAATCCAGCATTGCATCCGTTGACGCTAAAACACGTCGTTTTGCAAAATTGGTAAAAATTGATGCCGTTAGCCGCCAAGAATATGATGATGTCAAAGCCCAGTTAGATCAGGCTAATGCCGCTGTGGCGGTTGCAAAAGCGGCGGTTGACGTGGCACAGGTGAATTTGGATTATACAAAAGTATATGCGCCAATTGCAGGACGTATCGGACGATCATTGGTCACCGAAGGTGCGCTAGTGACCGCAAACCAAGAACAACCAATGGCCGTAATAACACAGATGGATCCCGTTTATGTTGATATGCAACAAGCGGGCGGAGACGCCCTTGCCTTGCAACAGGCCCACATGGGGGGACAGGGTGATATTCCCGTTACCATTATGCTTGGTGAAAGCAATCAAATTGCATACCCGCATACGGGTAGTTTAAAATTTTCCGAAGTGACCATTGATGAAACTACGGGGTCAATTGCGTTGCGGGCAACGATGCCCAACCCTGATGGAGCTTTGATGACAGGGTTGTTTGTTCATGGATCGCTTGATATGGGACAGACACAGGGTATATTGGTGCCACAACGCGCCACAACGCGTAATCCAGATGGCAACATGAATGTGTGGGTTGTCGATGAAAATAACATCGCCACCCCCCGCCCTATACAAACCAATGGTGCGCACCAAGACAATTGGATTGTAACCGATGGTTTAAAGGCAGGCGACACAATCATCATTGAAGGATATCAAAAAATCGCATCCGGTGCCGATGTTACAACCAGCCCATGGGTAAAAAATTCTGAGGCTGTATCAAAAACACAATCAAAATCTCTAGAACAGGAATAATCTATTATGGCTCGTTTTTTCATTGATCGCCCTGTTTTTGCGTGGGTATTGGCTATTATTACAATGTTGGCGGGCGTTTTGGCGATTTTGTCGCTTCCTGTGGAACAATACCCAAAGGTTGCACCGCCAACCGTGGCAATTAGTGCGGCTTATCCTGGTGCATCCGCCGAAACCGTTGAAAATTCGGTAACACAAGTTATAGAACAACGCCTAAACGGAATCGATAATTTGCGTTATTTCTCATCCAATAGTGCAGATGGATCAATGAGTATCACCCTAACATTTGAACCCGAAGCAGACCCAGACATTGCACAGGTGCAGGCACAAAACAAGGTGCAGGGCGCCGTGCCGTTATTACCGCAAGAGGTTCAACAATTGGGCGTAACCGTAACAAAGTCGAATGATACGTTTTTATTAGTAGTGGGGCTTTATTCAGAAGATGGTAAATATTCTCAAGGTGATTTAGGGGATATCTTGGTATCTTCCTTTCGTGACCCCCTATCGCGTTTAAATGGCGTGGGTAGCGTCACTGTTTTTGGCGATCAACATGCGATGCGTATCTGGCTCGACCCTGCCAAATTATACAGCTATAATTTAACACCATTGGATGTTCAATCGGCAATTCAGGTGCAAAATACGGATGTTTCTGCAGGTCAATTAGGTGGATTGCCCGCGGTTAAGGGCCAGCAAATCAATGCGACTATTACTGCGCAATCACGGCTACAGACAATAGAAGATTTTAAAAATATTATCCTGCGTGTTAATGCCGATGGATCACAATTACGTTTAAGCGACGTTGCCGATGTTAAATTAGGGTCTGAATCATATAATCGAATTGTGCGTTATAAACGCCAGCCCGCAGGCGGAATTGCGGTCAGTTTGGCGACGGGCGCTAATGCGTTAAAAACAGCCGATTTGGTAAAGGAACGCGTTGCCGAATTAGACGATTTTTTACCAGAGGGCGTTAAGGTAATTTACCCCTATGACACCACACCGTTCGTGGAATTATCAATTGAATCGGTGGTGCATACGTTGATTGAGGCAATATTTTTAGTCTTTTTAGTGATGTTGTTATTCTTGCAAAATTTTCGTGCAACCCTTATTCCAACCATTGCCGTTCCTGTTGTTTTACTTGGGACATTTGCCATTCTTGCCGCCTTTGGATTTACAATCAATACATTAACAATGTTTGCGATGGTATTGGCAATCGGGTTATTGGTTGATGATGCCATTGTTGTAGTGGAAAATGTTGAACGCATCATGAGCGAAGAAGGTTTATCGCCCAAGGAAGCCACGCGAAAATCAATGGATCAAATCACAGGCGCATTGATTGGGATTGCGGTTGTTTTATCCGCTGTATTCATACCTATGGCTTTTTTTGGCGGTTCGGCAGGTGCAATTTACAAACAATTTTCAATTACAATTGTGTCTGCGATGGCGCTTTCTGTGGCCGTAGCCCTTATTTTATCGCCATCACTATGTGCGACGATTTTAAAACATGATAAGGATGCCCAACGCAGAAAAGACACCGGGTTTTTCGGCGGCTTTAATCGTTACTTTAACAAGGCACGGGATGGATATGGGCGGGCATCATCTTATATTGCCGCGCGCACCGCACGCTTTTTTATGGTTTATCTGGTTTTAGTTGCCGGTTTGATTTACGGATTTATGAACATTCCTACATCTTTCTTACCTGATGAAGACCAAGGGTTTTTATTCATGATGGTCAACACGCCCGCGGGCTCAACGGCCGAACGTACCTTGGAATCGGTTGAAAAGGTCGAAGATTATTTATTGGCACAGGAAAAAGTAGAGCATTTGTTTACGGTTGTCGGATTTAGTTTTGCCGGTTCTGCGCAAAACGCTGCGTTTGGATTTGTAGGGTTAAAAGATTGGGCAGAGCGTGAGGGCGATGGTGAAAGTGTGTTTGCCATTTCAGGGGCCGCCATGGGCGCATTTTCACAAATTAAAGACGCAAGCGCATTTGCATTCTTCCCGCCCCCCATTCGTGAATTGGGTAACGCATCCGGTTTTGATTTTCAACTTGTTGATCGTGCCGGTATCGGACATGACGCGTTAATAAATGCGCGCAATCAATTGCTAGGCGCCGCGGGTCAGAATCCCTTACTGGTTGGTGTACGTCCAAACGGATTAAACGATGTGCCACAATTTAAAATTAATATCGACAGCGAAAAAGCATCGGCAATGGGTGTATCGCTTAGTGAAATTAACAGCACACTGCAAATTGCATGGGGGTCCAGCTACGTCAATGATTTCCTTGACCAAGGACGAATTAAAAAAGTTTACCTACAAGGGGACGCGGCGCACCGTATGATGCCCGAGGATCTGAATGATTGGTATGTCCGTAATGATAAAGGTCAAATGGTGCCGTTTAACGCGTTCGCCGCAACCGAATGGACGTACGGATCACCAAAATTGGAACGCTTTAACGGTAATGCTTCGGTCAATATTCAAGGTGGCGTTGCCGATGGAGTCAGCTCGGGCGATGGCATGGACGAAATTGAAAAAATAGTTGAAACCCTACCCGACGGTGTTGGATTAGAGTGGTCGGGGATCTCTTATGAAGAACGTGCGGCAGGGTCACAAGCCCCCACGCTATATGCCCTATCTATTTTAATCGTATTTTTGTCGCTTGCTGCATTGTACGAAAGCTGGGCCGTGCCATTGGCGGTTATGTTAGTTGCCCCAGTTGGAATTTTAGGAGCGGTCATCGCCAGCTCACTCTTTGGTCTTTCTAATGATGTCTATTTTCAGGTTGCCCTGCTTACCACAATTGGGTTGTCCTCCAAAAATGCTATTTTGATTGTTGAATTTGCCAAAGAGCTGAAAGAAGAAGGGCAAAGTATAATGGAGGCGGTCGCCACCTCGGCACGGTTACGTTTCCGTCCAATCCTGATGACATCCATGGCATTTATATTGGGTGTTATGCCCATGGCCCTGGCAAGTGGTGCAGGGGCGGCGTCACAAAATGCCATTGGTATCGCCGTGATGGGCGGTATGATGGCGGCAACATTCTTGGCGGTTTTCTTTATCCCTATGTTCTATGTTGCGGTTGAAAAAATCTTTCATAGAGTGAAAACCACAGACAATAAAACGACAGAGGACATCACATGAAAAAATCATTTCTTAATTTTACGGCTGTTCTCGTTTTAGGAACAAGCCTCAGTGCCTGTACCATGATCCCAGAATATATGCGTCCTAATTTTGCTGCTGCGCCGGCATGGAATGAAATGCGTGGCTATGAAACGAAACAAGGTGAAATTGCTGCGCAACAGCTTAGTTGGCATGAATTTTTTAAGGATCCCGCGCTTCATCAAATTATTGAAACCACATTGCAAAATAATAAAGATTTACGCCTAGCCGTACTGAATATCGAAGAGGCACGCGCATTATACCGCATTGAACGCGCCGATATATTGCCTACGCTTAATGCGAATACGGGCGCGACATATCAAAAAAGTTCGGACGAAGCCAGCTTAACAGGTAACGGTGAGAGCTCTGAATTATATACCGCGAACCTTGGCGTAAGTGCGTTTGAATTGGATTTGTTTGGCAGATTACGTAGCCAAAATGAATCCGCATTTAACGAATATCTTGCAACGGAAACTGCGCGCGACGCCGTGCAAAACACATTAATTGCCGAGGTCGCCAACGCGTATTTGCAACTATTATCTGATCAAAAATTATTGTCCATTACACAAGAAACATTAACGGCGCAACAACGCACCTATGATATTTTATCCAAAACGCGTGATATGGGCATTGCAACACAATCGGATGTATCACGCGCGGAAACCGCCGTTGAAACGGCACGTGTAAATTTACATCAATATCGACGCTTAATCGAACAAGATAAAAACGCATTGATCGTGTTAATGGGCGTAAACGGTGGTGAAACACTAATTCCACAAGCGAAACTAGAAGATATTAATTTGCCGCATCATTTAGACGCAGGAATTCCATCCGATGTCCTTAGCGCACGACCAGATATTCGTCAGGCGGAGTACGCATTGCTGGCCCGTAATGCGGATATTGGCGCGGCGCGTGCGGCGTTTTTTCCAACTATTTCTCTAACGGGTTCATATGGGTTTGCCAGTGAGGGGTTGTCTAACCTCTTTACGAATGGGGGGTTGGGTGCGTGGACATTTGTGCCACAAATAACCCTGCCTATCTTTAATGCTGGACAAAATAAAGCCAATCTAAAGTTAAGTGAAATCCGTAAAGAAAAGGCGATTGTTCAATACGAACAAGCGGTTCAAGTTGCCTTCCGCGAAGTGTCGGATGAATTGGCCGCGCGGGCAACATTAACCGAACAATTAGAAGCACAAAGACGTTTAGTCGCCGCCGCAGAGAACGTGTATAATATATCGGATCAACGATATAAATCAGGTATCGATAGTTTTTTAAGTGTATTAGATGCACAACGCGAGCTTTATACATCTCAACAAAACGAAATCCAAATCGATCGTCAACGTCTAAGCAATCTTGTTACTTTGTACAAAGTTTTAGGGGGCGGAACACATGAATAAGCCCTTTTTATAATAGCGTACGTATATCACCAAACCGGAAATCGTAACGGTAATGCAGGTATGCCAATAATTAGATGATTATATCTTAATAAAAATCATACCGATTATTTACAACGTCCCAACGTGGTGGAACAGCATGGTTTTCAAAGAAATTATATCCCTCGCGAATATTCATCCAAAATGAAAAATGGGGTGATCCAATTTCCGCCACCATGCGTTCTGTGGTCATTTTAAATGGGAAAATATGGACGGGAACATCAATTTGACCCGCGTCCAAAGATCGCTCTACAAGGAAATAAATTTCCTCTATTTGGCTATCTGTCATGGCGTAACATCCCTCGCTGACGCAATCCCCATGCACCATTAAAAATGACCCCGTGCGATTAAGATTACGATCATAGGCGTTCGGATATTGCAGGTTGAAAGACAGAAAATATTGGCTGTTCGGGTTTAAGTTAGCGTGGTTTGTGGAATAAAACCCCTCTGGCGCTTGTAAATCACCTTCGTAAAATTTAGGGCCCAGCGCGCCTGACCAATTGCATATTGGGTATGTTTTAATAAGAGTATAATCATTTCTATCCCTTGCCTTCATCCATACCTCAAGGATGTGTTCTTCCTTGAAAATACGGATAAAAAGTGGGTCACCTAAAACGACATTATTCGTTTTCAATTCAGGCGCAACACGTTTGGAGGTTAGTAAAAATCGGTCAGGAATATCCAATCCCGAACATGCGGACAGGATGGATAAAATAAAGATAAATGCAACCGTGCGTTTTATCATTCCTGCTATGCTGTCCTTTGTAAAATCGCGGCAAAAAATCCGTCTGTTTGGTGTTTGGCTGGGCTCAGTCTTAAAAAATCACCATCGATTGGGCATGCGGATAATAAATTTGCATCATCCCACGCTTGTTGCACGGGAATGATTTTGAAATTTTCATTCTCGGCCAAAAACGCCTTCACTTGATTTTCGTTTTCTTCGCGGAAAATCGAACATGTGGCATAAACCAATCGTCCACCAATTTTAACGGCATGTTTCACCTTGTCCAAAATATCGACCTGCATCTCTTGTATCGCCTCGTGTGTTGGGCCGTAATGATGCCAGCGCAAATCTGGATTACGGCGCCATGTTCCCGATGACGAGCACGGGGCGTCAACCAACACAACATCAAATTTATCCTTTTGACGGCGAAACCATTTGCGGTTTGTTTCATCCAAAATGGGGCGTAATTCAACGTTATGCACATCTGCCTTGGTCAATCGTGGTTTTGATTTTTGCAATCGCTTATCCTCGATATCCATGGCGACAATACGCCCTTTTCCCTTCATGTCCGCTGCCAATGCCAATGTTTTTCCACCACCACCGGCGCAATAATCCAAAACCTGCATACCCGGCTTGGCATTACAGATAAGAGCCAATAATTGAGATCCCTCGTCCTGAATCTCAATAAAACCTTTTTTAAACGCCTTGGAATGTGCCAAATAGGCCTTGGATTTCAAACGCAATCCAACGGGGCTGTATGGGCATGGCGCAGTTTCAATGTTATCTTTGGCCAAGGATACGCCCGCATTCCCACGATCAATCTTGATTGTGTTGACGCGAATATCCAAATTTGCCGGTTGTAACATCGCGTGCATTTCTGATTCAAATTCATCGCCATAAATCTCTTTTAACCGATCAAACGCCCATGTTGGACATTCCGTTTTGATATCTAACGGCATATCATTATGGTTTAATTCCACCGATTCAATTTTTTTAAGCGCGATACTCTCGCTCTCGCTTAATTCATCGGGGTGGTATTTATTACCGTTAAACAGATCGGGCAAATCATCAATAGTCTTTCCATCTATCAAAATCGCCGTTAATAAAACGCGCGACCGTGGACTATCGTCCAATCCAATATGATTGCACCACCACCCAATACGAGCATAAGCCCGCATCATATCATAGGCACGCGCAGCGATTTCCGCGCGATCTTTTGACCCAATAAAACGACGTATGCGGAAATAATCACCGCATACACCATCCATGGGAACGCGTGCATTGGTGATTTTATCCCATAATTCTATGGATGCTTGGTATCTGGCGGCTGGGGTCATAATATTATTATCTCAATGCTTTTCGGGTTAATTCACGCATGTCATCTTCTGATTTCTGCCATGATTTGATATAGGGTGGTTGTTCTGGTGTATCCGTATCGGTTAATCCCATCATATCAACCAATTGTGATGTTGGGACGGTTTGTTTTTGTTTCCTATCATAAAAGCTGCCCTTTACAAATGCGATGGCGGCGACCGCCTCGTTACGATTTCCGCCGACAATAACAAATCGTTGTTCCATATAAAACCACTTTTCATCCCACCACACTATCTTTGTTTCAAGGCGGAATTTTTGAAATGGGTCAAGAGGCAGGCGATATCGAATTGTCGCCGCGGATAAAACGGGCATCCATCTGTTTTTTAAAACCGTTTTCATCATACCCAAACGAACCATTAAATCCAATCGCCCCAAGTCCATGATAGATAAATATCGGCCATTATTCATGTGCATATTGGCGTCTAAATCCAACGGCCACACGCGCGAGTTTATTTCGGATTCCCCAAACGGGTCAATACGTCTGCGATCAAACAAATATCCAACACAAATTGCAAATAGGCGAAATATTAAATTCATGGTGTGGAGGATAGCAGGATAGAAGGATATTAAGATAGTAGGAATTTAAAAGAAATCTGCATTTCCTACTATCCTTCTATCCTAACATCCTGCTATCATTTTACTCATGACACTGAAACGCAATCGCCATACGAAAATTCTTATTACTCTTGGGCCTTCGTCCGATACAAAGGAAATCTTGACCGAATTGATTTTGGCGGGGGCGGATAATGTCCGTATGAATTTTTCTCATGGATCGCACGCCGACCATAAACGACGGTTTGATATGATCCGCGAGATCGAGGAAGAACTAGGTCGCCCTATTGGCATCGTTGCCGATATGCAGGGACCAAAATTACGTGTCGGTCATTTCAAGGATAAAAAAATTGCACTAACCGTTGGCCACGATTTACGGTTGGATTTATCTGATGCGCTGGGTGACGAAACACGCGTCCAATTGCCTCATCCCGAAATTATATCCGCCGTTGATGTTGGCGATAAATTGTTAATGGATGATGGCAAGGTTCGCGTCACGGTCAAGGAAAAGGGCGCAGATTATTTATTGGTCACCATTGATGCGGGACAATATCTATCAAACAACAAGGGCGTCAATGTCCCCAATGTGACATTACCTATTCCCGCCCTAACGCAAAAAGACCGCAAGGATTTGATTGTTGCGCTAGATTTAGGCGCAGATTGGATCGCGCAAAGTTTTGTGCAAACGGCAGAAGACGTGCGCGAATGCCAAGAATTGATCGCCGGGCGCGCTAAACATATTGTAAAACTGGAAAAACCAAACGCACTAGAAGATTTAGATGAAATCCTGGCCTTAACCGACGCCATTATGGTTGCGCGTGGCGATTTGGGTGTTGAGATACCGCCTGAAAATGTACCTGTTGCACAAAAACGTATTGTGCGTGCATGCCGAAGTTTAGGTAAACCAGTCATCGTTGCAACACAAATGTTAGAAAGCATGATTGAAAGCCCGCAACCAACACGGGCAGAGGCATCCGATGTTGCCACCGCCATATTTGATGGAACGGATTGTGTAATGTTATCGGCAGAAACCGCCGCGGGCGCATACCCTGTTGAGGCAGTATCCATGATGAACCGTATCGCCATATCGGTGGAGGCGGATTCCATGTATCGCAAAATTATGGACGCCGACCACCCAGAAACAGAAACATTAAATGTCAGCGATTCAATCACCGCATCCGCCTATCATATCGCACAAAATGTTAATGCATCCGCGATTGTTAATTACACAACATCGGGGTCAACCGCATTACGCACGGCGCGCCATCGCCCCACTGTACCGATTTTATGCCTGACTGAATCAACACAAACCGCACGTACACTTGCCCTATCATACGGTGTACGTCCCGTTGTTACAAACGATGTTAGTGATTTTGACGATATGGTTACACGCGCCAGCACAATCGCCTGCGAAAAAGATTTCGCCACAAAAGGTGACCGTTTGGTCATCACCGCGGGCGTCCCCTTTGGAACGGTTGGGTCAACAAATATCCTTAGAATTTTCAAGGTTGAATAAGGCTACATGCATTGTGAAATAAAATGGCGCAATATGACCCATGATGAATGGGATGTATTATTCAAAAAATGCACGCATACACCCATCACGCAATCCTATTATTACGCACAGGCCATGCGGGAATCAAAACAGCAAGGCGTCCGCCACGGTATCATTTTAATTGACGGAGCCGAGGCAGGAATTGTACAAATGCAAGAGGTTCGATTATTTGGCCAGATAATCCATGGATTATCAATAGACCGTGGCCCATGTTGGTTTAAAAATTTTGGCACACTTAATCATTTAACGGCCTTTGCAACCACATTAGACACACAATTTCCAGACCGATTTGGACGCAAAAGACGGTTTTTACCTGAATTTCAGTCAAAAAATCAGAATATATCGCTTAATAACTGGATAAAAAACCAAAAAATACCACAATACAACACAGTTATGATTGATTTATCGCCTACACCAACTGAAACACGACAAAATTTAAAGAAAAACTGGCGGAATTACCTATCAAAAAGCGAAAAAGGGCGAATTACCATTAAAAA
>Ga0115567_10005303_pt1 | contig 12509 bp, 10 predicted proteins | sample COGITO_mtgs_1204_2_FD_88679 | JGI IMG/M metagenome (GOLD analysis project Ga0115567, IMG submission 88679) | Pelagic marine microbial communities from North Sea - COGITO_mtgs_120412 | ecosystem: Environmental > Aquatic > Marine > Epipelagic | place: Germany:Helgoland, sampling site Kabeltonne...
CTTTCCGTTCGACGGTGCCCGCTGCGCCCGAATGGCTGAACGGGTCATCAAATCATTGGGACTACATCATGAAAGATAGGAAATCACCTCATGTATGAGCCACCAACATCTTCAAGGGAATGCGAAGGTCACAGGGCCCTGAACGACGGCGCTCGTGGCCAATGCAAGTCCATGAGTCGGGATCGTACGACATGATCGGCTACGGTGGTGGCGCGTTCGGCCGGACTCTGGCGGCGCTATCTGCGTGACAGATGATGATTGGCATCGGGCAACCCCGCGTTGCAACCCAATCAAGAGATGTACAAACACCCGACATCACGACGGAGAGTATCATGACACGTGCAAAACAGCGATTGGATCATGGGGCATGAGTAGCATCTGGGTCAGACGCGCCTATGACGCGCCGGGGCGCTCGGATGCGCAGCGGATTCTCGTTGATCGTCTCTGGCCACGGGGCGTCTCAAAAGATGATCTGAAGCTGGATGAGTGGATGAAAGATATCGCGCCCAGCGACGATCTACGCGAATGGTTCAACCATGACGCGGAAAAGTGGAAGGATTTCAAAGAACTCTATGCCAAAGAGCTTGATGAAAATGAAGATGCCGTTACTGCGATCCGCGAACGGATTTCCAAGGGTCGTGTCACATTGGTGTACGGCGCAAAAGACGAAGATCACAACAACGCCGTCGCGCTGAAGGCCTATCTGGAAGAACACACATAACCCACGTCCTAAATTCGCCGCTCGGCGACTTGTTTGGAAACCGCAGTCCAAGGCTGCAGACGGGATGACGGCTTTGCACGTTTTGAACTTGCCGCCGCCGTTTCCAAAGCGGGCGGCTTTGGATGGCGCACGATACAGAGGCACACATGTCGCACGAAACCGATGCAGGTCAACGGCGAACATCATAGCCGTTCGGCATCAATCTGATCCCCTCGGCAGCTGAATTCGCGTTGTTCAACGATAAAACCGATGTCTGCAGTGCCCCCGGAAGTGGCACGATGGTCTATTTCTGGGAAAACGTTCCAAAGGCCATGAAACAGGCTGAAGACCGCGTGAATTTGCTCGACTTGTTACCAAAGGTCGTACACGCCCTTGATGTGGCTGTCATCGGATCAGAAGTCTTCGCAAACCGGGAAGATCCTGATCGAGGCGCTGGTACGCGGGGCTCAGGATCTTCATCGCGGTATTGCGTTCCCAGCGACCGAGGAGACGATCGCCCACGATCTGCATAACCACTTCGCTGTGAAAGCAAGTCCGGACCGAGCTGACCTCACAGACGCCTTTGCATTCAACCGGCCAAAGAGTCACCGTTTAAGATTCTTGCCGATGAGATTCCAGACGGCTTGGGCAGCCAACTCTTCACCCACGCCAGTCAGGCTGCCTTCGCCGTCCGGTGTGGCATATCTTTGCGGTGGGATGTACCTCGCAGATCAATAATACCGGTGGTTATGTCTTCCTCAAACGCGACAAAACTGTCCTGCCCTCTTCAGATCAGTTTCTTCTTAAACAGCCCGTCCGATCCATCTGGCGACAATCACCGTGCCAAAGAAACAACTGTGGTGGAACTGTCTGCGTTTTACAATTCAGGTTCGGCCTTTTTCGGGCTAGCATCATGCCATCAACCCGCCAACGTGACGTTCACTCAAGCCTCGGCCACCCATTGTGACACTGGATCAAATCACCGCGTTTCTCTGGGTCGCCCGCCTGGGCGGGTTCCGCCGTGCTGCAGATCAGTTGAACCTGACGCAGCCCGCAATCTCTACACGAATCGCTAAATTGGAGGCGGAATTGGCAACGCCTCTTTTCGACCGGGACGGTAGCGGTCTGTCCTTGACGCGACAGGGTACTTTACTGCTGTCTTACGCCAAACAGATGCTTTTCGTGCAGGATGAAATTCGCAGACGTGTGGCTGATACTGCCGAATTGACCGGTCTGTTTCGGATCGGGGCTTCGGAGACAATTGCGCAAAGCTGGCTTCCCGACTTTCTGAAAGCTTTCAGTGCGGTTTATCCGCAGATCAACATCGACCTGACTGTCGATATTTCGACTGACCTGCGACAGGCGCTCTTGTCGCGCCAGCTTGATCTGGCCTTCCTGATGGGGCCGGTGTCGGAATTTACAGTTGAAAACGTCGCACTTCCCCCCTTTGATCTGTATTGGTATTGCGCGGCGGGCAGCGAACCTGTCGATCTCAGGACGACGCCAATTATTTCGTTTTCCGCCAAGACGCGGCCCTACCGTGAATTGATGAACCTGCTGAGCATTCACGTCGGGCCGAGCGTGCGTGTGTTCACGTCAACATCTTTGTCGGCAAGTTTGCAGATTATCGCGGCGGGGTCTGCTGTTGGTCCGTTTCCACGTGCATTGGCCGGCAAGCTCATTGCCGATGGGCGGATCACTGAATTTGATCCCGGACTGTCGGCCAGCCCGCTTGCCTTTACGGCGTCATATCTGGGTGAGCCTCGCAATTTTCTGGCCGAAGAAGGTGCGGCGATTGCCCTGAAAACAGCTCAGGACTGGCAGCAAAGCAATTAAATAAATCTATCATAACCGATATAAATTGATAATTTGATTTACTTACAACGCCGTGCAAATCTTCCCTGACTTAAGGGAGGATAACGATGGCTCTGGATCAGATCTCATATGAAACCTTGCGCAATCGCTCTGTACAGGGTGTGCGTGACGCAATCCGCAAAGGCGAATGGGCACGTCATACCGCCGGTTTGGCGCGCGGTAAGCTGCAATGCAATTTGGCCATCCTTCCCGCTGAATATGCGCTCGACTTTCTGACGTTCTGTCAACGCAATCCCAAGCCATGCCCGATTGTCGGGATCAGCAATCAGGGTGATCCGATGATGCCTACGCTGGGCCATGACATCGACATCCGCACCGACGTACCGCAATATCGTGTGTTCCGCGACGGCGTCCTGGCCAGCGAACAACGCGACATCAGCGCGTTGTGGCGCGATGATCTCGTCAGCGTTGCCCTTGGATGTTCCTTTACGTTTGAAAACGCTCTCGTAGAGGCCGGCATCCCCGTGCGCCATATCGAACGTGATACGACGGTTCCGATGTATAGCTCTAACATCAAGCTGACGCCTGCGGGTCCATTTTTTGGCACGATGGTCATCACGATGCGGCCCATTCCGCGCGACCGCGTGAACGAAGCAATCCAGATCAGCGCGCAGTTTCCACAGGCCCATGGTGCGCCGGTTGCCATCGGTGATCCGGCACACGTCGGCATTGCAGACCTGCAAAAGCCTGACTGGGGGCAAGCCGTGCCGGTCGCCGCCGACGAAATTCCCGTCTACTGGGCCTGCGGCATGACCCCACAGAACGTGCTGCGTGCCGCAAACCTGCCGCTGTGCATAACCCATACCCCCGGCTGCATGCTGATCGCAGACGTAGGTGAACGTGACGATACAAATATATTGTCGGGGCTGAACCCCGTCGTACCCACCAACTAGGAGAGTAAGACCCATGAGAAAGACATTAACAATTCTGGCGATGACGACCGCCTTGGCAACGCCCGCAATGGCCGAAACACTGTCCGTTGTCGGAAGCTGGTCCAGCTTGCCGCTCAACAAAGAATACGAAACACCGTTCTGGACAGAGGCATTGCCCGCTGCATCGGGGGGTGATCTGACGGTCGAAATGACAACCCACGACCAGATGAACCTTGGCACTGGCGACGTGTTCGCGCTTCTGGGGCAAGGCGTTTTTGACGTGGGCATGACCGTGTCCGATTATGCGGTTGCCGATGCACCGGAACTGGAAGGTCTGGATGTGCCCATGCTGACCGCCACCGCAGACGAAGCCCGCGCCATGGTCGACGCCGCCCGCCCGATGGTCGACGACATCTTTGCGACCCGCTACAACAGCAAGGTTCTGGCCATCGCCCCCTACCCGCCTCAGGTCGTGTTCTGCAATGCGGAGATCAGCAGCCTTGCCGATCTGGACGGCAAGAAAGTTCGTGCATCCGGCCGGATGACGGCAAAGTTCCTCGAGGCACTGGGTGCCGAAGGCATAAACGTATCCTTCGCCGAAGTCCCCGGCGCGCTTCAAAAGGGTGTTGTCGATTGCGCCGTGACCGGTGCCGGCTCGGGATATTCCGCCGGCTGGTGGGAAGTGTCCACGCACCTGATGCCGATCGCCCTGGGTGGTTGGGATCCGGTCGTATCGGCCATGAACATGGACAAGTGGAACAGTCTGACACCCGAAATGCAGGGTCTGATCACATCCGAGATCAAGACCAAATTTGAGGACCCCGCCTGGGCTACGGCACAGGGTGCGCTGACCAATGACATCGCCTGTCTGACAGGTACCGGCGAGTGCACAGGCGGCGAAGCCCGCGGCATGACATTGGTAGACGTGTCAGCCGAAGACGTCGCAAAGGCAAAGGAAATTCTGACGGCTGAAGTGCTGCCAGAATGGGCGGAGCGCGCAGGCGGCGATTGGAAGACACGCTGGAATGAGAGCGTCGGTGCCACTGTCGGCGTCACCATCCCGTAAACCAACGAGGGCCGGGCGGCACAGACCGCTTGGCCTTCCCTCTTTTGTCCCAACATCAGGAGCAGCGGCTATGGCCGAGAGCGTTTTGCGTCTATTGCGCACCCTAAATCGGGGTGTCGCCTATCTGATCGGTATCATGTTGCTGGCCTGCGCGGCCTTTGTGCTGGCCGATATCTTGTTACGTCAAGTTGGTGCATCTTTCGGTGGCACCGACGAAATCAGCGGATATGTCATGGCGATTGCGACCGCATGGGGCATGAGCTTTGCGTTGCTGGAGCTGTCCCATGTGCGCATTGATCTGTTGCGTCAAAAGGCGAACACCCTGTGGCGCTCGCTGTTTGATATCTTTTCCATGATCGTGATGACAGGCGTCGTGCTGCTCATTGCGTATCAATGCTGGCCTGTCCTGGAACGCTCTATCACCAATTCATCCACTGCGAATACACCTCTCGAAACACCGCTGGTGTGGGTACAGGGACCTTGGTTCGCCGGTTGGGTCTGGTTTGGCGTGGTATCCACCCTGACAACTCTGTCCGCGCTGGTGCTTATTCTACAGGGCCGCTTTGCGGAATCTGAACAGGCCATCGGGGCCTTTGGTGAGGCAGACTTGCTATGATTACCTACACAGCCGTTGGCCTTTTAGGGCTGCTTGCCCTGTCAATTCCCGTCGGGATCGTTCTGTTCCTGTTGGGCATCGGGATTGACCAGTTCTTTAGTGCGTTCCCGCTGATACGTGGATTAGGGGCGCTTGTCTGGTCCTCTTCGAACTCTGCGACGTTGATCGCCATTCCCTTCTTCGTGCTGCTCGGCGAGATCCTTGTGCGCTCCGGCGTTGCGGCCCGTACCTACGCTGCCCTTGATAAGTGGGTTTCATGGCTGCCCGGGGGTTTGGTTCATGCCAACATCGCCACCGCGACGATGTTTTCCGCCACCTCCGGTTCTTCTGTCGCAACCGCTGCGACCGTGGCGACCGTGGCGATGCCACAGGCAGAAAAGCTGGGGTACGATCCCAAACTGTTTTCCGGTGCGATTGCCGCCGGGGGTACCCTTGGCATTATGATCCCACCGTCGATCAACCTGATTGTATACGGGTTCCTTACTCAAACTTCGATCCCGCAGCTGTTCCTTGCGGGGTTGATCCCCGGCCTTGGTCTGGCACTCGCCTTTGTTGTGATGACGGCGATCATCTGTACGTTGCGCCCGTCGTTGGGGGGGGATCGCCGTACCTTTCCGCTGTCTGCCATGATGGGCGCGTTGGTGCAGCTTGTGCCGATCCTGCTGCTTTTCGCAGCAATCGTCGGCTCGATTTACAAAGGTTGGGCCACCCCGACAGAGGCCGCAGCCGTGGGCGTTGCCGGAGCCTTTATCATTGCCTACTTCTTTGGCCGCGTGGATGTGGCCATGGTCGGGCAAGCGACACTGGGCACCGTCAAAGTAACGTCCATGATCATGCTGATCGTGATTGGCGCGTCGTTCCTGAACTTCACACTCGCATCCGCCGGGTTGGGCCGTGAGTTGCAGGCATTCCTGAACGGTCTCGGCCTGACAGCGGTATCGACCATGCTGGTCATCGTGTTGATCTACATCGTGCTGGGCTTCTTTATCGAAACCCTGTCGCTGATGGTTGTCACGATCCCGATCATGGTGCCGCTGGTGATCGAGCTTGGGTATGACCCCATATGGTTCGGCATCCTGATGATCGTTTTGGTGGAAATGGCGCTGATCACGCCGCCTGTGGGCCTGAACCTATACGTGGTGCAGGGCGCGCGAACGTCGGGCAACCTGTCTGACGTCATGCTGGGGGTCATCCCTTACGTTCTCGTTCTGCTTTTGATGGCGGCGGCGTTGCTGATCTTTCCACAGATCGCGTTGTTTCTTCCCGCGCTGCTGGCGTAATTTTTTCAAGGAGACCACAACATGTGGCAATTCTGGGTCGACCGTGGGGGCACCTTCACGGATATCGTTGCGCGCACACCTGAGGGTGATGTCAAGACACACAAAATGCTTTCTGAAAACCCCGAGGCTTACAAGGACGCCGCCGTTCATGGCATCCGCAGCCTCCTGGGTTTAAGGGTCGACGATCCCATCCCCACCGGCCTTATCGGCGCGGTCAAGATGGGCACAACCGTCGCCACGAACGCGCTGCTTGAGCGCAAGGGCGAGACGACCGTGCTGGTCACCAATTCCGGCCTTGGAGACATTCTGCGCATTGGCTATCAAAATCGTCCGCGCCTGTTCGATTTGAACATCGTACTCCCGGAACTGCTTTATACCGACGTGATCGAAGTGTCAGAGCGGTTGGCCGCAGAGGGGGACATCATCCGCCCGCTAGACACGGATGCGGTGCGTGCCGTGTTGCAAAAAGCATATGATAACGGCACCCGCGCCGTTGCCGTTGCACTGATGCACAGCTATCGTTTTCCGGCGCACGAAGCGCAGATTGGGGCAATCGCGGAAAAAATCGGGTTTACCCAAATCTCACTCTCTCATGCGGCAAGCCCGCTGATCAAACTGGTGGGTCGTGGGGATACAGCCGTGGTTGACGCCTACCTTTCGCCAATCTTGCGCCGCTATGTAAATCAGGTCCGAGATGCGTTAAAAACAGCAGATGGCAACACGGCCCCCTTGATGTTCATGCAGTCCAATGGCGGCCTCACGGATGCGAGCCTGTTTCAGGGTAAAGACGCCATTTTATCCGGCCCTGCTGGCGGCGTCGTCGGCATGGTTCAGACGGCGGCGGCGCATAACATCGACAGGCTCATCGGCTTTGACATGGGCGGCACCTCTACAGATGTGTGCCACTATGCCGGGTCCTACGAGCGGAGTTTTGAGACCGAAGTCGCCGGTGTTCGGATGCGTGCGCCGATGATGTCGATCCATACGGTGGCGGCGGGTGGCGGATCAATCTTGTCCTTCGCGCAGGGTCGCTTGCAAGTTGGACCAGACAGCGCAGGTGCGAACCCCGGTCCGGCCAGCTATCGCCGTGGCGGGCCACTGACGGTAACCGACTGCAACGTGCTTTTGGGCAAGGTTCAGCCCGACCGTTTTCCCCATGTTTTCGGCCCCGAAAGTGATCAACCTCTCGACGTTGACGCGGCGCGCACAAAGTTCGCCGCAATGGCGCGTCAGATTGCGGATGAAACCGGCGAAGCACCTATTCCCGTTGAGGAACTTGCCACAGGCTTTTTACGGATTGCTGTCGAAAATATGGCGAACGCGATTAAGAAAATCAGCGTCCAGCGCGGGTATGATGTGACCAAATACACCATGAACTGCTTTGGCGGTGCGGGGGGACAGCATGCCTGTCTGGTCGCAGACGTGCTGGGAATGGAGAAAATTTACATTCACCCCTTCGCCGGTGTTCTGTCCGCCTTTGGCATGGGTCTGGCTGACGTGCGCGCCATTCGGGAACACCAGTTTAGCGGACCATTGTCGGACCGTGACGCCGCGGCGGTAGAACTGGAGGCGCTTCGTACTGATGCCGTTGCCGAGGTCGCAGACCAGGGCATTGCCGCGGATCACATTACGGTAGAACGCACCGCACACTTGCGCACCGAAGGCGCACACCAGACTCTGGCCGTCCCATTCGGTGACGCAGATCAAATGGCAGATGATTTTGACGCAATGCACAAGGCGCAGTTCGGTTTCATACCGGATTACAAAGGGTTGATCATTGATTTGCTGACGGCTGAAGCCATTGGGAGCACCGGCGAACCGGTTAGCCTGACAGCGCCCAATAATCCCGATGCCACACCGTGCGATACTGCGAATATGTTCACCGATGGCGCTTGGGGTGATGTGCCTGTGCATGACCGCGCCAATCTTCGGCTGGGCGATACCGTTGAGGGACCTGCCATCCTCACCGAACCCACCGGCACCAACATCGTTGAACCCGGCTGGCGCGCAGAATGTGTGGCGGGTGGCGATCTGATGCTCACCCGCATGGCCAAAGCACAGCGTGCCGAAGCGGTTGGGACCAAAGTCGATCCTGTGCTGCTGGAGGTCTTTAACAATCTGTTCATGTCCATCGCAGACCAGATGGGTGCCACCCTCGCCAACACCGCCTATTCAGTGAACATCAAAGAACGCTACGATTTTTCCTGCGCGATCTTTGATGTGAACGGCGATCTGGTCGCCAACGCGCCGCATGTGCCTGTGCATCTCGGCTCCATGTCGGAATCAGTCCGCGTTGTACTGGCCCAGAACGCCGACAACATCGCACCGGGGGACGTGTTCATGATGAACAATCCCTACAATGGCGGCACCCACCTGCCCGATGTGACTGTCATTACGCCGGTCTTTGACGAGGCTGGTGCGAACATCCTCTACACCGTGGCATCGCGCGGTCACCATGCTGATATCGGCGGCAAGACACCCGGTTCAGCCCCCCCCGACAGTCGCCATATCCAAGAGGAAGGGGTGCTGATCGACAACTTCCAGTTGGTAAAAGCCGGGACTCTGCAAGAGGCCGACACCCGCGCTTTGCTGGCATCCGGAAAATACCCCTGCCGTAACATCGACCAGAATATGGCAGACCTGTCAGCGCAGATTGCAGCAAACGCCACTGGTCAAGCTGAACTGCTGAAAATCACCCAGCAATTCAGCGCCCCGGCTGTCGCGGCCTATATGCGCCATGTTCAGGACAATGCTGAGGAATCGGTGCGCCGCGTTCTTGATGTTCTCAAGGATTGCTCCAACATCTACACGCTGGATTCCGGCAAGCAGATCAAGGTGGATATCAAAGTGGACCGCGAGGGACGGTCCGCCATCATCGATTTTGGCGGCACGTCGGATCAGGATGAGTTCAACTACAACGCGCCCCTGGCGATCTGTCGCGCGGTGGTGCTGTATGTCTTCCGCACGTTGGTCGGGTCAGACATACCGATGAATGAAGGCTGTCTGAAGCCGCTCGAATTGCGTGTGCCTGAGGGATCGATGATCAATCCGAAATATCCCTCAGCCGTGATCTCGGGCAACACGGAGGTCAGTCAAGCCATCGCGGACACGATGTATGGCGCGCTGGGGGTGATTGCTGGCAGTCAGGGGACGATGAATAACTTTGTCTACGGCAACGATGTTTATCAAAACTACGAAACTATCTGCGGCGGCACCGGTGCGGGCGACGGTTTTGATGGCACAAGCGCTGTGCACAGCCATATGACCAACACCCGCATGACCGATCCGGAGGTTCTGGAAACCCGCTTCCCCGTACGTCTGGATGAGTTCTCGATCCGGCGCGGGTCTGGCGGGACCGGCAAATGGACGGGAGGATCCGGCATCATACGCCGATTGCGGTTCTTGGAAGCGGCATCCGTTACCGTGTTGTCATCACACCGCAAAAGCGGCGCGGCCGGGGCGGCCGGGGGCCAGAATGGCAAACCGGGCAAGAACTCAGTCGAGCGTGCAAACGGTCAGGTCGATACATTGCAAGGGAACGATGAAACACAAATGGCCGTGAACGATGTGTTCGTGATGGAAACACCGGGTGGCGGCGGTTTCGGAAGCTAGAGAGGGTGGGCGGTCAGCCAGAGACCGCCCCTCCAAATCTTCAAGTGGTTCGCAGACTGTTCATGGAAAAGTCGATCTTGCACGGGTTGCCAGGCGGGATAGGAGGGTGCTGAATTCACTTCACATGCAGGCAACGACGGCACGTTGCGTCGGGGCTTGACCAGCGGCGCACTGATCATGCCTTGGTTCTGGCTGATCGCCATGGCCCGGCTGGGCAGACGTTCCAGAGGTAGGTCAAGTGGGGCACCGTCCAAATCCGCTCACACACGCCGCATCATCGGCAAGCCACACGCACTCAACCTCAGATACCAAAGCAATAGCCGACCAGAAGCATACGCCCTCTCATGCATGTAAACATGCACTGCCGGGTAATAGATCAGCAACTCGGGATCAACCGATGGCCGCCCTGTGTGCTGTAAAACTCCGCCAGCTGCACCCGAATACTGCTCAAGTCGACGAACCGATCTATGGAACCAAGCAGGTGATCTTGCGGGACATGATCTTCCAGAGAGAACTCATAAAACAGCGCCGCCTGCGCTTCCTGCTTTGGTCCCATCATCGCCGAATCTCCCAACCGATATGGGAATTGAATCAGCGAATGCCTCCCCAATCAAGCAGGAGTTTTTCAACAAAATACGCCCCCTACAGTCGTCGGCAAAGGAGCCGAAGGGAGTTCCCCAGGGCAGCCGATGCTATTGCCTACATGCAATCTCTGCTAACGGCGGATTGACAGGCCAAGGATACAGGGTAAGCTTACACCATGGTCACGCATGAGAATCATTTTCGGTTTCTGCTTCTGAACCGCCCCCGTCCCCGGGTGGCGCGCGCTTAGGCGTTTATTCAACCCCCGGGGCCTTCTCAAACCTTTCATTGAGACTGCGATCCTTTCCGGGGGACCATCATGCACATCACCAATCCGACGCACTTGCCCATGGGCAGTGCCAATCATTCATCGTTCAGGTGCCTGCCGCTCAAGGGCCGGTTCCAATTGACCCGGGCCAACCGGATCGGGATTGAGCGGCTGCTAAGTCTTGGCCTCACAGCTGGATGCCCAAACCCGACACTGGTCGAAGGCTTCCTGCGGCATAAGCTGCGTTTGTCCCGGCCCCGCGCCCGAACCGGCACCGACGAGCCTCGTGGTGGTCGGGCGTCATGTCTCCTTCATGACCACCGGCGGCAAAGCCCGGAGCGGCCTGCTGACCATGGTGCAGGGCGATGACGCAGGTTGCATCCCGGTCACCTCCTTTCTCGGGGCGACGATGCTGGGCATGCGAAAGCTGCAGAGAGTGCCACTACTGCGCGAGGATGGCTGGATTGACACCCTCGTTGTGCTGGACGTGGGCGGCGCTTGACGCGGCGATCCCGCTGCCTTCTGCCACCCGCACGCGACCAATTTTTCCAATTATTAGGAGTTCCCCATGTCCACCCCATCCATAGCCCGCAGACCCCGCCGCCCGAAGATCGTGCTCAGCAGCACCCGGCTGGCAGAACTGGAGGCGTTGTCTGAGGGCATGATGCGTCGCAATCCGGATCTGGCCGAGCAACTGGTCGAGGAACTGGGCCGCGCGCGTATCGTCACCCCGTCCCGGCTGCGCCCAGAAGTTGTAGACATCGGGCGCAAGGTAACCTACCGCGACGAGACGACCGGTAAGGACCATACGGTTACGCTCGTCTTCCCCCAGGACGCGGACATTTCCAATGGGCGCATTTCGGTCATGACACCCATCGGCGTCGCGCTGATCGGGTTGGCCGAAGAAGCCGTGTTTCATTGGGAAACTCGAGACGGGCATCGGCGCGAAGTGAAAATCCTTAAGGTCTTCCCCCTTGAGCGCAAAGCGCTGCACGGGGCCTGACATGAGAGAAGCAAATTTGAGGGCGCGCAAGAACCATGTGCGGCCCGGGGGGTGTGGTTTCATGCAGTGAACAGCATGGCGCGCCGTCCGGGATGATCGCCGCCGATGCATCGGCAAATCGCTATTCAAGCCGGAGACACGCCATGACCTTTCACCTCCCCCATAAATGCCCTTCTTGCGCCGCCGCAATCCCCCGAGCCGCAGCCGGACGCTGTCCGAGCTGCCGGTACCAATTCGCCCAAGCGCTTCCACAAAGGTCCGAGGCTGTGTAAAAACACCGTTTTCTGTTAGACTGACTTCATTGATTGGAGGCTGGGATGTCGGGTTTTATTGAAGGTATCGAGCGCAATCAGGTCACCCTGTTTCCGGAACAGCTGGAGGATTGGATATGCGAGGATAATCCTGTTCGTATTGTTGATGTCTTCGTGGACGCGTTGGACCTTGTCGAATGCGGATTTGAACGTACTTCCCCGGCACACACTGGTCGCCCAGTGGGCTGTCCACCGCCGCGATCATCCCCGTGGCAACGCTGGCATGGGGGCAAAACTGGGAGCATTGACATGGGTTCAGACCTTCTCAAGCTTTTTCTTCTGCCGCTTCGTGCGCGCCTCGTCGTATTCCTCCGCCCCCGCATC
>Ga0115567_10005304_pt1 | contig 12506 bp, 9 predicted proteins | sample COGITO_mtgs_1204_2_FD_88679 | JGI IMG/M metagenome (GOLD analysis project Ga0115567, IMG submission 88679) | Pelagic marine microbial communities from North Sea - COGITO_mtgs_120412 | ecosystem: Environmental > Aquatic > Marine > Epipelagic | place: Germany:Helgoland, sampling site Kabeltonne...
ACACAGGATTTAAAGTCATTAGCGCAATGTGACGCCCTGCTCTCTGTTGTTCCGGCTCAACATACGCGCCGCACCTTGGCCGAGCTAAAAGGACAGGACGCCTTAGCTGGAAAGCCGATACTCCTCTGCTCGAAAGGCATTGAGATCAGCACACGCGAATTTATGTCAGATGTGTTGGCAGAGACCCTGCCTGACGTTATTCCAGCGGTTCTGTCCGGACCGAGTTTTGCCATTGATGTTGCCAAAGGTCTGCCCACGGCAGTAACCCTAGCTTGCAAAGATAAAGAGATTGGCGAAGCCTTGGTCAAAGCTGTCGCCGCCCCCACTTTCCGCCCCTATCTTTCGACAGATGTTTTGGGCGCAGAGATCGGCGGCGCCGTCAAAAATGTCTTGGCTATCGCCTGCGGTATGGTTTTAGGCATGGAATTGGGCCGTTCCGCCCACGCCGCGATTATCGCCCGAGGCTTTGCTGAAATGCGGCGTTTGGGCGTCGCGCTCGGCAGTGACCCCGAAACGCTGACAGGTCTTTGCGGCTTAGGGGATTTGGTACTGACCTGTTCGTCAGAGCAATCGCGCAATATGTCCTGCGGCCTGGCTTTGGGTCGCGGCGAGTCGCTAGTGGCCATTATGAAATCACGTAACAGCGTGACCGAAGGCGTTGCTACGGCGCCCGCCCTCAAGGAAATGGCGGCAAAACTTAATGTCGATATGCCAATTAGCGCCGCCGTCGCGGATATTCTTTCGGGAGAGTTGGACATTCAAAACGCGCTTATCACCCTTCTTTCCCGCGTTCATAAAACGGAAGTGCTATGACCTATTATCTCGTTTACACGGCCGACAGGCCAAATAGCGTCCCGCTTCGCCAAGATAATCGCGAGGCGCATCTGAAATGGTTGCGGTCTAATCCAGAAGTGACATTGCATGTCGCCGGGCCATGGTTGGACGAAGACGGAGAGATGCGCGGGAGTCTGCTCATCGTCGAGTCAGCGGCAAAAGAGACCGTCGAAACGTGGCTCGCCAAAGACCCTTATCGAAAAGCCGGATTAACCGCGAGCGTCACACTCCAGCCTTATAATTGGACCGTTGGCGCGCCGTCCTAACATCAGACCTTTAATCCTCACTAAAGCTGAAAAGAGACACGCTTCGGGTGCGCTCATCAAAATTGAGCGTCTTGTTGAGCGGCGCATGCGCGCGTTGACGACAATGCGGACGTTCACAGAGATAACAATTTATGCCGATAGGCGTGGGTTGAGGTGTCTCGAGATTATATTTTTGGGCGTAAATCAGGCGCGGGGCGTAAGCGATATCGCACCCTAGTCCTATCGCCAGTTTCTGCGCAGGTTCATCATAAGTCCCGTCTGACCGGCTCACCATTTTCGCGACGGAGAAATAGGTCGTCTCATCCGGGAGTTGGATCATTTGCGTCATTGTTTTCCCCGGAGTCTGGAAACATTCGTGAATATTCCAGAGTGGACAGGCGCCGCCAAACTGGCTGAAATGAAACCGCCCTGCCGAAAACCGTTTGGAGACATTCCCCGCCACATCAATCCGTACAAAGAAAAACGGAATTCCCCGGGCATCCGGTTTTTGCAGCGTCGTCAGCCTATGAGCCGTTTGTTCGAAACTCGTTCCGAAACGGTGGGACAGTAAATCAACATCATATCGCGTGTTTTCTGCCTCTTTTAAAAATCGCGCATAAGGCATCAGGGTCGCCGCCGCGAAATAATTGGCGAGCGACGTCCGCATTAACCCTTCGGCTTCCCGCCCCGGCAAGCCGGCCGTTTTGATAATCTCGTCTATTAAGGGCCTCTGTTCCAACATGCCGATTTGAAAGGCGAGTTGAAACCGACGACCCGACTGCCGCAAAAGCTCCGACAAATTTATCCGTTTTGAATGGCGGTCAAAATAGCGCAGCATTTTTGGCATAATATCCACCGGGACGATACGGACGGACAGATCATGTTTTTCTTTAAGCCGTTCGGTCAAGGCGGCATGGGGTTCGCGTTTCGTCAGACCAAGTTCGAGCGAGAGGTTTTCCGCCGCTTCGTCCAATTGTGGAAAATAATTCCGCTGCTTATGGATGAAGCGCCGCACCGCTTCGACGGCCTCCCCGGATTGTTCGAGCAGTTCGACCTTATCCCGATCCATGCTGACATTGGCGGCGCGGCGGGTCGAATCCCGGTGCTTTCCATAGAGCTTTAAAAAGGCTTTTACCGCAGCCGGGCTCGTATTGACGAGGTCTTCCGCCTCATTTTTTGAAATGCTGTCCCCTTTGAAAAGCGGATCCCGCATGATTTCGTAAATTTCGGCGACCAAATGCGCGTCCCCGGCTCCGGTAAAGCCAGCAATATCAAAATCATAAATCTCCGCCATTTTCAAAAGGACTTTGGCCGACAGCGCCCGCTGATTGCGTTCCATCAGGTTGAGGTAAGATGTTGAAATCCCAAGGTCTTCGGCCATGCGCGTCTGTGTCAGGCCTAGCGTTTGACGGAACCGGCGAAGACGCGGCCCGACCATTAATTTCTCATTTTTTTTGATCGCCATAACACGGCCTATTTTACAAAATTTACAAAAACAACATTTGTTTATTTACAATCATTACAGAAATACCTCTAATTTACAAACACTTATAGACATGGGTCACCTTTTGTAAATATCGTATGGTCAATTACTCATACAAAGGAGACCGTCAGATGAACGCCCCTGCTAAAAATACAGACCAACCCATTCCCCGCCATAGAGTTTTGGAGAAGGTCAACGCCGCAACAGCCGACAAATACTCAGACGTCCTGACACCGGACGCGCTTTTGTTCCTCGCGGATCTTGAACGCCGCTTTGGTCCGCAACGCAGAATTCTCCTAGATAACCGCGCCTTACAACAAGAGCGCTTTGATGACGGTGAAATGCCGACCCAGCCGCTTGAAACGAAACATATGAGAAACTCGACTTGGGAAGTTGCCCCCTGCCCGAGCGCCCTGCAAGACCGCCGCGTTGAAATCACGGGGCCGGTTGACCGGAAGATGATGATCAATGCGCTGAACTCCGGTGCCAAAATGTTCATGGCGGATTTCGAAGATGCCAGCTCGCCGACCTTTGACAATATGATGTCGGGTCAAATGAACATGCGCGATTATGCGCGAGGTGACTTAGCGCTTAAGACAGATAAAAAGTCCTACACGTTGAACGACGACACCGCGACGATGCTCGTCCGTCCACGCGGGTGGCACCTCGAAGAAAAGCACATCACGGTTGACGGCAAACCCATGAGCGCCAGCCTATGCGATTTTGGTCTGCATATTTTCCACAACGGGACATTACTCGCCGAACAGGAAAAAGGCCCGTTCTACTACCTCCCGAAAATGGAGAGCTATCAGGAAGCGCGCCTCTGGAATGATGTCTTTAACTTTGCGCAAGCTGTTTTGGATATTCCAAACGGCACAATCAAATCCACGGTTTTGATTGAGACGCTTCCGGCGGCCTTCCAGATGGAAGAAATCCTCTATGTTTTACGCAACCATATCACGGGTCTGAATTGCGGACGTTGGGATTATATTTTCTCTTACATCAAAACCCTGCGCAATCATTCGCAATTCGTCCTGCCGGACCGGGCTCAGGTCGGCATGGACCGCGCGTTTCTCTCTGCCTATGCCACACGGTTGGTCGAAGTCTGTCATAAACGCCGCGCCCATGCGATGGGCGGCATGGCGGCACAAATTCCGGTTAAAAACAATCCTGAGGCCAATGAAGCGGCGTTTGATAAAGTCAGAAATGACAAGAAACGCGAGGCCAAAATTGGTCATGACGGCACATGGGTCGCGCATCCTGATCTCGTCCCTGTCGCCATGGATATCTTTAACGATGTCATGCCGAGCAAGCACCAGATTCACAAAAAACGTCAATCTGCCCGGGTCAATGATGAGGCTATGATTGCCCCACACACAGGTACGATTACCGAAGCCGGAGTGCGCACTAATATTGAAGTCGGAATCCGTTATATTGCGGCTTGGCTTTGTGGACGCGGCGCTGTGCCGATCCACAATCTGATGGAAGATGCCGCAACGGCTGAAATCTCCCGCACGCAAATCTGGCAGTGGCTCCGTCACGGCGCCAGCCTTGAGATGGAAGGCGGTTACAAGGAAACGCTGAGCAAGCGCCTCTATGACCGCCTCTTCGCCGAAGAAGTAAAAAAGCTCCGGACGGAATTCTCCGATCAAGATTTCACTGATGGGCGCTTCGAAGAAGCGGCTGACATTTTCACCCAAACCGCGACAGCGCAAACGCTGCCCGATTTTCTAACAATCCCCGCTTACGACATTTTGGAGAAATAAAGATGACTTACTCACAAACCTTAGAAACCTTGCAATCCCGTTATCCGAACGGCGTCCCGGGCGGAATTTCAGTCGAGGACCTCGCTCAGCTCAAAACGCAAAACACGTTTGAGACCCATCTGGATATTGCCAAAGCGATGGCGAAAGTCATGCGCGCCGATATGGCCGCTTATGACGCCGACAGCTCTGCCTTTACGCAGTCTCTCGGATGCTGGTCCGGGTTTCACGCCCAGCAAATGCTGCGCGCAATTAAACGCCAAAAAGGCACGCTTGATAAAGCCTATGTCTATCTCTCTGGCTGGATGGTCGCCGGAATGCGCAACAGCTTCGGACATTTGCCGGATCAATCTATGCACGAAAAAACGGCCGTGACAGATCTTATTCAAGAGATTTACACCAGCCTGCGTCAGGCCGATGAAGTTGATTTAAACGATCTCTTCTCAGAGCTGAAAACAACAGATGACCGCGAGGCCGTCTTAGCGAAAATTGACGGTTTCGAAACTTATGTCCGCCCGATTATCGCTGATATTGATGCCGGATTTGGCAATGTTCACGCGACTTACCTCTTGGCCAAAGAAATGATCAAAGCCGGTGCGTGTTGCATCCAAATCGAAAACCAAGTCTCTGATGCCAAACAATGTGGTCATCAAGACGGCAAAGTCACAGTGCCACGCGAAGATTTCGTCGAGAAACTCCGCGCCGTTCGTATGGCGTTTGAAGAACTGGGCGTTGAAGACGGCGTTATTGTTGCGCGGACGGATTCTTTGGGCGCTGGTCTGACACAAAAAATTCCTGTTTCACGCGAAGCAGGCGATTCAGCGGCTGAGTACACCAAATGGCTGGAAACTGAGCCGGTCTCTGAACTGCATCAGCTCAAAGACGGTGAAATCGCTATTCAACTCGACGGCCAACTCGTCAAGCCAACCCGCCTGCCAAATGGTCTTTATAAATTCCGTGAAAACACGGGTATTGACCGGGTCGTCGAAGATTGCGTTTCAAGCTTGAATGAGGGCGGCGCCGATCTCCTCTGGATTGAAACGGCTACACCGAATGTGGGCCAGATCGCGGATATGGTTCGCCGTATTCGCGAGAAGGCGCCCCAAGCCAAGCTCACCTATAATAATAGCCCGTCGTTTAACTGGACGCTCAATCTGCGGAAACAGGTTCGCGAAGACTGGATTGCCTCTGGCAAAATCGCGGCTGGCGATTATCCGGACAATAACCAACTTATGTCAGCGGCTTTTGATCAGGATTCCTTGGGACTTGAAGCAGACCGCCGCTTGCAAAACTTCCAGACGGATATTTCCCGCGAAGCCGGTGTCTTTCACAACTTGATTACGTTGCCGACCTTCCACGGCACGGCCAAGGTCATGAATGATTTGTCTGAAGGTTATTTCGGCGAGCAAAAAATGCTGGCTTACGTCAAAGAGATTCAACGCGAAGAAATTCGCCAAAATGTCTCTGCCGTGAAGCATCAACATGAGGTTGGCTCCAACCTCGGAGATGACTTCAAGGAAATGACCGGAGGCGACCGGGCATTAAAAGCGGGCGGAACGCATAATACAATGAACCAATTTGAGAGCGCCGCGTAATCAATTTGGAGAGTCTGCGGAAAACTTCCTCCCTCTGCGGACTCTCTAATGTTTTGGATAATTTGACGAAGAAGGCTTAGGCCTTCTTCTCGCTTAAGCCTTCTTTTCCCAAGCGCCTCTGGCATTTTGTTGATAATAGGCCAGCTCTGCTCCAGCGTCTTTGAGCTTTTTCCACCGACCTCTTTCCTGTTTTATTTCACTCTCCGACCGGCCATTTATCATGACCATGGCGCGCTCCACGCCGCTCATTTCGGAAATCTCTGCGCCGCCAATCAGGAAAACGGCGTCAAAGCCTTTGGCGTCATCGGCCTCGGCACTAAGCAGAATGGGTTGCCAGTCCGCCATCGGCTCGTCATCCCGGCCATGGGGTAGGAAGCTGTCATCGCGAAACGTCCAGAGAAGGTCGTCCATCTCCTTCAGCATCTCTTTGGGAAGTTTTACAAGGGCCCGCCAGCCTTTGGTCAGTGTTTTTTCCAACAGCTCCGGCAGCACATTTTCAATTGTGCTGCCTTCAAGGTGATAAAACCAATGCGCCGGAATATCCCTCTGTGGAACAGGTGCCATTAGCCTTCGTAATTATCCGCAATCCAACGGTTTAAAAGCCGGGCTCCGAATCCCGTCCCGAATGTGGTTTCGCGTGGGTCATGGCGGGTATTCTTCATGCCCATACCTGCAATATCGAGATGCGCCCAAGGCGTGTCTTTGCCGACAAAGCGTTGCAGGAATTGCGCGGCAGTAATTGACCCGGCTGCCGGGCCGCCAATATTTTTCATATCCGCAAACGGACTATCGAGCAACTTGTCATAGGCTTTCGCAAGCGGCAGACGCCATGTTTTTTCGGTCGTCGTTTCGGACGCCGTCATGATTTGCTTCGCCAGTTTGTCATTATTGGAAAAGAGTCCGGCATGTTCATGGCCAAGCGAGGTAATAATGGCCCCGGTCAGTGTCGCCAGATCAATCATCGCAACAGGTTTGATCTTCGTCACTGTATAGTGAAGCACATCACAGAGAACCAATCGGCCTTCCGCGTCGGTATTTTGAACATCAATTGTTTGGCCCGACATAGAGGTGACTATATCACCGGGGTTTTGGGCTTTGCCGTCCGGCATGTTTTCAACGAGACCCACCAAACCAACAACATTGGCTTTGGCTTTGCGTTTTGCGAGACCTATCATGGCGCCAACTACGGCTGCGGAGCCGCCCATATCGCCTTTCATATCCCACATACCATTTCCGGCCTTCAGCGAAATACCGCCTGAGTCAAAGGTGACACCTTTACCGATAAGGGCCGTCGGTTTGGCGTCTTTTTCTCCACCTTCCCAGCGCATGATCACAAATTGCGACTCGCGTTCGGATCCGACACCGACTCCGAGGAAAGCATTCATTCCAAGGGCCGTCATTTTCTTTTCACCTAAAATTTCGACTTTTAAGCCAAAGCTTTCAAGCTCTTTGATTTTGGCGGCATAGGCTTTCGGAAATAAAACATTGGAGGGTGTGTTGACCAAATCGCGGGCATAAATCTGACCATCACAAACCGGACCATGATAATTTTCATAAGATGCCTTCGCTGCAGCGGCGTCGTCCACGGCAATTTTTAGCGTCTGTATTTGTTTGGTTTTTGTCAGAGTGGCTTTGGTTTTATGCGCGTCAAAGCGGTATGCGGCCAGACGGGCGCCAACCGCGGCGCGGGCCGCATCATCGGCACTGGCGTCTGAGCCCATATGCACTGTCAGGGTTGTTTCCCCGGCAGGAAGTAGATGTTTCACCGCTTTGGCGGTCAGGATTTCATAATCAACGGTGTCATCTTTTCCAGTCCCGACGACTAACAAACGGACAGCTTTTGCCCCGCTCATAACGAAGGTTTCAAAAAACTTTCCTGATTCGCCTTTGAACTCACTGGCTTTCAGAGCGGCGTCAAAATTCGCCTGCGTCGAATGACTATAAGATTTCGCCGACTCACCCATGGCCATATTTTGACCGGCAAACACGATCGCTGTACCGGATGACACGGGTTTATTTGCAATAAAGCTAACTTTCACGGGAGACTCCTTCTGACGACAAACGTCAAAAATATATTACGGATTTTATAGTTGTGAATGCTAGTAACTTACGACCCATCAGATTAGAAGGGCAAAGCGGTGCAAATGTCATATTTGTGCCAAACTTAACGGGCGAAAAGTGAGTATGACCCTGCTGCAACGCTATTTTTGGACGCAAGCTTTGTGGCCGCTACTTCTATCTCTTTCCGCATTAGCCGGGTTGGCTTTGCTGACTCAAAGCCTACAAACACTGGATTTAGTGGTCGATAACCGGCAATCCGCCCTGACGTTCCTCAAGATTACCTTTCTGGCCCTCCCGCAATTGATTTCAATCATCATGCCGCTCTCGGTGTTTATGGCGGCGCTCTATGCGTTAAATCGGTTAAATACGGATTCAGAGCTGATTGTCGCAAAAGCCTCAGGGTTTTCTCCTTGGCAAATTGCGTCCCCGGTCATCCGGCTTGGAGCTTATGCCTTGATTGCCCATTTAATACTTAATCTGTTGGTTCAGCCGCTCTCCTTCCGCCAAATGCGCGCCGAAATTTTGAAAGTCCGCACAGATATTGCGTCTCAAATGGTCCAAGCAGGAGAGTTTGTGACACCTTCTCCGGGTCTCACTGTTTATGCGCGGGAAATCGGCGCAGATAGCACTTTACAAGATGTCATGATTTATGATGCCCGCGATCCCAAAGATATAACAACACATACCGCTAAAAGTGGCGAAGTGAAGCGAAACGACTCACAAGTCATGCTCACTTTGAAAAACGGAAGTGTGCAGAAAAAACTGGATGACGGGTCTCTGGATGTCATTGAGTTTCAGGATTATGTCCTGGATTTATCGGATGTCATGGCAATGGACAATGTGTTGCGTCTAAAGACTTCCGACCGGTTTTTGCATGAGCTATTACGGCCCGACCCAAGAGAGTTTGCCAATCGGAAGTTCAAGCGCGAGCTGGCCGCTGAAGGTCACGCGCGTCTTTCAGCCCCTTTGTATAATATCGCTTTGGTCATGCTGGCCTTAAGCTTCATGGTTCGGGGCGAGCATTTACGACTGGGGTATGGTCGACGTATCGCTATCTGTGCGTTTCTAGGCTTCGTTATCCGGCTCTCAGGCTTTGCCGTTGCGTCCGCCGCTGAAGCAGACCAAAAGCTAAACTTCATTCAATATTTATTGCCTGTCCTCGTTATTGTCTATTGCACCTATTACTTCATGCGGAAAAAACGAATTCGCTCTATGGGACAAGCAAAACGGGCCCGGGAATATGCCAAAAATGTTGTGACCCATCGGGCCGAAATTCCGGGGGCAGCTTCATGAAATCCCTTCTCACCCGTGCCACATTGAACCGGTATATCGCAATAAGGGTCATTCGCTCACTTACGATTGCCTTTATGGTCGTCACGGGCATCATTATGCTCGTTGATTTTGTCGAAGGCAGCCGCAATCTCGGGAGCGACACGGATATTTCGTCGTTCCAACTCGCCTATTTAACCCTGTTGAAAACCCCGAAGCTCATTGAACAAACCATTCCTTTTGTCGTTTTGTTCGGGGTAATGGGGGCACTCTACGGGCTCAATAAACGCAGTGAATTGATCGTCATGCGGGCCTCCGGCGTGTCGGCTTGGCGGTTTCTCTTACCGGTTATTTTTGTGACGGGCCTCTTGGGACTGGTTTGGTCGCTTCTTTTCAATCCACTCGCCTCAAGCATGATGAGCGAATATGATCTCATTCGCGAGAGTTTCGGAACGCAATCCTCGGCTGAAGCTAAAACCGTTTGGTTGCGTGAAGGCGATGACTCACTCCAAACCGTCATTCGGGCAGACAACCTACAGGCCGATTCAAAAATTCTCATAAACCCTAGTTTTTATCAACTTTCTCTGGATGAGAACGGACGGACAGTCTTTAGTCGCCGTTTCGACGCCCAAAAGGCCCGGTTGATCACTCAAGGCTATTGGGAATTGTCAGATGTGACGGAAAACGCTCCCGGAGAAATCAAACAATTCCGCAAAACAATTTCTCTGCCCACACAGATTACCTTGAAACAACTCGACGAAGTCGGCGAGAAAAAAGTAGCTCCGCCTTTCTGGTCACTGCCTTCGGCGATTAAAACCAATGAAAGGGCCGGATTTTCGGCGCTCGCTTTTCGAATGCAATTCAACAAACTTTTGGCCCTCCCCATCATGCTTATTGCGATGACCTTTATTGCGGCGGGTGTCTCAATGCACTTAACGCGTCAAGGCGGCACGCTCCGCCTGTTAATCACCGGGGCCGCAATGGGGTTTGGCGTTTATTTCGTCGACTCTATGATTAGCGCGTTTGGTGAAGTGGCAATTGTTCCTGTGGTACTCGCGGCATGGTCCGTTCCAATCTTTGTTTTACTGGCCGGAATCAGCTATCTTTCCAAAGTTGAAGATGGTTAGGTTTTGGTAGCTCTCTCAGAAAAGGGCTCTGTAATCTGACTGAAATTTAACGTCCCTAACCCTAGAGAGGCGTTAGACTTCTCCTGTAAGAAAACAGCGTAAGAATTGCCTTTAAAGCGGAAAGTCGTATAAGCGCGAAAACTCAAGCTGGATAAAATTATGACGGCCAAAATCTCTAAATCTTTTAAAAATCTTTTGCTTGGCGCTGCGCTGCTCACAGGTTCTGTTGCGACAGCTCAGGCGCAGGTTCCAAATCACGGCATTGCCGCTGTCGTCAATAGCGATATTGTCTCGACATATGATCTACGCCAACGCGTTCTCTTCATGCTCGCAACAACCGGCGCAAAGCGCGATGAAGAAACGTTGACCCGCTTACAGCAACAAGCTCTTCGCAATCTGGTCGATGAGCATTTGCAAATGCAGGAATCTAAAAAATACGAACAAGAAATCTCAGATGAAGAAGTTAATCAATCCGTCGCCCGCTTAATTGGGCGGAACGGGTTGGACCCGAACGAAGTTGTCTCCAAACTGGCAGCGACGGGGGTCTCCATTGAAACCCTGCGCGATCAGGTTCGGTCAGAAATTGCTTGGCAGCGTATTGTGAACGGTCTTTATGGATCCCGCATTCGGATTTCAGATGACCAAATCAATGAAACGCTAAATCGTCTGACGGCAAGTGCCGATAAACCCAGCTTTCGCATAGCCGAAATTTATATTGAAGCCACGCCCGAAATCGGCGGAATGGATGGTGCCATGGAAGGTGCCAAAGCTATGATCGAACAGGTTCAAGGCGGCGCCCCCTTCCCGCTTCTGGCGCAGCAATTCTCGTCTGCTCCGAGTGCAGCCAAAGGCGGCGATGTCGGTTGGGTGCATGAAGGCGAACTCCGCCCTGAAATTGACGACGTTATACAGACAATGGAAACAGGGGCCGTCTCTGCCCCAATTCAAGTGCCCGGCGGCGTTTATGTTGTCGCTCTTATTGAGAAAAAAGTTTCCAAGGCGGATACCCTCTATACACTTAAGCAAGTCAACTTTGCGGACGTAGGGACAGAAGCCGCCAAGACACGACTTTTCGCCCTTAAAGACACACTCAAATCCTGTGATACTTTAAAGACAGACGTTGAGGCCATTGAAGGCGTGACACAGGCCGAAATGGGAGAGCTTAAAGCCAGTGAATTAAACCCCGAATTGCTTGATATTTTGGCAGCGACCAATGTTGGTAGTCTCTCCGATCCAATTGAACGTCCAAACGGCGCGGCGTCGATTATGGTCTGCTCCCGTGAGGCGACGGGCGAAAACATTCCAACGCGCGACGAAGTCGAAAATCGCTTGATGGATCAGCAACTTGCTCTCGCCTCCCGTCGGGCCCTACGCGATATACGCCGTAAATCCACCGTCGTCGTTCGCTAAATATTATGGCGGCCCCTCTCTTAGTGAGCATGGGCGACCCAGCCGGTATCGGGCCTGAAATCACGCTAAAAGCCTGGGCCGCCCTACGGCATGAGCCTCGATTTGCCTTTGCCGTTATGGCCACCCCGCGCGTCCTTGAGCGCGCAAATGAAAATTTCGGGCACGAGTTGATCGAAATTGAAGATTGCGACGAAATAGATGAGGTTTTCTCCGAAGGCCTTCCAATATTGCCCATAGACGGACGCGTCCCTGAACCGGGCGAACCCGATCCAGATCATGCGTTAGCCGTCACAGAGAGCATAGAGCGCGCTGTCTCGCGGTGTCTCTCCGGCAAAGCAGACGGCCTGGTGACGAATCCCATCGCCAAAGACATTCTTTATAAAGCAGGTTTTAAATTTCCCGGTCACACGGAATATCTCGGCCAACTCACTGAGGGTCATAAACCGCCCTATGCGCGCGGCCCTGTCATGATGTTGTCCGGCGGAGGCTTGCGAGTCGGTTTGGCGACGGTTCATCTCGCGCTAAAAGACGCGGTCAAACACCTGACCTCTGACGCTATTCTACGCAATGCCCGTGTCATGGACGGGGCCCTTAAATGTGATTTTGGAATTGCCAAACCCCGTCTGAGCCTGACAGGGTTGAACCCCCATGCCGGAGAACACGGTGCTCTAGGCCGAGAAGAAATAGATATTATCAACCCCGCGGCTCGGGCGTTGAGA
>Ga0115567_10005305_pt1 | contig 12506 bp, 12 predicted proteins | sample COGITO_mtgs_1204_2_FD_88679 | JGI IMG/M metagenome (GOLD analysis project Ga0115567, IMG submission 88679) | Pelagic marine microbial communities from North Sea - COGITO_mtgs_120412 | ecosystem: Environmental > Aquatic > Marine > Epipelagic | place: Germany:Helgoland, sampling site Kabeltonne...
CAGAATGGCCGGAAACGCGCCCTCGGGATCGGCGCCCGACAGGGTGAAGTCGTCGGTATGGCAAAGGCCCGTCGCCTTGATCTCGACCAGAACCTCGCCCTTTTTCGGGCCGTCGAGGTTCACGTCCATGATTTCAAGGGGTTTGCCAGCCTCGACTGCCACGGCGGCGCGTGTTCTCACGGTCATTCCCCCTCTGACGCGTCCGTCCCGTGCACGAGTGCTCAGGACGTCGCGCCGTTACTCAGGCTTGAGTATGAGCGCCGCCTCCCGCTCAAAACAACTAAGACAATGGTAGGTAGTGGCGCAGATGGACAGGGCCGGGCGCCTTCGGCATAGTGTTGCGACGACGAAAGCGTTTCGTGCCTGCCGCGTTTCTCGGAGAGGCAAGCGCTGCCGAGGAGGTGTCTTGAATGAAACTACATGCCACCGTTCTGGCGGCCGTATTGCTGGTCGCGGCGTCCCCTTTGCAGGCCGCAGATTACTCGGACCCGACCTGGCCCTGCATTCAGCGCAAAGTGGAAAGCCTGTCCGCCGGTCTGATGTGGTCGCTGCCCATGCCGACCGGGGCAGATCCGGCAGATGACGACCTTGGCGCGGACATCCAGACCCTTGCCGATGCGCTGTCCCTGCGCCGTATCCCGCTGGAGGATCTCGAACCGCAGATCGAATCCTTCGCCGCCCGGCATGATGGCGACCCCGAGGTACTGGGGCAGGTGTTTTCAGGCGTTTTCGATCATTTGAACAAGCGCCGGTCGAGGATCATCGCAGGCATCGGTGACTTCTCGCAGAGCCAGATTGCCCTCGCCAAGCAGATCGATGCGACGCGGATCGAGACGGATGCACAGATCGACAAGGCCGATCCGGATTTCGACCGCATCGATACGCTGGAAGAGAAGCTGGATTGGGATCAGGTCATCTTTACCGACCGTCAGCGCTCGATCCAATATCTGTGCGAAACACCGGTGATCATCGAACGCCGCCTTTTCGAGATTGCCCGGATGCTACAGCAGGCGGCACGCGGATAGCGCGGCGCGTCAGTTCCATTCCATCTCGGTATAGGCCACGGTGGCGTTGCGCGGATTGTAGGCCTTGAAAAGCTCCCAGAAGGGCGCTTCGCGTTGCGCAATTGTCTCGGCCGCCTCGCTCAGACGCACGCCCGCATCAATAGCGGCGCGGGTATCGGCCTTGAGCACCTCCAGATAGCGCAGCAGATCTGCCGCGCCTTCGGGCCAGTCAAGGGACGGGCCGCCATGGCCGGGCACCACCCGTTCGGCAGGCAGGGTGCCCAAGCTCTCCAGCACCGCTTGCCAGCCCGGCAGGCTGCCATCCAGCGCGGGGGTGTGCCGATGAAACACCAGATCGCCCGCAAAGAGCGTGCCGGTCAGATCATCGCGCACGGTGACATCGGTGCCGGTATGGGCCAGCGGCCAGGCTTGCAGATGTAGTGCCCTGCCCCCCAGATCGATGGACATCTGCGCGCCCACGGTCACGTCGACCTCGGCAACATGCGAGCCCAGAAAATGCGCCGGACCGATCAGCCGCTGAAAGCTCTGGGTGTAATTTTCCTGCCGGTCCGCCAGCGCGCGGGGCAGGCCCGCGTGGCCAACCACCTTGGCGCCGGTTCCCTCAAAGGCCGCTGCGCCAAGAACGTGATCGGGATGCATATGGGTCAGGATCACATGACTCACCGGCAGATCGCTGCGCGCCCTGATCGCCCGCCACAGCGCCTCGCCCATCCAGCGCGCGGCGCCGGTGTCGATCACGGCCACATGACTCTGGCCAATGACGAAGCCCAGATTGCTGACATCTCCGCGATTTTGCGCGTCAGGCTCGGCCACGGTCCCCCGATGCACAAAAACGCCCGGTGCGATTTCCTGAACGGGCAACGCCGCGCCGGCGGTCCGGCACGACGGCCCGCCTTGCAGGACATGTGGCGGCTGGGTGGCGATATCGGGCGGGCGCGCGGCCAAAGCCGCCTCGCACCCTGCCAGGGTCTGCGCCTCGTAGCCCGCGACCAATTGGTCGCGGCACGGCGCGGCGGCTGCCGCGATGCACAAGGTTACAATGGCTTCGAACATGCGCGCCCCTTCCATGATAAGCTGTCACAGTCGCGTCCGGGTGCCCAATGCCCCTTTGGTATATGTATATTCGAGCGTCCATATGTGCTATGTTTCGGATGCGCGACCTGCGCAGGAGGAAGACAGATGGCATCGCACCTTGTGTTGCTCGCAACCCTTGCCGCGTTTGCCGCAGGCCCCGTTATGGCCGGGGAGACAAAGCCCGGCGCGCTGCAAGACAGTGCCACATGGGATGACCTGCGCGGCGATGTGGTCGGGGACGCACCCCTACCCCCCGGCGATAACCTGCTGACGCTTGGCGCACCTTACCGCGCCAATGATGCAGCCACGGTGCCGATCACGCTGACCCAGAACCAGACAGGCCGCCGGATTACCGGCGTCACTGTCGTGATCGATGAAAACCCTGCACCGGTGGCCGCCGTCTTTTCATTCTCCGAAGCGATGGGCCCGCTCGATTTCGAATTGCGCGTGCGGGTGGACCAATATTCCAACGTACGTGCCATCGTCGAGACGCAAGAAGGGCTGCAGATGACCGGCCGTTTTGTCAAGGCGTCGGGGGGATGTTCCGCCCCGGCCTCGCGCGATCCTGCGGCGGCCCTTGCGGGGCTGGGGCAGATGAGGCTACGCTCGTTCGATGCGGCAGGCAAGCAGTCCGAGCACCGCAGCGAAGCGCAGGTCATGGTCCGCCATCCCAACTATTCGGGGCTGCAACGCGACCAGATCACGCAGCTTTTCATTCCCGCGCATTTCATCGACCATCTGGAAGTCTGGCAGGGCAGTGAGGTTCTGTTTACCATGGAGGGTGGTATTTCAATCTCCGAAAACCCGGTTTTCCGGTTCTCCTACAATGACGACGGATCGCCTACACTGACAGTAAAAGCCACAGATACGGACGGGAACAGCTGGGAGAATACCCTGCTCAAGTCGGCAGAAAGCTGAGCCCGCCTCGCGCCGCCACCCATTTGCGTGCGGCGCGGATTGCACGCGTTTTTCTGGCGCCCGAAGATCAAAAACAGACGATCTCGGCTTCGGCCTGCGCGCGGCGCAGGTCCGCGACCATGTTCTCGGCCACGGCGGAGCTGACGAAAAACGACATGCGCTCTCCGCCCACCCGGCGCATCGACAGCACGGTTTCAGCTTCGAGATATTTCTCATATGTCAGGATCGACGCCACTTCATCGATGGAACACGCACAGCGGTCCAGCATTTCGCGGCTTTGACCGTTAGCCGCCATGCAGGCGAATACATAATCCGCCCGCGCCGCAGTGGGAAAGTCATTGAGGCTGCCCGGGGCAGGTTGCGCCGTTGCCGCGACCGGGACGGCGCACAGCAGGGCAAGGAGGCGGCACAGACGGCTCATGGACTGCTGTCCAGCCGCAGGAAAGTCAGTTCAGACTTGTAGACCTCGCCCCCCGACGCCTCGGCCAACAGATGCGTATACCAGCCCGGCACGTCTTCGGACATTGTCACGCGCAGTTCCAGATCTCCAAATCCCTTCATGCGGTCGATGTTCGGGTCCCCTGCAAAAGGGTTCATCCGGATCGTCTGCGTGGCCACCATGCGTCCGTCCACGATCGTCTCGCCCGCCGTCATGTCGGTGGGTTGGATCAGCGCTTCCTTGACCCGGTTCCGGATATAGTCCGGCGATCCGCCTGCCGCCTCCGCCATGTCCCGCACGACCGTCTCATAGAATACCATGATCATCGGATTGCCGACGCTGGCCGGAAAAGTACCCAAGGACCGATGCTTGCCGTCGCGCCTGAATTCAATCAGCGCGATATCGATGTCTCCGGTGCGGAAGCTGAGGGCGATATCGCCCGTATCGCGCGCCTCTGCCTCGGGCTTGAGCGTGTTGGTCACATTGCGGGAATAGATCAGTTCCTTGTCACGGCCCACCTCGTCCAGTGTGCCCCCTCGGAACAGCATGTCATAGGTCGCGTCCCCGTCCAGCGATGCCGCGAAAACAGCCCCCGCCATGACCATCGACACAATTCCGGCCGCCGCGTATCTCAGCATTTGGAGTCCTCCCTAGTCTCAAGTTTCGTGGCTTGGCACCGAAGTGTCACCGCCTACCTTCGTCGGTAGTGACGCGTCCGGCTCCATTGCTTTGTGCAAGGATTGCACGTGCCAGCGGATTTTCCAGTCGATCAAAGCGCGCAGCCGCGTCAATTCCACCGGTTTGGACACGACAGAAACACCTTTGGGAATTCCGGTTCGCCGCAAGGCGATGCTGCGGTCTGCGGTGATGATGATGGCAGGCACATCGCTGAGCGTGGCCGCGCGGATGCCTTGGATGGCATCCACACCGGTTTCGCCATCGTCCAGCTGGTAGTCCGCCAGAATCACGTCGGGCGCCATGCCCAGATCATCCAGCATAGCCAGCGCATCCGCCACCGATGAGGCCGCCAGCACACTGGCGCCCCAGTTTTCCAGCCATTGAACAGTCCCGTATAAAACATCGGGATCATTTTCGACGACCATTACAATGTAGTCCAGCGGCACGTCATTCGAGGGCGCCGGAAAGGCCGGGACCGGAACGCTCGCCCTGGCGCCGGCAACCACGTCCATTTCGATACTGAACACCGAGCCGCGTCCGGGCCCCGAACGCACCGAAAGGCCATGACCCAGCAAGCGGCAGGCCCGGTCCACCACCGAAAGCCCAAGCCCCGCCCCCGCCTCTCCCGAGCCGTTTTCAGCACGGGTGAATTCGTCGAATATCCGCGACTGGTCCTTGCGGGGAATGCCGATACCGGTGTCCCAGACCTGAAGCACGACCTTTTTGCCGACGCGCCGACATCCCAGCAGAACCCGGCCCCTCGGCCTGGTATATTGCACCGCGTTGACCACCAGATTCTGGATCGACCGCAGCAGATAAACCGGATCAGACCGCACCGTCAGCGAACAGGAAACCACATCCAGCCGCACAGATTTTTGCGCTGCTATCAGTTCCTGATCGGCATGCACGCCTTCCATCAATGCGCCAAGGCTCACATCCGCCGGATCGACCGTATCGGGATCCGCGCTTTCCAGACGCGAAAGGTCCAGAAGCGAGTGCAGCAGCTGCTCGGTAGAGGTAAACGCCTTTTGCAACCGCTCGACCGTCGGCAGGAACGACGTGTTGCGCGTCGTCTCCTGCAAGGTGGAAATCAGCAGTTTCGCCGCATTTATCGGCTGAAGCAGATCATGGCTGGCCGCCGCCAGAAACCGCGTCTTGGACGACACCGCCGCTTCGGCGCGTTCCTTGGCGAGGCGCAATTCTTCCTCGATCCGGGTCAGTTGCTGATATTGCGCTGTCAAATTCGCATTGGCGCGCGTCAGCTCTGCCGTTCGCTCCATCACCCGGTTTTCCAGAAGTTCCTTGGACCGCGTTTCAAGCGTTACATCCTTCACCTCGACCAGAAAGCCGCCATCGGGTAGCAGATTGGCGTGAACGTCCAGCACCCGGTCCGCCCCGTTGGTCAACTTGCGCCGCACGAAACCGCGCTGGCGCAACTCTTCGCGCCAGCCCTCGACATGCAAAAGCGCACGATCGGACATCAGCGACCGCGAGCGCATGGACTCCAGAAGATGTTGCAGCGGCACACCCGGCTGAACAGCCGTCAATGGAAGCGACAGAATTTCGCGGAACCGGCCATTTTGCATCGTCAGTTCACCCTGCGCCGAAAACGTGCAGACACCCGAGCTCATGTTCTGAAATACGGCCCTGAGGTAATCGGCCTGACGGTCGATCAGATGTTCCTTTTCCACCCGGTTACGGCGCAAAAGGGCAGTGATTTCCGTCAGCAAGAGCACCGTATTTTCAGGCGAGGTGACCTGCGCGCTCATCTGATACCAGCGGTCGTGCGTAAGTTCCGCAACCAGCGAGATGGCGGCATGTTTGCTTTTGCGATGATCCGGTGTCAGGCTTTTATACACGCCGGCCAGATCGAGGTCGGTGGACACCAGATGCGCGCTTTGCTGCATCAGTTCGAAATACCCGCCCAGTTCAAGCTCCGGCGTCAGCCGGTCCGCGATATCAGGCAGAAGATTGCGAAACAAATCGTTGCACACGTCCAGCCGCCCATCGAAAAACAGGGCCAGCCCCTCCTCCATCGCCGAGAGGGCCTGTGTCAGGTTGCGGCGTGTCCGCTCAGTTTCGTGGCGCACCGATTCAAGTTCAAGGCTCTGCGCCGCCACCTTCTGCTGTAACTCGATGGCCGACTGAAAGGCTTGATAGGCCGAGCCGCCCAATTCCTTTTGGCGCCCGGCGCGCTGCATCAGCGCCTCTATGATCCTGGTCTGTTTTGCGACCTGCACCTCGGGCGGATCGTTTGGGTCGATCATGCTCAATGCAGACCCCCTTCCACCGGCGCAAAGAAGGCGACACCTACAAAGGTCTGGTTCATATGCACGCCGCAATGCTGCTCGCCATAGGTGTTGAATCCAAACACACGCTCGCGCCTCAGGATGCCGGATGCCTGGCTGGCCATTTGCTTCTGCTCGATCTCCAGTTTGCGCAGAACGCAGTCGAAACCGAGGATGAAATCGGGACGGCCCCCGCCCGGCTCCCGGATGTCCAGACCAGCCTGAAGGGTTTTGAGGATCTCCTGCCCCTGACCCAGCGTCATGATAAGCCCGTTGTCGATTGCCGCCAGAAAGGACAGCCCCCCGTCGTCATCGGCCTTGGAAATCGCGCGCACATAGTGGTGATCGTTGAAATTCACCAACAGGGGGTTTTCTGCGAAGATCTGGGGCGAAAGATCCGCAACGTCACAGCCGACAAGCCGCGCGTATTCCGCAGCAGCCGGCGCGCCGTTGATTTCCAGCACCTTTCGCGCATCAGGGTCGGCGTGGGTTATCACGATCTGAGTGTCACCGGGCAGGAAGTGGTCAAACCCGATCCCCGCAAAGGGCAGGTTCGTTTCGATGAATAGCAGAACCGCCGCGTTGCGATGAGCCCGTCCGTTGTGCAGAACATAGGTTTCCTCAAACCGCAGAAGATCGCCGGCCGAGCCGCCGAAAATGGGCAGATCCCCCAGCGCGGCCTCCAGCGTCGAGACCAGAAAATCCTCCTGTTTGGCCAGACCGTCCGCAAAGATCAGCCCCAGCCGGTTCCAGCCGGCGGTGCGGCGAAACGCGCGGTCATGGCGTTGGGCGTCCGCCGCGATCTGCACGGTGGACAGCGGGCAAAGGGGTTCGATCAGCAAAGAGCAGCAGCGAAAATGCCGCTTGGGAAAGATAAGCAGCAACAGGACACCGGCCTCGTATCCCCGGCCGGTGATCTGCCCGGCAGAAGAGCAGCCGAAGACTGGAATGCCGCCCAGTTCCTCCTCCAGCGTTTCGGCCACCAGCTGCATGTTCTGGCCGCCGGGTGCAAACGCCAGGATAAAGCAGGTCTTGGCCGAATCGACACCCGCTGCAGCCTCGCGCGCAGCATCACATGGATCAAGCGCCCGCGACGTCTCTACCCGGATCAGGGAGGGACGATCTGTATATTCTGGCACGGCTTGCGCCATCAGTTATTCAGAAAGGCGCGTACTTCGGGCTCCGAACCGCTCTGTCGCGCAATCGCCCCCTCGACCATGACAACCGCCTGCGTCCGGTTGCGCGCGCCCAGCCGCCGGAGCAACGCGGTGATATGCGCCTTGACGGTCGCCTCGGCCAGCGAAAGCTCGTAGGCGATCTGCTTGTTTGGTTTGCCAGTGCAGATCAGCTTCATGATCCGCTGTTGTTGCGGCGTCAGTGCGCGCAACACGGGATGCAGATGCTCGGTTGTCTCGCACTCGGCTTGCGTCTGGTAATCCTTGGGCACATGCGTATGCCCTGCCATGATCTTGGCCAGAACGGATTTCAATGTGAGCGCCGAGGCGTCTTTGGGCAGGAAACCCGCAGCGCCCTGTCGCATCAGCGATTGCACCAGTTCGACGGACGCCAGTGACGAAATGACAAGAATGCGGGCATCGGGGACGATACCCCGCAACTTGCAAAATCCTGAAATACCAGAGACATCCGGCAATTTGAGATCAAACATGACAAGGTCCGGCACAAAGCCCGAGTCAATGATCGTGACAGCTCCGCCAAGCGAATTGGATTTACTGATTTTCGCGCCGAAAAAAATCAGCTCCAGCGCGGACTCCAATGCATCACGATATAGCGGATGATCATCGACGATCAGAATTGAACGCAATGGTTCCGAGGCGACTTGCGGGGTCGCATCTTCCATGTTTGAGTCCTCCCTGATCAAAGCCTAGCGACGTCAGGCAAATTTTCAACGTTTTTAAAAACAAGCGGTCACCTGCACATCGCGATCACGCGCTTGCCGCGAACAGTGGCGCTCGGGTGCGTCGGCCCCTTCGAACAAACACAAGGCTCATCGCGCGCCGGACATAGACTTCTCAATTCGCTGAGCGGCAGGCAGGATCGAAGATCGGTGCAAATTGCGCATCGCCAAGCGTCAGTTCGGTCCGCCTCATCAGGTCATCGTAGTGTTGGTCGATGTAATTGATGAAGGCGGGCTCGGTCGTCTGTCCGACGGGCGCTTGGGCAACGGCATGCATCATGAATACATCAAAACGACATAGCCCACTGGGATTGGAATTCACCATATTGCGCATGAATACCCGCGAGTCCCAGGGCAGATGATACAGGCTTACCGGTGTTTCCTGAAGCTTTGATTGAAATCCAGCGGTTTGGTCGAACAACAGGATATCCATGCCGAAGGTGAAGGATTGATACAATTCCTCGATCAGGATCGACTTGTAAAAGGCGCGCTCCAAGCTTCCGGACTGCGACCTGGGGGACTGCTTGACCATGATATGAGTCCCCTGTCCCCGCCGTCCGAAGAAGGTCTGCGCCATGCCGGGCGACGTCGCGGCAAAGCTGCTGTGTGATCCCAGTCCAAGGCCATAGATCCGATTCATCCAGCCCAGATCGGCCGACAAGGCCTGATTTGGCGGATGTCCCGAGTAGAGGCGCAGAATAACTGTGCGCCCGGATCCGCAGGCGGAGGCGTCCGGCCCGGCGTAACGCATCGGAATGGGCTTGCCAAAAACATGATGTGCCAGTGCCCGAAAGACGTTGATAGTATCAAGCGATGCGGGATGTGGCGGCTGCCCCACGAGGCAAAGGCTGGAGCCGGCCATATCCCTGCCGCTAATATTCACAGGTGTCGACAAATTCCGGCGCGGCATCGTGGTGCGCAAATCGTAGGTCCATCCGCGCCGCGCCATATCCAGATAAGCCAGCCTATCCGCAGCCAGCGGGCCGCCAGCAAGGCAGAGCATCATGATCAAGAGGATAAACCGAGGCATCGTCAATTCCTTTGGACAGGAAACTAGGCCGCGGGGTGCATGTGTCCAAAGCGCGGCCTTTCCCGGTCAAGGATAAGCCTGTCCACCTAGCATGCCTTTCGTGGACGCCTGGATACGGCAGCATCTGCGCCGCGCGGTCCTGACCGCTCTTTGCCGCGCCGCCTGTTTGCGGTGCGCCGCGAGCTGCCAGTTGCCCTAGAGCGGTTCAGTGGCGCGGCGCGGCTGCGCGCGATAGACCAATGATGCTCCGGCTTGTGATGCATGTGTGTCCGCTGTGGCTTGCAGGGCCCCGTGATGCGGCGATTTGATGCAGACCGGATCGGTGGCGTTCGGATCGCCGAGAATCGCCATGGCCTGACACCGGCATCCGCCGAAATCAATCGTCTTGCGCTCGCAGGACTTGCAAGGTTCGGCCATCCACCCGGTGCCCCGATAGGCGTTGAAAGCCGCGCCTTGATACCAGATATCGGCCAACGGTTTGTCCTGCACCCTGTCAAAGGTCAGGTGTTTGATCGTCTGCGCAGCGTGGCAAGGCAGAACCAGCCCATCCGGGGTTACGTTCAGCCCGGTGGTGCCCCAGCCGCCCATGCAGCGTTTGGGGTAATCCTCATGATAATCCGCCGGCACGTAATCGATGACCAGGACGCCAGCCAGTTCCTTGCGGGCCTGCGCCACGATGCGCGTCGCCTCGCGCGCCTGATCGCGTGTGGGCATGAAGGCATCGCGGTTCTTCAGCGCCCAGCCGTGAAACTGCACCGTCGCCACCTCGATCCGGCGCGCGCCCATCTCGACCGCCATTTCCAACGCGCGCGGCAATTGGTGAAGGTTGCGCCGGTGCAGTACCGCGTTCAGCGTCAGGGGAAAACCGATCTGCCCGATCCATTCGGCCACCTGCATCTTGCGCTTGAACCCGCCCTTATAGCCGCCGATTTCGTCGGCCATCTCCGGGCTGGTGCCTTGCAGCGACAGCTGAACGTGATCCAGTCCCGCGCCGTCCAGCGCGCCAAGACGCTTTTCCGTCAGGCCTATGCCGGAGGTGATCAGATTGGTATAAAGCCCTGCATCCCGCGCCGCGCGCACCAGTGCCTCAAGGTCGCGCCGCGAGGCAGGCTCGCCGCCTGAAAGGTGCAGTTGCAGCACCCCGAGCGCGGCAGCCTCATGAAACACACGTGTCCACGTATCTGTGTCCAGTTCCTGATCCTGGCGCGCCATTTCAATCGGGTTGGAGCAATAGGGACAGGACAACGGGCAGCGGTGGGTCAGCTCTGCCAGCATTGCGATAGGAGGCGGAATACTCATGGAGACACTTCCAGAAACCGCCGCAGGCGCAAGGCCTGCAGGAAGTCGTCGCTGTCCTTGGTGATATGCTCGGCGGGCGCATTGAATTTTTTGGCCAGCAGGTCGATGATTTCCGCGAAGCTGCGTGTGCCGTCGACCTCGCTGAGGATCGCATGGCCGATCCCGTCCAGCGTCACCGCGCGTTCAGGCGCCAGCAAGACCCAGGTTTCGCGTATGGCGTCATAATGCAGGCGCACACCGCGCGGCAGAGCGGGGATATCGCCGGGCTGCATCATGATGCCCTTTCCTGCAAAAGAAGGCCCGTACCGGGCTTCCATGCCCCGTGCGGGATGCGCGCCGGCGCGACATAGGCACTCCACAGCGCGTCCAGCTGCGACCACAGAACATCCGTCTTGAAGATCAGCGCCGCGGCCGCTGCATCCTGCTTTTCGGCCGTATCCGCATGGTCCAGAACCCAGCCAAGACCAAAGGCGACATCCTTGGGGGCCTCCTGCAACCGGTTTTTGAAATATGACAGCGAGGCGTCATCGGCAAAATCGTAGTTCTTCAGCAGCCCCTCGATACGGTTGGCATGGATCTTGGGCGCGAAAAGCTCTGTCAGCGACGCGGCCACCGCCTCCAGCAGCGTTTTCTCGCGCACGAAGCGGACATAGGCATCCACCGCGAAACGGGTCGCGGGCATCACCCCGTCGCAGGAGGCCACATAATCCGGATCAAGCCCGACCGCCTCGGCCAGACGCAGCCACCGGCGGATGCCGCCCTCGTTGGTGGCGGTGCCATCATGGTCCTCGATACGGCTGCGCCACTGACGGCGCAGATCAGAGTCCGTAACCCGCGACATGAAGGCGGCGTCCTTCATCGGGATCGACTGTTGGTAGTAATAGCGGTTGATCACCCAGGCGCGAACCTCATCGGGGGTGCAGTCGCCGCCGTGCAGGCGGTGATGAAACGGGTGCAGGTCATGATAGCGCTCGGCGCCGATCCGGCGCAGACGGGCCTCGAAGGTGTCGCGGTTCGGCGTCATGCCATGATCTCCATTCCGTCCTGTCCGATGATCCACCCGGCGGCTGTGACCTTGGCCCGTTCGGCGGAATCGGGCCGCAAAACCGGGTTTGTATTGTTCATGTGAATGTAGACCTTGCGGCCGATATCCATGCCGGCAAAGGCCGCAATGGACCCGTCCGGCCCCGACATCGACATATGGCCCATGCGTTTGCCGGTCTTCGTGCCCAGCCCGGCCTGCACCATCTCATCGTCTTGCCAAAGCGTGCCATCGAAAAGGACCACGTCCGCCCCGTCAAGCCGCGCCCGCAGATCGTCATTCATCAACGCGCAACCGGGGATGTAGAACATGCTTTTCCCGCCCGCCTGAAGATGCACGCCAACGGTCTGGTCCCCGATCAGGTCGGTTTTCACCTCGCCGCTCTCCATATAGAGCGGCACCTTGCCCGGCACCGCGAAAAGCGTAGCCGTCAGGCCGGGGCTGAGGGCAAAGGGCGCGTCCAACGCCACCGTGTTGCGGATCACGGCGCGGGGATCAAGCGCATCGAATACCGGATTGGCGCCCAGAACATCGTGAATTCCTGCCGTGGCAAATAACGTAAAAGCCTGCATTTCCCGCAAGGTCAGCAAGCCGGCCACATGATCGATATCGCCATTGGTCACCAAGACCGAAACAAGCGGGCTGTCCCGCAGCCCTGTCGGATGCAGCACAGACGTCTGTGCCAACTGCAGGCGGATGTCCGGGGAAGCGTTCAGCACGGCCCAAGACGTGCCATCCGCGCTGACGGCAAGAGAGGACTGCGTTTGCGACGGTATCTTGCCTTGCCGGGCCAGATTA
>Ga0115567_10005308_pt1 | contig 12500 bp, 10 predicted proteins | sample COGITO_mtgs_1204_2_FD_88679 | JGI IMG/M metagenome (GOLD analysis project Ga0115567, IMG submission 88679) | Pelagic marine microbial communities from North Sea - COGITO_mtgs_120412 | ecosystem: Environmental > Aquatic > Marine > Epipelagic | place: Germany:Helgoland, sampling site Kabeltonne...
GACGGTAGCACATTTCAACCCATGCGAGAATGCCGTAGCGTAAACTTACGATGAGGGTCGGCGGAAAGGCGCGCTCTTCCCATTGCACCGTAACTCATGTATGGCCGCTTAATCTGAAAACCGGCGCCCGGACTCCAGCGCCCGACAGACAAAATACCGGAGTCAGGGGCAATACGGCCCCTATGCAAAAGGCCCCGCAGGGCCAACACAGGAAACGTAGATGTTTAACGTATCGAAAAAATCGATCCAGTGGGGCGAAGAAACGCTGACACTGGAAACAGGAAAAGTGGCCCGTCAGGCGGACGGGTCCGTGATCGCCACATATGGCGAGACCAGCGTGATGGCGAACGTGACGTTCGCGCGAACGCAAAAACCGGGTCAGGATTTCTTTCCGCTGACCGTACATTACAATGAAAAATACTATGCCGCAGGGAAAATCCCCGGCGGTTTCTTCAAGCGTGAGGCGCGCCCGACCGAAAAAGAGACCCTGACAAGCCGTCTTATCGACCGTCCGATCCGCCCGCTGTTCGTCCCTGGCTTCAAGAACGAAGTTTTGGTCATGTGTACCGTTCTCAGCCACGATCTGGTGAACGACCCCGACATGGTCGCGATGATTGCCGCGTCCGCCGCGCTGACCATTTCCGGTGCACCGTTCATGGGTCCGATTGCTGCCTGCCGCGTTGGTTTCGAGGGTGGCGATTACGTCCTTAACCCAACTGTCGACGACATGCAGGAACTGCGCCTGAACCCCGATCAACGCCTTGATCTGGTCGTTGCTGGCACCAAAGACGCCGTGATGATGGTTGAATCCGAAGCCTATGAGCTGTCCGAAGAGGAAATGTTGGGTGCGGTGAAATTCGCACACGAGCAAATCCAGCCGGTCATCGACATGATCATCGATCTGGCCGAGTCGGCCGCGAAAGAACCGTTCGATTTCCAGCCCGTCGACTACTCCGCGCTGTATAAGGCGGTTCAGAAAGCCGGCGAAAAAGAAATGCGCAAAGCCTTTGCAATTGCCGACAAGCAGGAGCGTACTGCCGCCGTTTCCGCTGCGCGCGACACGATCAAGGGCAAGCTGAAAGAAGATCAGCTTGAAGATGCAAATCTCGGCTCCGCGATGAAAAAACTCGAAGCGTCCATTCTGCGCGGCGATGTGGTGAAAACCGGCAAGCGGATCGACGGTCGTAAAACCGACGAAATTCGCGATATCGTGGCCGAAACGGGTATCCTGCCCCGCACGCATGGTTCCGCCTTGTTCACACGCGGTGAAACACAGGGTCTCGTCGTGACCACGCTGGGCACCGGTGATGATGAACAGTTCATCGATGCGCTGCACGGCAACTTCAAATCGAACTTCCTGCTGCACTATAACTTCCCGCCCTATTCGGTGGGCGAAGTCGGGCGCGTGGGCCCTCCCGGTCGTCGTGAAATCGGACATGGTAAACTGGCGTGGCGCGCGTTGCAGGCCGTTCTGCCAGCCTCCACCGATTTCCCCTACACCATTCGCGTGGTGTCCGAGATCACGGAATCCAACGGGTCGTCGTCGATGGCGTCGGTCTGTGGTGGCTCCCTGTCCATGATGGACGCGGGCGTTCCACTCAAATCTGCGGTTGCCGGCGTTGCGATGGGTCTGATCCTTGAGGAAAGCGGCGAATACGCGATCCTGTCGGACATCTTGGGTGACGAGGACCACCTCGGCGACATGGATTTCAAGGTTGCGGGTACTGAATCCGGGATCACATCCTTGCAGATGGACATCAAGATCGCAGGCATCACGCCAGAGATCATGGAAAAAGCACTGGCGCAGGCCAAAACCGGTCGTCTGCACATCCTGTCCGAGATGAACAAGGCGCTTTCCGGCGCTGGCGCATTCTCGGAGCACGCACCACGCATCGAAACAATGCAGGTGCCAACGGATAAAATCCGCGAAGTCATCGGTTCCGGCGGCAAGGTTATCCGCGAGATCGTCGAAGTCTCGGGTGCTAAAGTCGACATCAACGACGAAGGCATCATCAAGATCGCAAGCCCGAACGCGGATTCGATCAAGAAAGCCTACGACATGATCTGGTCCATCGTGGCCGAGCCGGAAGAAGGCGCGGTTTACACCGGGACAGTCGTGAAAATCGTCGATTTCGGCGCGTTCGTGAACTTCTTTGGTAAGCGTGACGGTCTGGTCCACGTGTCCCAGATCGAAAACCGCCGCCTGAACCATCCGTCGGATGTGCTCAAGGAAGGTCAGGAAGTGAAAGTCAAATTGCTTGGCTTTGACGATCGTGGCAAAGTCCGCCTGTCGATGAAAGTCGTCGATCAGGAAACCGGCGAAGAAGTCAAAAAAGAAGACGCAAGCGAGGAATAATTCCCACCTGCGTTACGCGAAATGGCACCTGTCGCAGCGATGCGGCAGGTGTTTTTCGTTAGATCTCCTGCGCCCACGGCGGGTTCGCGCCCGCGCGTGATACGGTGACTGCCGCGGCTTTTACGCCAAGCTCAAGCGCTCCGCGAAGATCGGCGGCCGCAAGGCTCCCAACGGCCGCCCGCGTGGTCACTCCCGCCGCGTTCAGTGCCGCCAAGACGCCCGCGTTGAACGTATCGCCCGCGCCCACGGTATCCACCACAGCCGTCGGGATCGCCGCGACCTCAACCGTCTGGTTCCCGACCACGGCCACAGCCCCCTTTGCCCCAAACGTCACCAGCACCACATGCGGCCCCAGCCCCTGCGCCTTGTCGCGCCAATTCGCGGTGCCCGGCACCAGCCAATGCAGGTCCTCATCCGAGACTTTCACGATATCCACCAGCCCCATCATCCGCGCCAACCGCGCACGATAGGCGGTTTTTTCGGTGATAAACGATGCCCTGATGTTTGGATCCATCATCACCAACCGGCCCTCGCGTTCGCGCAGCAACAATTCCGCATAGGCGTCCGCCGCCGGATTACCGACCAGACTGATCCCGCCGAAAAACAGCCCGGTTATTGCATCAGACAGCAACGGCATATCTTCTGACTGAACCCCGCGCCCTGCGGATTCCTCATCGTAAAACGCGTATGTCGCCGCGCTATTCTGGAGATGCACAACCGCTAGCGTGGTCAGCCGGTCAGACCGGATCAGATGCCCTGTATCGACACCATTCTCGATCAGCGTCGCTTCTAATTGCCGCCCGAACGCATCGCGGGAAAGTCCCGTCAGCATGCCCACGGGCGCGCCCAGACGACCCAGCGCAATGGCTGTGTTGAAAACTGCGCCCCCCGGTAAGGGCGCAAAACGCCCATCCGGTCCCGGAATCATGTCGATCAACGCCTCGCCACAGCACAGGATCATGCGCGCGCATCCGTCAGATATTCACGTATCGCCGCTTCGACACCGGTCGCATAGATCATTGTCAGCTCGTCAGAAAACGTATCCGCAAACTCAGGCACATCCGCCAGATCACCATAGATGTGGCGCATCTCAAGCCACGCTGCGGGCCTGTCTTGCGCGGCAAGTGCACGGGACGACAGCTCAGCCCAGAGTGGATCATTCGGCGCAATCGCCGTACCGTCTTCGCAGGTGCCAGCGCAGTACCGCGCCCAAATAGCACTGACCAGCGCAAGACCGCCCACGGACATCCCGGCCAACACGCCATCACGCACCGACGCAAGCAAAAACCCCGGCTGACGCGACGATCCGTCAAAGGCCACGCGCCGCGTGGTGTCATCAATACGGTCGTTGCTGAACCGCGCATCGATCAGGTCAAGATATTCCAGCGGCGTATACCCCGGCACGTCGCCTACGTGCGGCGCGATTTCCTCAGTGACCACCTTGCGCAGCAACGCGCGGATCAAGGGATGCGCCATAGCGCCCGCGATCGTTTCAATCCCCAACAAAGCCCCGGTCGCTGCAATAATCTGGTGACCGCCATTGAGAATGCGCAGCTTCATCGTTTCATAATCGCCGACGCGGTCCGAAAGCGTCGCACCCGCGTCCTCCCAGGGGGGGCGTCCGGCACAGAAATTATCCTCGATCACCCATTGGCGAAAGTTTTCGTGCGTCACCGGAACTTGGTCCGAAATCCCAAAATCCCGCGCCAGCGCCAGTTCATTCGGCCCCGTCGCGGGCACGATGCAATCAACCATCGCGCCGGGAAAGCTGACGTGAGTGTCAATCCAATTGGCCAGATCAGGATCGGAAAGCCGCGCCAATCCCACGACGGTCTGACGCAACACCGCGCCATTATGTTGCAGGTTATCACAGCTTTGCCCGGTAAACGGTCCGATGCCAGCCTGCCGCCGCAATCGCAACGCAGCGACCATCGCGCCGAACGCCGTGCGCGGGGTCTCAGGGTTCTGCGCGTCATGCATGATATCCGCGTGGCCTGTATCCAGACCGCCGGAAGCCGCCAGATAATAGCCCCCCTCTGTCACCGTCAACGCCACGATCCGGATTGCCGGATCCGCCATCCGCGCAATCAGTGCCGCATTGTCGCGCTCGACCGGCAAATAGCCAATCATCGACCCACAGACCTCTGCCGACACCCCTGCAGGGTCAAGCTCAATCAGCGTCGTCAGGAAATCTTGCGCCTCAAGACGCGCTCGCTGTGCCGCGTCACCGGGGCGCACACCCGCGCCGATGATCGCCCAGTCCATTGCCTTGCCCTGCTGCATCAGCCGCTGCAAATACCATGCTTGATGTGCACGGTGAAAATTGCCCAGCCCGATATGCACGATACCGGGGGTCAGCTTGGACCGATCATATCCCGGCACCGCCACATCCGCGCGCAAGCTCGACAAAGTCGCATCCGAAAGCGGCGTCAGCTCATCCATTGGCCGCCGTCCACGTTGTAGGTTTGTGCCACGATATATTCCGCGTCATCACTGGCGAGGAAAATTGCCATGCCGGTCAGATCCTCTGCCGTGCCCATGCGGCCATACGGGACCGCTGCGCCGACTTCGCGCTTTTTCTGACCCGGAGCTTTGTCTTCATGCTTGGCGAAGAACGCATCGACACCGTCCCAGTGTTCGCCGTCCACCACACCGGGCGCGATGGCGTTGACGTTGATCCCATGCTTGATCAGATCCAGTCCCGCCGATTGCGTCAGGCTGATCACCGCCGCCTTGGTCGCACAGTAAACGGCGACAAGCCCCTCACCGCGCCGTCCCGCCTGACTCGCCATGTTTATGATCCGGCCCTTGATGCCACGCTCGATCATATGCCGGGCGACGGCCTGCATGGTAAACAGCGCGCCACCGACGTTGATGTCGAACACACGCGTATAATCAGCCCGCGTGATATCCACGATCGGGGCCGCCGTGAACAGTGCCGCGTTGTTAACCAGAATATCGATCTGGCCAAAATGGCTGATGGCAGAACCCAACGCGCCGTCAATACTGCTCTGATCCGTCACGTCCATCCGCACGGCCAGCGCGCTGCTCCCGAGCTCAGCGGCCGTCTGTGCAGCGCGTTTGTCGTCGATATCCGCAATCACCACCCGCGCGCCTTCGCGAATATAGCTTGCCGCGAAGGCGCGTCCGATTCCCCGCGCAGAACCGGTTATCAGCGCGGTTTTACCCTCAAGACGTTTCATGGAATCCGCAGTCCTGCTTTGTCAAAGCGGTGAATGATATCGCTGCGCGGCGTCAGGCGGACGTTGTCGCCATAGCGAAAACCAACCTCGCCGCCCGCGCGCACGGTGATCGTCTCTGCCAGACCTGTTTCGTGAATATGAAAGAACGTGTCTGACCCCAGATGTTCGGACACGCCGATCACACCATGCCATTCGCCCTCTGTTTCGGACACTTCGATATGTTCCGGGCGCACGCCGATGGTGTGGGCGTTGTGCTTGGCCGCTTCGGCCCCCGTGATCAAATTCATCGTCGGCGAGCCGATGAAACCCGCGACAAAAACGTTACGCGGTGTGTGATACAGTTCCAGCGGAGTCCCCACCTGTTCAATGAACCCCGCGCGCAGCACGACGATCCTGTCGGCCATCGTCATCGCTTCGACCTGATCGTGGGTGACATAAACCATCGTTGTTTCAAGCCGCTTGTGCAGCTCTGAAATCTCAAGCCGCATGCCGACGCGCAAGGCCGCATCAAGATTTGACAGCGGTTCGTCAAACAGGAACGCCGCAGGTTCGCGCACGATGGCCCGGCCAATCGCGACGCGCTGACGTTGACCACCAGAGAGCTGACCGGGACGGCGATCAATGTAATCGCCAAGGTTCAGCACGGCGGCTGCCGCGTCCACCTTGGCGTCGATCTCCGCCTGTGGCAGCTTCGCCATGCGCAAGGGAAACGCGATGTTCTTGCGCACCGACATATGCGGATAAAGCGCGTAGGACTGGAACACCATCGCAAGACGCCGCTTGGCAGGCGGCAGGCGCGTGGCGTCCTCTCCGTCGATCCTGATATGGCCGCTGGTGGTATCCTCCAGCCCCGCGATCAGGCGCAGCAGCGTGGATTTGCCACAACCGGACGGGCCGACGAACACGGTAAATTCCCCGTCCTCGATGGTCAGGTCCAGCGGCGGGATCACCTGTGTCTGGCCAAAGCTCTTGGTCACCTTATCAAGCGTGATGCGTCCCATAATCGTCGTCCTTATTTCACCGCGCCAAAAGTCAGGCCGCGCACCAGTTGTTTCTGGCTGAACCAGCCCATGATCAGTATCGGCGCGATGGCCATCGTGGATGCCGCGCTTAGCTTGGCGTAAAACAGCCCCTCGGGGCTCGAATAGCTGGCGATGAACGCTGTCAAGGGTGCCGCCTTGGCCGCCGTCAGGTTCAGCGTCCAGAACGCCTCGTTCCATGCCAGGATGACGTTCAGCAATAACGTTGACGCGATCCCCGGCAGCGCCATTGGCGTCAGGACGTAGAGGATCTCGGACTTGAGCGTTGCCCCGTCCATGCGCGCCGCTTCCAGGATTTCACCGGGAATTTCGCGGAAATAGGTATACAGCATCCACACGATAATGGGCAGGTTGATCAGCATGATCACGATCGTCAGTCCCAACCGCGTGTCCAGCAGGCCCATCTTGATGAAAATCAGATAGATCGGATAGAGCACGCCCACCGCCGGTAGCATCTTGGTGCTGAGCATCCACAACAAGATATCTTTGGTGCGGCGGGACGGTACAAACGCCATCGACCACGCCGCAGGCACCGCAATGATGATGCCCAGAATGGTGGACCCCCCGGCGATGATGATCGAATTCCATAAGAACCGCGCATAATTGGAACGCTCTTGGACGACCGCGTAGTTCTCAAGCGTCCAGTCAAAGAACAGGAACACCGGCGGGTCGGCGATGGCCGTGGCCTCGGTCTTGAAACTGGTCAGGACGGTCCATAGGATCGGGAAAAATATCAGCAACCCGATGGCCCACGCAAAAAACGTGTTGATCGCCTTGCGTTGTGTGGTGACGGAACGGGCCATAACTACCTCACGTGTCCAGATTTTTGCCGACGATGCGCATCAGAAAGATGGCAACGATATTGGCCAGGATGATCGCATAGACCCCACCAGCGGAGCCAAGCCCGATGTTCTGGCTTTCCAGCACCCGCTGGAAGATCAGATAGGACAGCGTCTTGGTGCCAAACGATCCGCCGGTGGTCACGAAGATTTCGGCGAAGATCGAGAGCAGGAAAATTGTCTGGATCAGCAGCACGACCGTGATGGCGCGGCTGAGATGCGGCAGCACGATATACCAGAACTGCTTTAGCTTGGGCGCGCCATCCATTTCGGCCGCTTCCAGCTGTTCACTGTCCAGCGACTGGATCGCTGTCAGCAGGATCAGCGTGGCGAAGGGCAGCCACTGCCATGACACGATCATGATGAGCGACGTCATCGACGCCTGGCTCAGCCACTCGATCAGGGCCGCCCCAAAGAATTTCCAAAGATGCGCGAATAATCCGTTTACCGGGTCCATGAACATGTTCTTCCAGACCAGCGCGGAAACCGTGGGCATTACAAAGAACGGCGCGATCACTAGGATACGCACGATCCCCTGCCCCCACATCGGCTGATCCAGCAAGATCGCCAACAACACGCCAAACACGATGGTGATCAGCAACACGCCGCCCACGATGGTCAGCGTGGCAATGACACTGGGCCAGAACGCGCTGGAGGTGACGAACCGGACGTAGTTGTCAAATCCGACCCAGCCCAGATCGCCCCCCCGCATCGGCAGGTATTTCTTGAACGAAAACAGGACTGTCATAATCAACGGCACCAGCATCCATGCCAGCAACAGGATGACCGCGGGAGCCATCATCAGTCGGGCGGCGGAACGTGATTGCTGAGTGGCCATGCGCGTGTCTCCTGAGGGCGGCAAAGTGCCGTCCGGAACAATCTGGGGATACCGGGTTCAGAACAACTTCCGGAGGGCGACGCAAACCGCCCTCCGTATCAATCGTGGCCTAGTAGCCCGCCGCTTCTATCACATCGGTCGCAATCGCCTGCGCTTTTGCAAGCGCTTCATCGGCGGTCTGCTGGCCGGCAAGGGCCGCGGAGAACTCCTGTCCGATCTCGGACCCCATGCCAGCCCATTCGGGGATGGCCGCGAACTGGATACCGACATACGGCACCGGATCGACGGTCGGGTTGTTGGGATCAGCCGACAAGATGCTCTCCAGCGTCATCTTGGCGAATGGAATGTCCTCGTAGTTGGCATTCTCATACAGCGATGTGCGCGCACCCGGAGGGACATTGGCCCAGCCTTCGTTTTCGGCGACCAGTTCGATATAGGATTTGGATGTCGCCCAGTTGATGAACTCTTTCGCCGCCGCTTCATTCTGGGTGCCGGCCGGAATGGCCAGTGCCCAAGCCCACAACCAGTTGCTGCGCTTGCCCAGACCATTGTCCGGAGCCAGTGCAAAACCGACCTTGTCGGCCACACTTGAATCGTCTGGGTTGGTCACAAAGGATGCCGCGACGGTGGCGTCGATCCACATTCCGCATTTGCCTTGCTGGAACAGTGACAAGTTCTCGTTGAACCCGTTCGTCGAAGCACCGGGAGGGCCCGCGTCGTTCATCAGATCGATGTAAAAGTTCAACGTATTTGACCACTGCTCAGAATCGTATTGCGGTGTCCATTCTTCATCAAAGGCGCGCGCGCCAAACGAGTTGGACATCGCCGTGAGGAACGCCATGTTCTCGCCCCAGCCCGCTTTGCCGCGCAGGCAGATGCCGTAGATCTCGCCATCCTTGTCGGTCATCTTGCGCGCCGCATCCGCGACAAATTCCCATGTCGGCGCATCAGGCATCTCAAGGCCCGCGGCCTCCATCAGGTCCGTGCGGTACATGATCATCGAGCTTTCGCCATAGAAGGGCGCGGCGTACATGGTGCCGTCCAAGGATAGACCATTGCGCATGGCGGGCAGAATATCGTCGATATCGTAATCCGCCGGCAGATCATTCAGCGACACCAACCAGTCATTTCCAGCCCAGATCGGCGTTTCGTACATGCCAATCGTCATGACATCGAACGCGCCGCCTTTGGTGGAGATATCTGTCGTCACGCGGCTACGCAGGACGTTTTCCTCAAGCGTCACCCATTCGACCTCATGGCCGGTCTTTTCGGTGAAATCCGCCGTCAGACCCTGCATGCGGATCATGTCGCCGTTGTTGACCGTCGCGATGGTAATTGTGTCGGCCTGTGCGCCAGCCGCAGCAATAAGCGATCCGGCCGCGGCCGCCCGCAGTACGTGTCGAAAGTTCATTCGACTCTCCTCCCTGATTTCGTTTTTTTTGGTTCTTCATTGGTAAAGAACCCGCGGCGCTCGAGTCAATAAAAATTTTACGCGCGGAAAGTTTTAACTTGCCTCACGCAGAATCGCGCATAACAAGGCGGCCCTTGAACAGCGTCGTTTCAAAGGAGGTCTCGTTACCCTCGATGGCGCTGAACAAGGTATCTACCGCGTGGCGCGAAACCGCTTCGTAGTCCTGTGCGATGGTGGTCAAAGGCGGGCAGGTAAAGCGCGAAAAGGGATGATCGTCCTGTCCCGCCACACGCAAACTGCAATCAGCCTGACGCCCGACGCGAATCTGCTCTTCGTAGCAGGCTGTCAGAAATCCAATGGCAAGCCGGTCATTGCTGCACAATACGGTATTGGTGGTAAAGGCACGTTCTTTCAATGCCTTAACCCCTTCACGTCGCCCGATTTCCTCCAGATCCCACCCTTCACCACCGGCCTTGACCACAACCGGGGCATGGCCCAGCGACTCCATCGCCTCCAGATAGCCTTGGCGGCGTCGGTTCGCGTTGGGATTGGGCGGGCTTTTCATCTCGAAAAAGCAAGGCGGCTCACCTGTGCGACACAGGTAATCGACAATAAGCGCCGAGAATTGCGGGTTGTCAGACCCGACAAACCCCAGCCCCAATTGCTCGATGCTGCTATCGAACAGAACGGTCGGCACATCGGCACAAAACTTCTCAATCACAGTGCGATCAGACGCCCGGCCCAGCGGTGCCAACAACACGCCTGCCGGTTTCAGTGACCGCAAACTATCCAGGATGTCGTTCTCCAGCCTTGGTTGGCCATGCGATGAATAGAGTGTCGGGCGATACCCCGCATCGATGCAGCGCTGCTCGATATTGCGCGCGATCTCGGCAAAAAACGGATCGGCCAGATAGGGCACGACGATGCCGATATACTTGGTCAGCTTGCGATTCTGGTTCATCGCAAAAATATTGGGACGGTAATTATGTTGCTCCAGCGCCGCTTCGATTCGGGCGCGGGTGCTGATACGCACACTGCTGGGGTCGTGGAAATATTTCGACACGGTGGGCCGGGAAATGCCGCTTATGGCGGCAAATTCCTCCATGTTCTTGATTGTCATACCGCGTCATCCCGCATGCTGTCTGATGCCCACGGGCAAACTTTACGTTATCTTATGTTTTCTTACCGCGCGCTAAAAATCAATATGTTTCTTGGAAACAATCCGCCTGCCCCGAGGTCATTAAGACTTCATTAGGCATAATTTTCCTTCCGTATTAGGCTGCCACGTAAACAACACCTTGGGAGGGGAATCATGTTTAACAAAGCGATCTCAATCGCGCTCGTCATCGGTTTTGCCAGCACGGCTCAGGCCAGCACGATCACCGATGAGTACACCGGCTTCTATACTTTCGGCGACAGCCTCAGCGACGATGGCCTGTTCGTCCAACTCGCCCCGCCAAGCGTCGGCGGACGGTTCACCAACGGCCCCACATGGACCGAAATCGTCGCCGCAGAATTCGAGGCGAATGGCCGCGATACCGGCAGCCTCGCCCTTGGTGGTGCCACGGCGGTGGATGGCCCGAACGGCCTTGATCCGAACCTGCCGCTGACAACCTTCGCCGCACAGATCGATGCCTTCGCTGCGTCGCTGATGGGTGGTTTCGGTCTGCCGGCGGACGTCTTCGGCAGCACGCAACCGGGGGCACCGACGCCCGGTTCCAATCCGCTCATTTCGGTCCTTTTTGGCGGCAATGACTTCTTTCAGGGCTATGGCCCCGTTGAGGCGGCCAACGCTGTCGCTGACGGCATCCGCGCCATCGGCAGCATCACAGGACAAAGCTTCAATGACTTTCTCGTCGGCAATCTGGGCGACATCGGTGCGACTCCCGCATTTTCCGATCCGGTACGCAGCGGCTTGGGCACTGACTTTTCGGGCGCCTATAATATGGCACTTGGGGTCAACATGACCGCGCTGCGGCTTGAAGGATACAACATCATCGACTTCGATTATGCGGGCGTGAACGAAGCGATTGCAGATGACATCGATAACGGCGGCACGCTTTATGGTCTTCTCGATGGCGAAACGCCCTGCGCGGCCAGCCTAACGACTTTCGATCCCAACAGCTGTCTCTTTAACGGCCCGGATATCGACACGCTGTTCTTTATCGACGGGGTTCACCCGACCCGCATCGTGCACGAAGTCATCGGCGCTGCAGCGCTGGCACGGATCGAGGCGTCGATCCCGGCCCCCGTACCGCTGCCTGCCGGCCTGCCGCTCTTGGTGATGGGTCTTGGTGGTCTGACGGTTGCCGCGCGTCGTCGTAAGGCAGCCTAGAACTCTGACGGCGGCTTTCACAGGCCGCCGTTTGCCTCTATCAGGACTGTCATGCAGTCGCTCATCATCCATATGGCATCGGCCACCGCCCGCGCCGGGAACACGGCGCGGCTGATGCACGATCTACCGAACGCGCAGGTGGTTGAGGCGGTAAATGGCCGCGATCCCGCACAGGTCGCAGATGTCGCCACACATCCCGGCACTTTGCATATACCCCGATATCCGTTTCCGTTGACCCCGTCAGAAATCGGCGTCTTCCAAAGTCATCGCCGCTGCTGGCAGCACGTCATCGACCAAGGCTGGGACATGGCCCTCATCGTCGAAGACGACCTGCGCGTCGATTCCCCCCGCCTTTCCCGCGCGCTGGCGCTGATCGACCAGCACGCGACCCCCGGCATGTATATCCGCCTGCCCGTCAAACAACGCGAGACGACCGTGCAGACACTTGCGCAGGATGGTGACATGGCATTGATCCTGC